>Ga0316193_10001794_pt1 | contig 14761 bp, 8 predicted proteins | sample MerIslsedime2_MG_FD_207735 | JGI IMG/M metagenome (GOLD analysis project Ga0316193, IMG submission 207735) | Coastal sediment microbial communities from Maine, United States - Merrow Island sediment 2 | ecosystem: Environmental > Aquatic > Marine > Coastal > Sediment | place: USA: Maine...
GAATTGGAGACGCCCATGCGCTTATAGAATATCACCGAAAGGGTCATCACCAGCACATAGGGAATGCCTTCGGCAAAATACAGGGAAGGCACCCAGCGCCAGGGTCTTAAGTTGGATTTCTCTCCGGTTGGCCCGCTATTGGTCTTACTCATAACGTCTGTTTAAGGAAGCGTCTATAAAGTAATGTTTCAGTATCTCCTGGTGGCTGTATCCCTGGCTGGCCATTACGGCAGCACCTATCTGGCAGAGTCCCACGCCATGTCCCCATCCGGCTCCGCGAAGGATGAAACGACCGGGAATCCCGCTTTGTATCTCTTCTTTCTCTACCACAAAGGCAGAGCTGTAGAGGTGGGAGGTGCTCAGCCATCTCCTGATCTCCAGTTCCTTACCCACGGTAAGAGTGAGCTTTGTTCCCACAATATTCAGTCTTTTCAGCCTGCCCGATTCGCCCCGTTCCACAGGGAGCATATCTACGATCTCCCCGAAATCCTTGCCTGACTTTTCTCGGATCAAATGGGCTATCTCCTTCTGGGAGTAGCTGACTTCCCAACGGTAAAAGTCGCTGAAGCTCTGGTCATAGTCGTTCAGTACCTGACGCAGTAGTGCTGCATCCCGGGTATTGCAGAAAGCGTCTGGTCTACCAAGGATAAACTCCACTGCATTGGACTCCACCTTCAAATCCAGTGTATTGATGGATCCATGCGCCGGGTTGTCATCCACCCGCTTCAGGTAGGGGTGAGTGACCGGTTCCCAGCAATGTTGAAACTCCTCCACCACTCCCCCGCAACATTTGGAGAAACGGGCATCACAGATCCTGTCCCCATACTCCAGCACCACACCTGCTGTTTCACGGACCGCCTTCACCACCTCCGGATTGTGTGCCCGGGTGGTCCCCTGGTAACGCTGACAATGATCGTCGGCACACACATGGAAGTAGTCATGATCCTCCCGGTCGTACCAGCGGATATATTCCTCCTCGCTTTCATGGAACAGCTCATAGCTCTCGCCTGATCCCGCCAGCTGGTCCTGCTTTTCGATCTGAGCCAGCAACCAGCTGCGCGATATAATGGTATGTGCCATCAGCAAGGCCGGGGAGCTGTCGCCCCGCATTTCAGAAGAGATCACGCTGATCAGGTAATCCTCCACCGAAACCACATTTACTACCTGGACTTCCCCCTCCAGTATCATAAGTTTCAGGGCGCCCTGGAACTCTTGTTCCTCCTTTTGCTCCCAGTGGAAACCTACCCCGATCACCACATCTTCAATGGCAAAGCGGCTTCGCTCTTTTCCCAGGGGTTCAAAGATCACCGATTCTCCCGGCAGGATCTCTCTCCCACCCTGAAGAATCACCAGGGTATTATCTCTCACTGTGGCTTCGGCATTCCCCTGCCAGGTCCTTCCCCCAGGGCCGGTGGTGAATTCGCCATCCATCCTGAATTGTATACTGGGGGCTTTTACAATGCCCACTTCTATCTCCGGGGCTGCAAGTCTATTCATCAGCTTTCAATTTGGTTCTCATCTCCCGGTTCATCCGGGCGAAATGTTCCGTTGAAAAACTTACCTGGGAAAAGATGTCCTCAATATCTTCCCGGGTAATCTTTTCAAAATCCTTTTCCAAAGGGGTAATCAGGCATCCCCCCATATCTACCGAAGCGGGACTCAGCAGAATGTTCTTCTCACCCTCTTCAAAGTACTGCCAGGGCCGGTGCTTGTCGCGCGGAAAGAGTAGCACCTGCCACCCATTATCGTAATAGGAGAGCATGTTGATCATGGGTTCCCCTTGCTGAAGTTCCCTCACAAAGTGGAAAGCCTTTTCCCCCATCTCCTCCAGCGATTCCCTGGACGTACTTTCCAGCACATAAAATCTCCTCAATCCGTCGTTCACCGCAGTCAGCCTGGAGCTTCCTGCATCTGCCAGCAGCTCTCCATATTTCTTTTTCAGGCTCTCTACTTCCTCTTCGATGGGCATAAAACCCCGGTTGCCTGCCTGAAAATGCATGTGGTCGGGAGCGGAGGCCCCGCAGTTGGGTGCATTGTAGAAAATTGCAAGATCGGGAAGGGCCCTGCTCAGTTCGAGAAAGGCTCCAAACTCGCTTTCGATCACCTGGGGGGTATGTTCCGCACTGGCAATGGTAAAATGCTCCCGGAAAATGGGAAAGGGATTACAAAGGATCTCGTATTCCTCCCCGAACCATACATTAAGCTCTTCCGGGGGACGATTTTCCTCACAGAGGAAGCAGGCTCTGTTTTCGATGGAGACCTTGTCTACCTTGGCTGCGGAAGAGACTATCCTCCTGGGATTACATTGTACGTGGATGGTGAATCCATCAAAATCGAGGTACTTTATCCTGGCCTCTGAGAGCTTCTCCCAGTTAGCTCCCAGCATGGGCCAGCTGACTTTCTGATCCTCGAACAATGCATCTGCTCTTTCCTGAAGGCTCATGCTTTATGAATTCCGTTTGATCCGGGCGGCCAGTTCAAAGCTCCTGAGCCTGTCCTTGTAAGTATTGTGTTTGTTCTGTGCTTCCACGCTTAAGGAAGCATCTGAATTTTCCTCCCATCTTCGGCACAGATAAACGGGCTTATAAATCCGTCCGATCTGAAAATTCCGGCTGATGGCCAGTCCCACTCCATAATCCTCACCATAGCTTACATTGGGGATGTTAATCTTCCTCAGCACCGGGGTATAGAAAGCCCGCGGGGCTCCCAGTCCGTTGATGCGCAGGGCATTGTTCCGGCCATTCTCCGGAGTCCATTCCTGGTGGTCCACCACCCCCGGAGGTATCTCCTCCAGCTTAAAATTGCACATCTGGTAAGATCCCACCACCATGGCACACTGCTGCTCATAAAAAGCTTCAACCATCAGCTTCAGGGTATCCTTTCCTGCATACAGATCATCGCTGTCGAGCTGAACAGCAAACTTGCCACACTGGGGATGGTGAACTCCCACGTTCCAGCATCCCCCGATACCCAGGTCCCTTCGCTCGGGAATCACATGAATCAGCCTTGGGTATTTTTCAGCCAGCTCCCTTACCATGGAGGTGGTCCGGTCGGTGCTATGGTTATCCACCAGGATCAGGTTGAATGCAAAATCGCACTCCTGACTCATCACAGATTCGATGGCATCGGCCACAGTCTTTTCGCGGTTCAGCACCGGGATGATAACCGAGGCCTCCACCGGGAAGCTCCCCTCCTCAAACTCTATGGTCTCAAATTCGGGTTTCAGGTAGGCTCCCAGTTCCTTCAGATGCGTGGTGGCCGCTTTTTCCATCTCTACCTGGACCGTCCTGTTTTTAGGATCCACATAGTCAAACATCTTATTGCCGGAGGCGCGTGTATCCAGTGGCTCCACCGAATAGAGGTATTCAGGGATTCTCCAGGGAAGGCCCTGCTGACTCACTTTCAGTCTCAGCTGATACAAGCCGGCAAACTCCAGAGCTTCCTTAATCTCCCCGACAGCCTGAATAAGGGCTGCACTATTGAAAAAGAGCAGCGGTCCGAATTCAAAATCATCGCGAAGGCTGCCGGTCTGGTAATCGATCACCGGGTGGGCGCTCAGCTTGCCATCGACCATATCAAAATAATCCGAATAGACCATGCCTGCTCCTGTTCCCGAAGCTAGCTCCAGAAATCTTTCCAGCGCAAACATGCCTAAACTGATCCGGGTTTCCCGGGTAAGTATCAGCGAATAGTCGGCTCCGTTGGAGTGATCGGCTATCTTGCGAATGGCATGGGTACTGAATTTCCCATCGGTGGGGATGAAACCGCAATCTTCCGAAAGCTCTGCCGGCCGCTCGTGTCCAAAAAGGTAAACCCTGTTCACCAGCTTGCTTGCTCTTAACTCAGCCATGCAATCCTCCCATACTCCGGGAGTATTGCTGCTCAAAAAACAATTTATCTTACTCATCTTCCTTCGTTTTCAACAAATAATGGATGGTCTGTTTCATGATTCGATCACGCGCCGCCTGGTCTGTGATGGTTTCAAAGGGGAATCCCAGGGATACCACTCCGTAATCGCCCCGGTAGGCCACCCCGGCGCTCATGTTGTTCTCTGAATACCTTATCAGGGTAATGGCCGTGGAATCGATGGGTTCCAGCGCATCGGCTCCCTCTACTGTATATATTACGGGATTCACCCTGGTGTTAAAGCGGAATTGCTCTGTATGTGGGGCAAACTCAGGATCCATGCTGTAAAAATTCCCCAACCTCGAGGCATTGCTGGTCCGCCATTTGAATTTCAAGAGCCTGGCCAGTACGCTATCCTGATGATTTTCATGCATGTCCGATGCAATGTGGGCTCCACTCACAAAGAGACTCCCACCTCCATCCAGATAGCTTTCCAGTACCGCCAACATGCTTTCAGGCCATACCTGGTAATGAATCACCGAATCGTTTTTCGGCAGACGGGAGCTTCGCTCTTCCCCGGCCAGGTAATCGACCATGCTGTAGCCGGAAAGATCCAGGCTATCGTCCATGACTGCCTCGTCACTTAAAGAAACAAAGGAGTATCCGGCATTCCGGATGGAAAGTCCGTGGATAAAAGGGAAATCAAAACTATTGCCGGGAATTACATGGGCTTCCAGGTCGGCGTAGGAAGCACCGTGTCCGGGCGAATCATCGTCCAGCCAGGGGGAGGACTTCACATAATCGAACTGATCCCCCACCGTGTGCAGATCCATTCCCCAGGGCACCCCCTGGTCCACCATATTCATAAAGCCTGCATACTCGGTATCGTTAAACCAGGCCGGCCCGCTGGTGCGGTCAAATGCAGAGATGATGGCTATGCTTCCTTTGGCTCCGCTGGCGACACAGGCTGAAAGCTCCTCGGAGGGAAAGCTCTCTCCTCCCCTGTTAACTGCGCTTACTTTGAAAGAATAGATAGCATCGGGGCTGGGATCTTCCAGGATGTAATACAAACCTTCTACTGGTGTTCCGTTATCAAATCCTCCGCCTTCCATCCGGGTGTAAACCAGGTAGCCTTCGGCCCCGGCTGTGGGTTCGAGCGGATCGCTCACCGCTTCCCAGCTTAATCGTATTCCCCCTTCCGGAAGAAGCTCGGTCCGTAAATGATCGACCGGTAATGGTTGAACGGTGTAGGAGGTACCATGCTGGTTACTCAGAAAGCGAAGCATCCCCTTGTAGATGGCACGGCTTACGTGGAAGCGGAACATGGGTTCCTGTCCGAACCTCATGTCAAGGAAATTCTGGTGGGAGAATAGTTCCAGCAACATGGAAGGAACATTGGGTCGGAAGGCCTCACTGTAGCCCCTGTCCCACATCCCCCTCCTGGTCCAGGCCGGATCATATACCTCCCTCAGATCCTCCACAATCTGCGATTGGATCAGGTCAGTGAGATCGCGGGAAGCCATCCGTGACAGTCCCGCTGGAAACCTTCCCTTATCTTGGGTGCTGCTGTAAATTCCAAGAGTCCCTATAACCGTATCGTTGTCGGTGATCCCTGCATCGGTGTGAAAGGCAAAGGAGAGATCCACAGGGATCCCAAGTCCTTTGGCCCTGCGATTTACCAGGGGTCCCGATGGAGCTCCCACCAGGTAGTTCACCCACTCGCCCCGGCTCTGGTAGTCGTCGTTGTAGTCATTGGCTTCATTAAGCCTCCATACCAGGCTGTCGGGCATGCCTGCATATTGCAGGTAGTAACGTGCCCCTTCCTGGTAGCGTGGTCGTTGGCCGGTGAGTCCATTCCTGGAGATATTTCCCATGCCTCCGCCAAATTTTACCGCATCGGCCGTGATTTTCATGCCCCGCTTGCCTCCCTGGTTACTCAATGTCACCCTGCCCCCGGCTGGATTCACACCTTTGCTAAAGCTGAATTTCCCCAGGTAGACCCAGGTGCCCCCGCCCATCTGCTGGTTGATGCGAAATTCGCTCACTCCTCCCAGGTGGTGCACCCGGTAGACAGCATCAAAGGCATTTGCCGTTGATGCAGAAAAAGAAATATATACTGCATAATCTCCTGCTTCGGGAATATCAGGTATCCACTGGATCATTTCAGAAGCCTTTCGGTCGGAAAGCATGCTATGGTAACTTCCCAGGCGGAAGGGATTCTCGTCTACATAAGGCGGCTTCCCTATGGCAAACCCTGTGCCGTCGGCACTTTCCTCCAGGTGCTCCCCTGCCACATACAGGCTGTTGCCCGAACTACCGTTGTTGTCCACCAGGACCTCATTCACCTGCCAGTCGCGTTCTCTGGGAATAAAAACGTTGGCCCCGGCATTCTCCAGCATGGGAACCAGAAAAGGCAGGGTATAGGTCAGGGGATAGATGTCTTCCACAGTCTGGAAGATCCTTGCCCTTTGCCACTCCCAACGGTCCAGTTTGGGTTCGTAATACCATCCGTGGCTATGCCAGAGTGCAAGGTTTATATTGTAAAGACTGGAGCTGGCCAGCCAGGGTTTTGAAACCCGGGTCACCAGCGGGGGCGATTTTCTTTTCAGGCTGCCGGGGGTCCGTCCCCTGTCAATGGATTTTGATGCGGAACGATGGTAATTGGGAATCAGGCTCCTGATGTTGTCCTTCCCGGCATAGAGCTCCACCTGGTGTTTGGTGTAGGGCTCCGACAGTCCCGACCCAATTCCTCTCAGCAAGCTGTCCACTACCTCCTCCCTGAAAGGAGCAAAAGCCAACTGGCTCCCTGCATAGAGCCTGATCCTGTTGGGCTTTCTTAACACTTCCACCTTCCTGATTTCAGTGGAATCCCCTTTCTGGTAAGCTGCGGAAGCCTTGAACCAGGGTCCGTTCAGGAGTGAATCGGCATTGTGCTGCACCAGGGCCCTGGCCATGGAATCGCTCATGGGAACATCATCCTGGGCCAGGAGGGAAGCCGCCATCAAGGGGATCAATGAAATCAGTATTGTCTTTTTGAATATTGCTTGCATGTAAGGCTATTTATATAGATGGTACTTTAGGGAGCGTGCCCTGAAACTTTCTGCATCACGGTTCCAATACTCCTCCAGCTTTGAAAAGCTAAAATCCTCCATCATGGAGATACGCAGGTGATCTGATCCGCATACCTTGTCAAACATTCCATACCTCTGCTCCTTCCCTGCAAAAGGATTGAAGGAGGGATCCAGCTTATGGGCTTCCTGCAGGAACCAGAACTGGATGGAGGTCAGCTCCGCCCTGGCCGGGTCAGTCAAATGTATCTGTACCCCCTGCAGAGCCTTCCCCTTAAGAGGCATATAATAAGGTTTGAAATAAATAGGACGAAACTGCACCCCGTAAATCTCCAGGGCATTCATGGCCTTTGCCAGTTTTGCAGCATCGATGTTCTCGGTCACCAGTACCTGGAAAGGAAGGGTGTATCCAATTCCAATCATGTTGGGATCCAGTTCCCCAATGATTCCTGTAGCGGGGTAGAAAAACGCGTTGCTATAGTCGGGAATATGGGGGGAGGTAGGAACCCATTGCAGGCCGGTTTGGTCAAAAGTCATTTCCCTGTGCCAGCCGTCCATGCTAAGCACCTGCAGTTTGCACCTGAGGCCCCCTTCGAGCATTCCTTCCCCGTTCAGCATCAGGGCCAGTTCGCCACTGGTAAGGCCGTACACGTATGGGATTGGGTACTGACTTACAAAAGAGAAAAATCCTTCCTCCGCCAGCGGGCCTTCCACCCTGATTCCACCCAGGGGATTGGGTCTGTCCAGGATCACCACCTCTTTGTCAGACTCGGCAGCCGCTTCCATCACCAGTCCCATGGTAGAGATGTAGGTGTAGGAACGAGCACCGATGTCCTGGATGTCATAGACAAGCACATCCACCTTCTCAAGGGCCTCCTTGCCGGGTTTCCTGTTTTTGCCATACAGGGAGTAGACCGGGATTCCGGTTTGGGGATCCACTTGGTCGCCCACAAGATCGCCCGCGGAAAATTCGCCCCGAACCCCATGCTCCGGACCAAAAAGGGCGGTCAGGTTCACATGTTCGTGGAGGATATCGATGGTGGAACGCAGTTGGCCATCGACCCCGGTGGGATTGGTAATCAGTCCGACCCGCTTCCCCTGAAGCAGGTCAAAGTCCCTTTCGGCCAATACCTCTATTCCTGTTTTAACCTGTGCAACAGTACTTTGGAGGAAGAAAAGACAGAGAGAAAGGGAAATCAGAGTGGCTGGATACAGGTGCCTTTTCATGGAGCTAAGATTTGATTTCTAAAGATAATAATTACCTTTATTAATGATAATACGTCATACAAATTTACCTGCATTTGATCCCATGAACTCCCTCCGTACAGAACTTTCCAGGTCCCTGGGAAAAGAGTTGGTACACACAGATGAGCTCACGCTTATGGCCACTTCTGCAGATGCAGGATGTTACCGCAAGGTACCAAAGATTGTGCTCAAACCCCAACAGGAAAAGCAGGTAGTGGAAGCTCTGAAAATTCTCCATGCACACAACACTCCTCTTACTTTCAGAGCGGCCGGGACAAGCCTTTCAGGTCAGGCCATATCCGACTCGGTTCTCCTGCAGGCGCGGGGCGATCACTGGAAGGGCTACGAGATCATCGACGAAGGTCGTCTCATTAGGGCACAACCGGGCATTACAGGAACCCGGCTGAACCAGCTGCTGGCTCACACCGGGATGAAGTTCGGGCCCGATCCTGCCTCCATCAACTCGGCCATGGTGGGAGGTATCATTGCCAACAATGCCAGCGGCATGAGCTGTGGGATCCATGCCAACAGCTATGCCACCATCCAATCGGCCCGGATCATCTTTGCCGACGGAAGCCTGCTCGATACAGCCGATCCTGGAAGCCGGGAAGCCTTCCTGAAGAGTCATTCCGAACTGGTGGATGTCCTCCAACGCATCCAAAAGGACCTTGGCTCCAAACCTGAGCTGGTGAAAAAAATCCACAAAAAATACAGCATTAAGAACACCACTGGCTATGGAATGAACTCCCTGCTTGATTTTGAAGACCCGGTGGACATGATCCTGCACCTGATGGTGGGATCGGAGGGCACCCTGGGTTTTGTATCTGAAGCGACCTTCCGGACCGTTCCAGTCCTTCCCTTCCGTGCTTCCTCCCTTATCTATTTCAGTGACCTGGAATCGGCCTGCAATGCAGTTCCGCTGCTCAGGGAAGCCAGGATACCTGCCATTGAAATTATGGACCGGGAGGCTCTGCGTTCGGTGGAAGGGAACGCCGGAATCCCGGATTACCTGAAAGAACTCGACAGCGGAGTAACTGCCCTGCTCATCGATCTGGAGGAAGAAAGTCAGGAAGCCCTGGATGCAATGATTGAGCGCACCCAGAAAGCCCTGTCAGGATTCAAGCTGGTGCGGGATTTTGAAGTCACCTCCGATCTGAAACAAATCACCGACTACTGGAACGTCCGCAAAGGGGTCTTCCCCTCGGTGGGTGGCATGCGCAAGCCAGGCACCATCGTGATCATCGAGGATGTAGCCGTGGCTGCGGAACACCTCACTTCAGCGGTAATCGACATGCGCCAGATGCTGGACCAGCTGGACTACAAAGATGCAGTCATTTACGGCCATGTACTGGATGGCAACCTCCACTTTATTTTTGCCCAGGATTTCCATCGCCCGGAGGAGCTGAAGAAATATTCTGAGATGATCGACAAACTCACCCGGCTGATTGTCGAAAAGTACGACGGATCTCTGAAGGCCGAGCATGGTACCGGCCTCAACATGGCGCCCTTCGTATCGCTGGAGTGGGGTGAAGAGATCTATGGATACATGAAGGAAATCAAAAAGGCCTTCGATCCCACAGGAATTCTGAATCCCGGAGTGATTATCTCCGAGGATCCGGAAATCCACCTGAAAAATTTCAAACCCATGCCGGTCATCGATGAAGCGGTGGACCAGTGCATCGAGTGCGGCTTCTGTGAGATTAACTGCCTTACTACCGGCCTCACCCTTTCGGCCCGCCAGCGAATTGTGGTTCAGCGCGAAATTGAACGGCTGGGCAGATCCGGGGAAGATAGCTCCCGGCTTAAAGACCTGATTAAGGGCTTCTCTTATGAGGGAGAAGGCTCCTGTGCAGGCGACGGACTCTGTGCTGTATCTTGTCCCCTTGCCATCGATACAGGGACTTTGATTAAACACCTCCGTGCCAGGAACAATATGCGGAAGAGGCCGGGAAATCCAGTGGCCACCTGGATAGCCAATCACTTCCCCACCATTCATGGCTTTGTAAGATTTGGGCTCGGTTTTATGTCCTTCCTGGGAAAGATCCTGCCATTTAAAAAGATTTATATCTGGGACCGGCATATGCCACGACCCGTAAATAAGAAGCAGCTGGCAGCTCCGATCAACAGTGGCCGTCCCCTTAAGGTTGTCTACTTCCCCAGCTGCATCAACCAGAGCATGGGCACTTCGGTAAGGGACAAGGAGCGAAAGCCCCTGGTAGAGATCACCGTGGAGGTTCTGGAGAAGGCAGGTTACGATGTGATATTCCCTGAGGGCATGAAAAAGCTTTGCTGCGGAACACCCTGGGAAAGCAAGGGCTTTTTCGACCTGGCAGATGCCAAATCCAGCGAACTGGAGAAGGCTTTATTGCAAGCCAGTGATGGTGGCAAATACCCCGTGCTCTGCGATACCAGTCCCTGCACCCATCGTATGAAACGGGTGATGTCAGACAGTCTAAGTCTATACGAACCCGTGGAATTCATTCACGACCACCTGCTCGACAGCCTGGAGCTGGAGAAGTCCGGCGAAGCTATGGCCTTCCACCTCACCTGCACCAGCACCAAGATGGGACTGGAGGAAAAATTCAGAAAGGTGGCCCGGGCATGCACTGAGAACCCGGTTTTTCCAGAGGAGGTGGGATGCTGCGGATTTGCCGGAGATAAAGGTTTTACTCAGCCGGAGATCAACGCCTGGGCCCTGAGAAACCTTAAGCTGCAGGTGGATAAGCTGTCGGCCGGCTACTCCAACAGCCGTACCTGCGAGATTGGTCTCTCACGCAATAGTGGTATCGATTATAAGTCGGTAATGTACCTGGTGCACCGCTCCCTTAAAGAATAAGCATCTGGCGCGAACTTGAGCCCTTTGTGGTTCTTAAACGGTATGAATAGAGCCCTGGGCTTAGTCCGCCCGACTCCATCTCCAGACTGTGGATTCCCGGCTCAAAGGATTGATTGGCCAGTGTTCTGATCCTGCGGCCTGTGGAATCATACAACTCCAGAAGTACATGTTCCGCAGAAGGAAGATTAAAGGAAATGGTGGTAAAACCAGAGAAAGGATTGGGATGGTTCTGTTCCAGTCTGAAGCCATTTTGCCCTTTATATTCCTCTTCTCCAATGCCTGTGCCACCTTCTTCGTATACACGTATATATTCCAGGACCAGTTCCTGAGGAAACTCAGTGTACGCGTCAGGATCACCCGGCCAGTTTCCTCCTACCGCCAGGTTGATCAGGAGATGAAAGCGCTGGTCAAAGGGAGCCGGGAAAGCTTCCCCGGGGGTATTCCAGTCCCCCTGTCCCTGGGTCTGATAGAGCTCGTCGTCCACGTACCAACGTATCTCTCCTTCCACCCATTCCATCACAAATGTATGGAAGTCTCTGTCAAAGCCCCAGCCATCGGTTTCATAAGGGGCGCCCTTGTATTGATTATTTGGCCAACTTCCGCCAAAATGCAGGGTACCGTGTACAATGTTGGTTTCATGCCCCAGGTACTCCATTATATCCAGCTCTCCACTGGCCGCCCATCCTCCATAGGTTTCGTCTGTAGGTAACATCCAAACGGCAGCCCAGAGCCCCTGTCCTTTGGGCATTTTAGCACGAAACTTCACCCTGCAATAGGTCCAGTCACCCTTTTCTATGGTCCGGATTCTTCCCGAGGTATAGAGTTTTCCTCCGAAGTATTCCTTTTTAGCGGTAATATGCAGTTTCCCGTCGCTAACTGTCACATTCTCTTCGCGGTAATACTGAAGTTCGTTGTTGCCCCAATCGGTCAGGCCATATTCAGCGCCGGTACCTGTCATATAGGACCACTTATCGGTATTAAGAGTATCGCCATTGAACTCATCGGACCACACTATGGTCCAGTTCTGTGCATGTAGTCCGGCAAAAACCATTATCAGCACAAGCAATAAAATCATCCGCCTTTTCATCATCCTGCAAGTTCTATTCATGTTCAATTATTAGACAACATATGTTGCAAATATATCAACTAAATCCAGATGCCATTGAATTGATACCATTCAATCAATCTGGCCAGATTTGCCTAAAAATGTTCAATAGCTTGCGGAATTTGCATCATATGTGGTAGAATACGATTCTGTATTTCTTGAAATTGTATAGGTAAAAAAAACATACAAACCTAAAACTGCCACCTTGAAAAAATTCACTACACAGCCTGAAACCGGGAATTTATTTCCAGACTCAAAACAGTGATGGGTGCCGCACTCAAACGGGGCACCCTTCAACATACCCGTACCTATATTTCGGTACTAAGTCATTCATAATAAACAAGTTTAAATCAAATATCTCTTGACTTTGAATATTATTTTTCATATATTAAACAGCTTGTTCCCCTTCGACGGGAAAAACTCTTCTAAACCCAAGGGCCTTCCTGTTTCCATCCTTATATGGGCCCGGTGCCGTGCTTGTTTGTCAAAAACCCTCAACAAGGAAAGCATGCGGAGAGAATTACAGATCTTCAGTATTCTACTGATCATATTCCTTTTATTTCCCCTTTCCGGAATTGCCCAAAATAATGGCTCTGCCCTGGCGATGATCTCTGATGTAAATGGGAACGTTTTGCTGTTTCAGGCACAGAGCGATGATTCCCGCAAAGCAGTCTTTGGAATGCAACTTGCTGAGGGCGACCGCCTGGAAACCGGCAGGAAGGCCAATGTAACCCTGCTCTTCTCCAATGGCAACCTGATCAACCTTGGGCCCAACAGCAACATTACGATTTCAGGCAACCAGTCGGGCAGTTCCTCCATGAATATCGGGGCCGGCATGGCCGGTAACTTCTCGGACCTGGCCATGCGGCAGGACAACAAGGGAGAAATGGGTGTATTGATGGACCTTCGATCCGACGAAACATCCCAACAGATCATTCCCCTGAGCCCCTGCAATACCATGATCTCCACCTCTACGCCTGGCTTGAAATGGGACTCCCGGAAGCCTGCTGATGAATTTGTGGTCAGATTGTACAACGGTCAGGGACTGGTATGGGAAAAACGCACCACTTCCACCTCAATGGCATTTCCCGAGGATGAGCCCGCTCTAAATTATGGCGAATCATATTTTTGGAACGTGGAGGGAGAGGACCTGATTACCTCCTTCAGATCTCTAAACCAGAAATTTACCATTCTTCACGAAGAGAAGATCAGGGAGATCAAGGAGGAGGAAAAAAAGCTTCTTGGGATGTTTACAGACGATCCCGCTAATTCCAGCCTGCACTCCCTGCTGGGAGCATACTATGCTAAGGCAGGTTTATTCGAAGATGCTATCAATGCTTTTGAACGGGTCAGGGATTCCAATCCGGATGCTACCCTGCCACACGAGATCCTGGGAGGATTATACAGTGATGTGGGAAAAAAGGACCTCGCCATTGCAGAGCTTCAGAAGGCATTGATGCTTGAAAAAGAAAAATAATCCACCTTAACAAAAAGCGTGGCACCCATCAAAAGCTCGATTATTATAATCCTTGCAGCTCTTACCCTCCTCTTCCACCCGGGGATTGCACAAGATGGAGAAGAATTGTTTCAGTCAGAACTGACAGAAGCAAGCCTTGCCCTGGACAATTCTAAAGTCCAGCAGCTGCTTACAGAACACAGGCTCTGGGTGAAGCCCGTGGTCAACCAGCTGATCAGCGACTATATCCACCGCACCATGACCGGAAGCAGGGCTTCCGCCCAGAAGAGAAAAGATGCTGCCGCTCTTATCGCCCATACCTTCCAGGACACTTATGGGGAAAAGAGCCTCTCCATTGCCACCGGATACCTGGATAGCTGGACCCTGGAGCAAATGGGCAAAAAAGCCCAGGCCGACCGCATATTCGGCATTGCTGAAGATCTCCGGACCATTGATAAACAAATAGAAGAGGCCGTAAAAGAATACCACCGGGCCCTGGAACTCTACCTCGATATCGGAGATTCTAGAGGAGAAGGGGAAGTATTTGGCAGACTGGGATTGATCTACTGGTCTATCGATTCTGATACCTGTCTTGCCTATTATCAGAATGCCCTAAAGGCCAGGGAAGAATCTGATGACCGTTTCCTGGTGGGTGCTACCTTAAACAGCCTGGGGGTAGTCTATCTGATTCACTACGAAAATCTAGACTCGACCATTTTCTACATGGAACAGGCCTGCAAAGTTCGCAGGCAAATCGGGGATTTGTACGGTCTTGGAAAATCGCTGGTCTACCTGGCTTTGAGTTATCAAAACACAGGACAGTATGTTAAAGCACAGGACGTCTACCTGGAAGCCTATCAGGTGAATAAGAAAGTAGGTAATATGATTAAGATGGCTGAAGCCATGCAGAATACAGCTACGCTTTTGAACGCTACGGGAAATTACCTGGAGGCACTGGATAAGCTGGAGATAGCATTGGGATTAAGAAAAGAAATGAATGACCCGGTTAAAATCGGGAATGTAATGAATGAGCTTGGCAATGTCTATGCCAGCATGAGGGATTATGATAAAGCCATTGAACTATATTCTGAGTCCCTTGAGATCATGAGTGCTGAGGAAAACCCTGAAGGACTGGCCATTGGATACAACAACATCGGAACCATCCTGGATGAGGTGAAACGCTTTGGCAAATCCATTGACTATTA
>Ga0316193_10001795_pt1 | contig 14755 bp, 13 predicted proteins | sample MerIslsedime2_MG_FD_207735 | JGI IMG/M metagenome (GOLD analysis project Ga0316193, IMG submission 207735) | Coastal sediment microbial communities from Maine, United States - Merrow Island sediment 2 | ecosystem: Environmental > Aquatic > Marine > Coastal > Sediment | place: USA: Maine...
AGGTAGTTCTCGAGCAGCTCGTGGGGGCTTCCCAGCAGGCCGCGATGGTGGATCCTACGAATCACGACTGTGTCATCGGCGACCAGCCGATGGCCGCGATAAACGAGCTCCAACGCACACTCGCTCTTGCCGATTCCCGGATCACCGACAATCAAAGTTCCAAGCGAAAAGACATCGACCAGCACGCCGTGCAATTGGATGCGCGGCGCGAGGACATCTTCCAGGAAATCTGAGATCGTCTCGATCGCCTCTGAGGTTTGGACCGGTGTCACCATCAACGGAACCCCGGCCGCGTCCGCCGCCGCCAGCACCGCCTTCGGCGGCCGCGTGCCCTTGGTCGACACGACACAAGGGATATCAAGTTCCATCAGGCTCCGAAGGCGTCGCTCCGCCTCGTCGGCGGGAAAGGTGCGCAGAAATTCGTACTCTGATTCACCGAGAATCTGCAGGCGTCCAGGTTTGACCGACGGCAGATAGCCCGCCAGGGCAAGGCCGGGTTTCTGAATCCTCGGGTTCGAGATTCGGAGCTTTTCGAGTCCCTCGATACCGGCGACGACTTCGAATTTGAGCGGGGCAAGCTGCCGTTCCACCAACAGCCGTTCCACAAGGATCGGCTCGGGGGCAGTCACAGACCCTCCTCCTCCGCAACGCGACAGATCGCACTGACGACCTCCGATGCGTCGGCCGCGGACAGCAGCTCGGATCGGAGCTCGCGTCGTTTCAGCACCCTCGCAATCTGTGACAGGACCTGGAGGTGGGCGGCCGGTTGATCCGGTGGCGACAACACGACGAACACGAAGCGGACCGGATCGTGGCCCGTACCCCCGAATTCGATCCCATCGGTGAACCTCGCGAGCGCGATCCCGATTTGAGCGAGCCCCTGGGTCTTGCAATGAGGGATGGCGAATCCCTCCCCGACCGAGGTTGATCCAAGCTCTTCGCGTTCGACAAGAGCCTCGACCACTCGCCCCGGCTCGAGCTCGAGGCCAGGTGAAAAAACATCCGCCACCGCGGCCAATGCGGATTTCACCTCGGATGCCTCCAGATCGAGATAGACGTTTTCGGGATTGATGAGCTTGTGAATTTTCATCAGAACTCGGGTGTGATCAACCCCAGGTTTTTGTCCTGTCGCCGGTACAGAACGTTGACCCGATCATTTGACGAGTTTCGGAAGACCAGAAAACCCTGGCTGGAATCGTCGAGCTGAAGCACGGCCTCCTCGATCGACATCGGCTTGATCGGAATGCTGCTGCGCTCGACGATTCGCGGCTCCCCGGATGCGATGGACTCTCGCTCGAGCACGTCCACGGCCCAACCGTGCTCCGTCTTGGCTTCGGATCCGGCCCGTTTCTTGTGGTCCTTCAACCGTGCCTTGGCCCGTCTCGCCTGGATCTCCAGCTTGTCCACCGCCTCCTGGATCGCGGCCATCACGTCCTTGTTCTGCGCCGTCGATTGGACGACGAAATCCTTGCCTCTCACTGAGATATCAACGACATGAAGATGCCGTTCCTGTTCCACCTCGACCCGGACGTCGATAATGTCGTTGAAGTATTTCTTGACCTTCGCCAGCTTTTTCTCTGCAACCTGTCGGGACTGGTCGGTGAGAGTGACCTTGCGGGCGATATACTCGACTTTCATTGTGCTCTCCCTAAAAGACCTTTTTTCGCTTGTCGGATGAGGCAATCATCATCTCTTCCCGATACTTCGCAACAGTCCGCCGTGCGAGGCGGATTCCCTCCTTTTGAAGCATCCGCATGATTTTCGAGTCGGACAGGGGCCGTGACGAGTCCTCGGCCTCGATGACCTTCCGTATCCGCTCTTTGACTACCATCGATGAAACGTTCTCACCACGCGCCGAGTCCACGCCCGAGTGAAAGAAATACTTCATTGGGAACAGACCCCGCGGGGTGTACATGTATTTGTTGCTGACAACCCGGGAAATGGTCGATTCGTGCATGCCGATATCTTCTGCCACCTGCCGTAAAACCATCGGCCGTAAGTGCTCGATACCGTGGTCGAGGAAATCTTTCTGGAAGGAAACGATGCTCTGCGCCACCTTGTAAATCGTCCGTTGGCGCTGATCGATGCTCTTCATGAGCCACATCGCTGAACGCATCTTGTCGCGGAGAAACTCGTTGGCCTTCGGATCGAGGTTTTTTCCTTCGAGCATGCGTTGATACCGCGAGTTGATGCGCAGCCTCGGGAGGCCATCATCGTTGAGGGTGATGGTGTACTCCTCTTCCAACTTGCGAACGTAGACATCTGGCTCGATGTACTGGTTGCTATCCTGTCGGAAGATCCGTCCAGGCTTAAACTCGAGCCCCTGGATCACGTCGAGAATCGGCTTGATTTCAGGCACCTCGTTGCACCCGAGCGCCTCGGCGAGCGCATCCCATTTCTGGTGGAGGAGTTCGTCCCAATGCTCGGTGATGATGAGGTGGGCCTTGTGGAGAAGCTTATCATCTCCGTTTTCGGCCGCCTCCATCATCAGGTATTCGATCTGCGCAGCCAAACACTCCTGGAGGCTTGCCGCGGCAATCCCGGGTGGGTCCAGAGAGCGAACGACCGCCAGCGCTTCGACGACGCCGTCAGCATCACACCCTGTGCCGCGAATGATCTCCTCTTCGTTTGCGCGCAAGAAGCCGTCTTCGTCCAGATTGCCGATAATGAATTCGGAGATTTCAATGATCAGCGGTTGGAGATCGAGGAGATGGAGCTGCCACTGGAGGTGCTCTGAAAGCCCGCCGGCGGTCGAGACCACGTTTTCCAGCCGATTGTCCTGCTCGAGCGAAGGAGCCGCCATCGACGGTCCCTCTGACCGGCCATCACCGAGGTAGTCGGCGAAAAATGCCTCGACGTCGATGTCGTCATACGTCTCTTCGGCTGATGGCAATGGATCGTCTTCGGCGACCGTGGGAGCTGACACATCCTCCGTCACCACCTCATCGGGCTGCGCCCTGTCCTCTTCATTTTCGGGAACGACCTCCTCGGCCGGTTCTTCGACGTCGAGGACCGGGTTTTCAAGAATCTCCTGGGCCAGAGTCTCCTCGAGCTCGAGGCGCGAAAGCTGGAGCAACTTGATCGCTTGCTGCAGCGATGGTGTCATCACCAATCGCTGTGCCAACTTCAGTCTGAGTTTTTGTTCCAGAGCCATATTTCGATTGGATCCTCAATTCGACCCTTGCACGAGAATGGGTCGGGCCCGGCTGATCGGTTGTTCTTCGGCCACCCCGGCGACCTCAGAGCGTAAAGTCCTCGCCGAGGTATATCCGACGCACGTCCCGGTTTTCCGACAGATCGACGGGGTCACCCGTAGCAAAAATCTTGCCGTCTTTGATTATATAGGCGCGATCGGTGATCTTCAATGTTTCGCGAACGTTGTGATCTGTGATTAAAACGCCTATTCCCAGAGACTTAAGACGTCGTATGATTCGCTGCAGGTCAAGCACGGCCAGCGGGTCGATGCCCGCGAAGGGTTCGTCCAGCAAGATGAAGGTCGGCTCAGTGGCGAGAGCCCGGGCCACCTCGAGCCGTCGCCTCTCACCCCCCGAGAGCGTTTCCGCTCGTTGCACCCTGAGGTCGGCCAAACCAAAGTCGTCCAACAGACTGTCGATTCTGTCGTTCGCGTCCCGGGTTTCTACGCCCAGCGCCTCCAAAATCAGCCAGATGTTGTCTTCAACCGAAAGGTGCTTGAACGAACTGGGCTCCTGCGCGAGGTACGCAACACCCATGCGAGCCCGGCGGTACATTGGCTCGGAAGTGATGTCGCGGTCGCCGAGAATCACGTGTCCTTCGTTTGGTTGAACGAGACCGACCATCATGTAGAACGTGGTGGTCTTGCCGGCACCGTTCGGACCCAGAAGACCAACGATCTCACCCGGTGCGATCCCCAGCGTTATCCCATCGACGACCCATCGGCCTCGGTAGGCCTTACGGAGGCCCTGTGCAACGAGATCGAGGGTTTTGGGGCTCAGGGTATCTCCTCCGGATAGTAAATGGTCTCGGTGCCTCCGGCGACCGAGACCGTACCATCGGCCTGATTCCAGGTCAACGAAGACCCGGAGACCACGTTTCCCGCCTCATCTGTGAGACGCACCGGGCTGCCGGAGATGGTCACGGCCTGCAGTGCGACGTCGCGCCGAGCCCGTTGGCCCGTCATTCGGCGTCCGGTCTCCAGCTCGACCAGCACGACCGCACCGATGGCTTCAACCGCGGTGACGTCATTGTTTTCATCGAAAAACACAGTCAACTCGGCCGCTGAAAGGGTATGGTTGGGATCGCTGTAGCGGACATTTCCGCGGTAGATTGCTGTGCCCGTGGCCCGCTCGTAGTCGAGGGATCGAGCTACGACGACAACGTCTTCCTCAGGGCTGCCATCGATCTCGAGCTGTGAAGCCGGGAGAGTCGTTCTCACATGGCCGGCGGCGCGCACGGTGGTGATGTCGTTTCTGTACACGACATCGTCGGCCAGGAGGAGCCGATGCCCTTGCCAGAATCTGGTGTTTTCGCGGAGGTGATACACCACGCCCTCTCCGCTCACCTCGAGAATCTCGGAGGCAAAATGAGCGGGATCAGAGGTGCCGTTGTCATTGCCCATGATCGAGACATCGGCGAGAGAACCCTGGACATTGCCACGGGCCTCCGCGCGGCCATCCTGATTGAAGATCTGCGCCTGGTCGCAGCTCACTCGGCCACGGTCGCTCAGGAGTAGAACCCTCTCGGGTCCGGTGGGATCTCCATGCAGCATCGTCAACCCGGCCTGCGGTGAGAGACGGGCGCGATAGCCGCGCCCCTCGAGGTCACCGGCGCGGATGACGACATCCTGCAGAAGCTCGATGTCTGTCGCCTGACCCTCGGAGAACCAGACGCGAGCATCCTGGGCCTCTCCCCATCTCGGAGGGCCTTCGGCCGGGATCTCATGAATGCACACGCCCCGCTCGGCCCGCAGGTTGAGAATTCCATTCTCGGCGATGACCGCACGCAGGATCCAGGTCTTGAGTGTGCGTTCGAAGTAACCTTCGCCGCCGGTGAATCGGATAGTGACCCAGGGCCCGGAGGTGGTCGCGTCGATCTGCCAGCGGCCGCCAGCATCGCGCTCTGCGACGGCGCGTTCCATCCAAGCTTTGACGGAACCCCCTTCCGACAAGCCGGCGATCCGAGCCTCGACGCCGCCGCCGAGGTCTATTCTGTTTGGCGGGCCGTCATTCTCTTCGAGAACAACCGCCATTCTCGGCGCTGTGACTTCGGCATCTCCGAGCTGAACCTTGCCGCCATCCCGAAATACGATGGTGTGCTTCGATCTCTGATACACGGCAGATGGAGCTGTCAGAGTAGTGCCGTCTTCGGCAGTCAAAAAGACCCCTTCAGACAGAATCACTTCATCGCGTTCGAGATCATAGGCCGCGTTCCGAGCACGCCCGAAGCTGGCGCCGGAGTAAAAATAGACATCCGAATTGGCGGTGAAACGTCGCGAGCTGGCCTCGAATCTCCCTGCATCCGTCGTCAGGACAGCACCACTCGGCATCTCGATCCGGACACCGCCTTCGAGACGCGCATCCCGGGTCTGTATATTGAAGCTCGCACCATCCGAGATCAATACCGGCCCTGGACCACCATCCCTGAAAAACTGCAGCCTCACACCTTCGATCTCGTGCCAACCCGATGAAAGTCCGAGGGTGCGCTTGGACATCAACTCGAATATCAGTTTCCCCGCAACCCTTTCGACGTACTCAAACCCGGTGTAGACGCCAACCGCGCGGTCGCCTCCGCCACTCACGACCTCTCCACTGTCGACCTCCGTGATCGGGGTCCGAAATTTGCGGAAGCGTTGACTGACCGTCACCGCCAAAGCCACCAGCAGCAAGATCAATGCCGAGGTGGTAAGGCGCCGAATCCAGGTTCGCGACAAAACACTCATCGCGCCGCCCCTTCAATTGAATGGGACAGGATGCCGCAGTGCGACATTCCGGGTGTGCCGCGGGCCAGATGGTCGCGAGTGGACATGAGAATGATCGTTCAGCGGTCGGTGAAGATGCCCATCGATCGGAACTTTTTGTACCGGCGGAATACCAGCGAATCTGGTTTGAGCTTTCGCAGGGGCTTGAGATTTCGGCGGATGGCCCCGGCAATAGATTCCGCCATATTCCCGGGGTGCATGTGCGCCCCGCCGGGAGGTTCGGGGATGATCTCGTCGATGATATTGAATTTCTTGAGGTCTTTGGCGGTCAGTCGGAGGGCGCGCGCCGCATCCTCGGCCCGAGCCTGGTCTTTCCAGAGAATCGCGGCACATCCCTCTGGTGAAATGACGGAGTAGATCGCATGCTCGAGCATCAAAACCCGGTCGCCGATCCCGAGGGCGAGGGCGCCGCCCGATCCCCCTTCACCGGTCACGACAACGATGACCGGTACCGGCAGGGCGGCCATCTCGACGAGATTGTTGGCGATGGCCTCCGCCTGTCCCCGCTGTTCAGCATCGATCCCCGGGTATGCACCCGGAGTATCAACAAAGCAGATGATCGGTCGACGGAACTGTGCGCCGATCTTCATGATCCGAATTGCCTTGCGGTAACCCTCGGGGCGCGGCATGCCGAAGTTCCGCCGAAGCTTTTCGGCCGTGTCCCGGCCTTTCTGGTGGCCGAGGACGACGACAGGCTCGCCGTCGAAACGAGCGAGTCCGGCGACCACGGCAGGATCGTCCGCAAACGCGCGGTCGCCATGCAGCTCGGTGAAATCCGTGAAAATGCTGTGGATGTAGGCCATTGTGTACGGCCGTTCCGGGTGGCGAGCGAGCAGGCACTGCTGCCAGGGCGTCAGATTGGAGAAGACCATATCGATTCTCGCCGCAAGCTCTTGTCTCGCCTGGATCAGGTCTTCCTCGGTGGTCGAGCTCGACGTGCCTGCGGTCTCGAGATCCATGATGCGAGATCGCATTTCTTCGATAGGTTCAAGGAATGGTGGGGTTGGAATCGCCATTTACGGACTCTAACAGAAGGCGGTGAATTCAGTCAAAAACTCACTCGACCGGTTCCACGAGTGATGGGAGGTAATCGGATGGGGCTTTGAATCCAAGGAGGGTCAACAACGTCGCGGCGATGTTGGCAAGTCCCGGAGCCTTGACCGAGGTTTTGGCTTTGAAACGATTCGCGTCCGTTCCAACGAGACACCACGGCACAGGTGACAGGGTGTGGCTGGTCTTGATAACCGGGATGCCGTCGCCGTCGAGCCTGATCAATCCGGTCCCTCGATCGACCTCCCACATCATTTCGAGATTGCCGTGGTCGGCCGTGACGACCATGGTCGCTCCCGCCTCTCGCACCGCGGTTTCGATGCGTCCCATACACTCATCGACGACCTCCATCGCCTGAACCGCAGCCTCGAGTGAACCCGTATGACCAACCATGTCGCCGTTCGCGAAGTTGACCCGGATGAACCGATGCGCCCTCGTCCCGAGATCTTCGACGACCTCCTTGCACACTTCACGCGCCTTCATCTCCGGTTTTTTATCGAACGACACATTGTCGGACGGCACCTCGATCCAGTCTTCGAGGTCGGCATCGAAGGGCTCCGAGTTGTTGCCATTCCAGAAATATGTCACGTGGCCGAATTTCTGTGTTTCGGCCACCGCGAGCTGGTTGACGCCGTTATGGACCAGATATTCCGAGAGCGTGCGGGAGATTGCCGGGGGGCTCACCAGGAAGAGCGGCGGGATCTTCAGATCGCCGTCGTACTCCATCATGCCGGCGTACACCAGCTCCGGGTTGGGCATCCGCTCGAAGAAACTGAAATCGGTATCCGTGAATGCGCGCGAAATCTCGATCCCACGGTCGCCACGAAAGTTGAAAAACACCACCGAGTCGCCGTCACCGACAGGACCCACTGGCAACCCGTCGCTACCGATGATCACGAACGGCGGCAGGTCTTGATCGATCACGTTCGGGTTCTCGCTCCGAAATACCTCGACTGCCTCCGCGGCGCTCGTGAAGCCCCTCCCCTCACCTGCGACATGCGTGGTCCACCCCCGGCGCACCATTTCCCAATCGGCCTCGTAGCGATCCATCGTAATTTGCATTCGGCCGCCGCCCGAGGCCACCCGCGCATCGGTACCACCGCCGCGAACCTCTTCAAGGATCCGTTCCAGGTGCTGGAGGTAGAGATGGTAGGAAACCGGATCGACGTCCCGTCCGTCGGCCAGAGCGTGCACCCTGACCCCCCGCACTCCTTCGGCGGCAAGATGACGAATCAGGGCTTCCAGGTGGTTAATGTGGCTGTGGACGTTGCCGTCGGACAGCAATCCGATCAGGTGAAACAGACTGTCATTGGCCTTGACGTTTTCGACCAGCCGCTGCCAGGTCTGCCCCTCGAAAAGAGTCCCGCTCGAAATCGCCTGGTTCACCAGTTTTGCGCCCTGCTCGAAGACCCTGCCGGCGCCGATCGCGTTGTGGCCGACCTCGGAATTTCCCATGTCCTTTTCGCTTGGCAGACCGACCGCCGTACCGTGCGCCTTGAGCTCGAGAAAGACAGGCGCTTCTGAGAACATCCGGTCGAGGTTGGGCGTTGCAGCAATATCGAAGGCGTTCGCGTCGTATCCGTCGGCGCGCCCACGATACAGTCCGACGCCATCGAGGATTACGAGAAGGAGTTGCCCCGGAACGCCGCCGTACTGAGAGGATTTCTCGAGTTTGAAATCAGACATTTTCGGCTCCACTCAGGTCCAACAAAGGGCCCGTACACCGCATTCTCGGCACCGAAATCAATGACTCTGGTGTTTTCAGGAGGGATCGGACGGTTTGCTGCTCCGTGGGCGCATGAGAACAACGCTGATGTTGTCGTTACCGCCCCGTTCGTTGGCCTCGGAGATCAGGCGATGACACGTCTCGTCCAGCGATCCACCCGTTTCCAGGACCGCAGCGATCTCGGCATCGGTCAGCATCGAATTCAGCCCGTCGGAACACAAAAGGTAGATGTCCTCTTCGTCGATCTTGTCCTCGAGAACGTCGACCTTTGGTTCGCTGTTTCCGCCAAGGGCCTGGGTCACGACGTTTTTAAGAGGATGCGTACGCGCCGCCTCCTCGGTCAGGAATCCGGCCTCGACCTGTTCGTGTACCCACGAATGGTCATTGGTAAGCAGCGAAAGTCCACCCCGCCGATAACGGTAGGCGCGGCTGTCGCCAACGTGGCAGATCACGATCTTGCCATCGCCCGGGAGATGGACCGCCACAACCACGGTTGTCCCCATTCCCTTGAGGTCGGCGTCTTTGTCCATCGCCATGGTGACCCTATGGTGGCCGGCTACGATCGCATCAACGATGAGATTCGCGGTCGCACTGAGATCAGAGTCCCAATGCTCGGGCCATGTTTCATCCGCGTCGCTGGGCCCTTCCTTGAACGCTCGCAAGATCTCGTCAGTGGCGACTCTCGAAGCGACCTCTCCCGCCGCATGTCCGCCCATGCCATCGGCGACGAGATACATGCCAGCACCGGAGTCGACGACGAAAACGTCCTCATTGAGACGCCGCTTCATCCCTACATCGGTGGCTCCCGATGCGTCCAAATCGAATCGATCATCCGTGTTCAGATTCACTATGGTTTAGCTCTTTCCCCGGAGGCGCCCCAAAAGGCTTCCCCCCTTACCTTTGTCCCCACCTTGCGTCTCGCTGATGACTTCCGTCGCCTTCGAGTTGGTCGGGTCCAACATGAGTGCCTCTTGAGCGTGGCGCAGGGCCCGGGTCTTCATCCCCGCGGCCAGGGAAAGGACTGCGGCCTCAGCCTTCATGGTTGCGTTGCCAGATTCGAGGCTGACCGCTTTCTCGATGTGCCTCAGGGCGTCACGTTCCTTGCCCGCAATTCGGCCTATGACCTGGCCGTAAAAGTAGTGGGCCCGCGAGTTGTCATCGTCGTGGTCGATCGCCGCTTTGAGGTTTTCAACTGCCTCCGCCATCTTGCCCTCGCGCATCAACTGCGACCCTTTCGCCGCGAGTCGGCGCGAAATCTCCTTGGCATCCATCGTTTTGTCTGCGGTGCCCTTGGATATCTCCGTATCGTACTTTTCGCGGCTCTCCGGATGGCTGAGAACGTTGAATGCCTCTGTGATGCCCTGGAATCGCTCTTCGGCATCCGCCCGCTGATCGCCGGCAAAGCGATCCGGGTGATATTTCAGGGCCAGCCGGCGGAACGCCTTTCGAACATCCTGGTCGGAGGCGTCCCGCTCGATACCCAACGTGTCATATAACGAAACTTGATTTCGCATCCTCGATCACTCCATACGCACCACGACGAAATTACCACGTTCATAATACCTTCGCAATGACTGAGGATGAGTCTGGATACGGGGGATCGGTCGTCGCCTAGCGCCTCGTGTCGAGCAATTTCGTGGCGATCTGCCGAGTGACAGGGGGGAGGTTCCGATCACGGGACACCCGCATCTTGTCGCGGTAGGTGAGGCGCGGAAGAATCGATTTGGCGGTGTAAACGGGAGTCTTGGGGTTCATCGAGAGGGCTAGGATAACCGAGTACTGGCGCAGCCATCGACGATTGTCGGCAATCTGCTTGATCACCTCCTGGGCCACGCTCCGGGAGGAAGCGAACTGTTCGATCTCACTGTCGTTGAGCTTTGGACAGGCCAAGACCGACCTTTGAATCAGTCGATTTCGGCTGTTGACGAGAATCGCTCTTTCTTCGCGCGAGCCCCTGAGGGCGCAAATGATCCGCTCGTGAACGCTCATGTTCAAAAGCCTGCCATGAACTGACTCGCCTGCTTTCTTGATCGCCTCCTCGAGTTCTTCGTCTTGGGTTAGCGGATACGGCATCGTGACTTCTTTGGGGATGTGAGCGCCGATTGCATGCAACGCGTCGATTGCCTCTTCGACGCTCGGTCCGGCCGCCGCCGCAGCTTCTTCCTCGGCCAAAACCTTTACGATGAACTCCTCTTCGAACTCGCGAACCCGACGCAGCACCACCTGATTGACCAGCGGGTTGGCGCGCAGGTCGTCGAGGATCTCGAGGCAACCGAGGAGTCGCACCTGGTTGGTGATGATGATGTCCTGCACCATCGGGCTGGCGTTCTTCGCGATCACCCGGAGAGTTTCGTCGGAAACATTGGCGTGAGCCGCCACCGCCGCCCAGACCCCCTCCTCCTCTCGAACCCGAATCAACTGATCCAATACCAACGATTCTGGAGGACTGTCCCGAATCCAATCTAGAATGGTATCCAGATCTTCGCCCCGCACCGAATCCGCGGCCACCTTGGCCAGCTCCTCGTTGGGATCCGAGCTCAGAACACATTGAAGGCCCAGGAGCTCCTCACGGGAGATCGGAAGCAGACCCTGGGCGGCGAAGAGACGAACCTGACGCGGCACCTGTCCTTTGACAATCCCGGCGATGAGGTCGGCCCCGGAGACAGGCTTTTGTTCAGTCATTTCTCGCCCTCGGTCCGAGGACTACCAGGCCTTCACTGCTGACTTCTGTATGGACCACCTGGCCTGGGCGGCCGAGCCCACCGTACTCGACCCCTGCAACTTCGATCACGACGGCATCGGCATCGCCGACCGTGAGTTTCACCGGACCCAGGAGGTTAATCCGCTCTTCCGTTCCTCCTGCGAGCAGTTTCCCACCTGCAACGCCGTCACGGTCACGGAAGTGAATCCAGCACTCCATCTCTGGATGGACCCGCACAAGGATGGATACGCGGTCGGCCTCGTCAACTATTTCCGTGGCTGTGGGAAGCATCGATGGGGTTGCTGGAACCGCCCCGGTCACGGCACGCGGCATCGGCGTCGATCGGCCTTCAGCGGAGAGGTGCACTTCGGGCGCCGAGCCTCGTAGAATCACTACAGCCGCCACAATCAAGATCGTCGCGGCGATCGTCACCGGTAACCAGAATCGCCAGCGAATCGCTTCAATGAAAGGAGCGTCATCCACTTCAATTTGCAGGTGGGCTCCCGAGGCGAGCAAAAAGCGCTCCCAGGCTGCCTCGAACGCATCGGCGAGTTGCTGTGGGTCGGCCCCCACGACCGCCGCGTATTGGGTGACGAAGTTACGGCTGAAAACTTTCTGCGGAAGAAACCGAAAATCGCCCGATTCGAGGGACCTGAGTATCTGCCTCGAGATCTTGGTTTCTTCCGCAATGTCTTCCAAACTCAACCCGGTGCTTTCGCGCAGCCTTTGCAGCTCCTCACCGAAAGCCTTCGGGTGGTTGGGCACCCCCTCCATCGCTGTGATCACCGCTGAAGTCTATCACCCTTCGCTGTCCTGAAGCTTCCCTTTCGAGCAGCGACTGGGCCGCCTCGCGCGCTTTCGCCGACAGATCGGGATGGTCCAAGATGCGACGGAGCTCCGTCACCGAAAGTTGAACGAGCACACTCAATGCCAAAGGTAGCGGAGTGTGTGGACACACGACGAGACCTCGCCGGACCCGGATGTAGGTCCCCCACTTGTGATGGCTCGCCAGTTCTCCGAAGAACTCGGGAGGCGGCTGCGAGGTGTTGAGTATGACAAGAATGTCGTTCTCGACCAAGCGGGGGTTGTTGAGCAGGGCGGAGAGGACGTGCCCATCGCCGGTGCCGATCAGAACCCGGAAGATCTCTCTGTGGGCGCGCCGTGCAAGCGCAATCTTCTCACCAAGGGCCATCGAGGCCAGTTGCGAGAGCAGCTTGCGTTCCGCCTGACGCCGCACCACGGGAGGTGTCCGAGGCGATTGAGACAGCGATAGCAGCGACGTCCAGGGCAGCGTGGCCATCAGATCCAGGGCACGACCGAATGTGAAACCTGGAAATCCGGCGATCTTTTCGCGAACCTCATGGGTACCCATGAGTCCTGGATCGGAGGCGATTCGCTCGGCGATCTGCGCCGTGCAAAACGGAGAACGCAAGACCTTCAGGACCTCGAGCTCGTCGATCTGGCGTTCACGTACCAGCTCCATCAGCCCGTCAGAATCGAGCGCAGAAATGTCTTTCCCGCCCATGCCCTATCGTACCGTCTGAACCCGTCGGGGCAAAAGGCTGCAACAAAGGTTTGACATTCAAGCGAGCGGCTTCGTTTCTCAAGCTATGAGCTGTCAGCTATGAGCAATTAGCTCTTGTTGAAGCGTCTGGAGCCCTCCAAGTCTCAATCAAAACTCTGGCTCGAGGAAAGAACCAATAAAAGCCGGTTTCTTCGCGTTGAGGTGATTTGCATTTTCAAGAAGCGGTACTTCTGAAGACGCCAGCCAGAAGCTAAAGGCTAACAGCTAAAGGCTAATAGCTACTAGCTACGTCGGTTCCGGATCCTCGGGATCGAGAATCTCGCGCAACCGTTGCCGAAGCTTCACGACCTCGAGGGAGGCAATGGCGGCTTCTCCTGGAGGGAGGTTTCGAAGGGCGTGCTTGCGAAAGGCCACCCTCGTCAGAAGCCGTGCGATCACGGTGCGTTCGTTCCTCGATGGCCACCAGTTGGCACGGACTCGTCGCCGGTAGAAGGGAATCACCTCGAGGACCCATGAAGGTACGAGTCCAAGCGCCACCTCGTCGTCAAGCTGTCGCTTGAGGATCCGGTGTTCGGAGTGGAGGAAGAGAGCCAGCGTCATGGTGTAGATCACATAAAGCACCGGCATTGCGGCCAACCACAGGCGCGGGGCACCACTCTCCCCCACCGGGCCGAACCTCACCAGTGAAAGATTCCACGACCCGTGAAGGACGATTGCGGCCAGCAAACCGGTCGCCGTCCAAATGGTCTTTTTCGGTAATTTCCCGCTCATCACCGCGTGGCCCAGAAACCCTCCGAATGTAGCGCTGCTCACGGCGTGCACGCCGGCCGACAACAGGGTTCTGCCGCCAACCAGGACCAGGATTCCAGCGGCGTTGTGCAGTTGGACACCGGCGGAGATGCCGTAAATTACGTTTTCCGAAACGGCAAAGCCGAGACCAACTGCGGTGCCGTAGACCACACCGTCGGTGGGATTGTCGAATTTGCTCGAGAAGACCACAACCAGCACGACAGCCACGGCCTTGGAAAGTTCCTCGACCGTTGGCGTCACCAGGCCGAGGCTGACCAAGGCCACCGTCGTTGTTTCCTCGACACCACTCAGCAATCGATCAATCACGCCGAATAGGGTCACCGACACCAAGGGTGCTGCGGCTGCCCCCCATAAGAACACCATTGCCACCAGGTGCAGGGGTTCGCGGTCGTAGCGGTCCACCCACCACACCAGAGCAACCACGATCAGCAGTATCGAGGCTGAAACGGTGAGGGCTGCAAGCAGAATCAGAGCGGTTGCGAGGCTCACGTCAGGACCAACGGCAATGTATCGACGGGATGTTGATCGAAGTAACTCCGCGAGGTTGCGACGTCGAGTCGAATTTGGGCCATCAACTGGGTCGTCGAATCGAATGTACGCTCCTCGCGTAGCCTTTGCACGAAAAAAAGGCGCACCCGCTCGCGATAGACATCGGCTGTGAAATCGAGGAGGTGGCTCTCAACGGTCGTCAGCGAGTTCTGGTAAATCGTGGGCCGTACACCGATGTTCGTGACGGCCGGAAATGTCCGGTTGAAAGAAGGGATGTGTACGGCCGTCACATAGACGCCGCGGTCCGGCTGGAGCTCGTTCTCCACCTCGATGTTGAGAGTCGGAAACCCGAGGGTTCGCCCGAGCCGCTTGCCCTCCAACACACGGCCATCAATGAACACCGCCCGGTCGAGAAGACCTCCCGCCTCCTCCACTCTGCCATCGCCCACGGCCTTCCGAACCCTGGTCGACGACACGACACCGCCGCCGTGCTCGACA
>Ga0316193_10001798_pt1 | contig 14744 bp, 20 predicted proteins | sample MerIslsedime2_MG_FD_207735 | JGI IMG/M metagenome (GOLD analysis project Ga0316193, IMG submission 207735) | Coastal sediment microbial communities from Maine, United States - Merrow Island sediment 2 | ecosystem: Environmental > Aquatic > Marine > Coastal > Sediment | place: USA: Maine...
TCAAGAGTCTGGAGGAGGGCCGCCGGATCAAGGAGTTGCTGCGCAGCCGCAGGACCCGTCGGGTGGTCATCATTGGCATGGGGTATGTCGCCCTCGAAATGGCCGAGAGCCTGCGGACCTTGGAGCTCGATGTTGCCATGGTCAAACCCCGGCCGGTCTTTCTGCCCTGGATGCCGGAAGAACTGAGCCGGGTTGTCCTGGACGAGTTGCACGCCGAAGGTGTCGGCACGCACGCCGGACAGGGTGTCAACGCGATCGAGGCAGCCGGCGGGGATGATTCTCGCCTGAGAGTCCTGTGCGATGAAGAAACAATCGAGGCCGACATGGTGTTGGTCGCCATCGGAGTCACTCCAAACAGCGCCATTGCCGGCGAAGCCGGCTTGGACCTTTCCGTCGGCCGCTCGATAATGGTGGACCGTCGGATGCGGACCTCGCAGCCGGACATCTTTGCCGCCGGCGACTGTGCCGACGCGTTTCACGTCGTCGATGGTCAGCGCGCGTGGATCCCGCTGGCCCTGCGCGCCAACCGAGCCGGGTGGGCGGCGGCCGACAATGTCTGCGGGAGGGCGACGGAGATCGAGGGCATCGCCGGTACCGCGGTCTTCAAGGTATTTGGGCTCGAGGTAGCTCGTACCGGTCTGAACGCCAAGGAGGCCCGGGCCGCCGGCTTTGATCCTGTCGAGGTAGTTGTCAAAACCCGCTCACGGGCCCACGGTCATCCCGGATCGACACCCATCTGGAATCAAATGGTGGGCGACCGAAAGTCCGGACGCCTCCTGGGGATGCAGATGGTGGGACGTGAGGGAGTAGCTCACCGCATCAATGCACCAGCCGTTGCCCTCCACAACCGGATGACGGTGGCGCAGTTCAGCCAGTGCGATCTGGCCTATGCTCCCCCATTCGGCCCAACATGGGATCCAACGCTGACCACCGCCAACCAGCTGCTCAAGAAACTCTAGCCCGCACTTCGGCGGCCCCGCCACGAAATCCGGTGGCAAGTGCGGGTCACCGCAATCGTTCTGTGACGATCCTTCTCCCCAAAGCGCTCTTCGATGTCCGCTACCTCACCCAAGGACATGCCGACCAAACCGAACCACGAGCGAGCACATAGACCGACCACGAACCTGGCAGTTGAGACGTTGCATATGAAGTAAAAGCGACAACGCTTGACAAAATTTTTAATGAACATATGTTCTTAACCAGGAGGTGACATGGCACGACCGGAAAAGCTCAGAACGATCAGCTGTGTGGGACAGGGGCGCGGTTTCAAACCGGTCGGAGTCCCGGCAGCCGAGCTTGCGGTCGAGACCTTGCGAATCGACGAGCTCGAGGCACTCCGTCTTGCTGACCTCGAGGGCCTCTACCAGGAGGCCGCCGCCGAAAGGATGGGGGTCTCAAGGCCGACATTTTCGCGAATCCTCGCCCGGGCGAGATCGGCCGTGGCGCGCGCCCTCGTCGAGGAGCGGCTTCTCCTCGTGGGCGAGGGTCCGGTTGTGACAGGCCCTGACGAACCGTTGCCGTGCCCGGTGCACGGCGGCGGACGAAGACGTGATCGCGGCTGCCGCTGCGGCCGCGGAGAGGGAAGGAGAAGAAAAACATGATCATTGCGATTCCCGTGCGTGAGGGCAGATTCAGCAGTCACTTCGGCGGCGCCGACGCGTTCGCCATGTACACCATCGACGAGACCAACCGGGAGCTCAGCCGGTACGAGCTGGCCGCGCCGCCGGAACATGGCCGCGGGACCTTTCCCGTGTGGCTCCGAAAACGGGGGGTCACGACGGTCCTTGCAGGAGGCATGGGCCCGAGAGCCTCGGACATCCTCACCGGGCAAGGCATTGACGTGGTCATCGGCGCCGAGGGTGACGATCCGGAGGTCATGGCGCGTGCCTACCTTGCCGGTACGCTCGTTTGTAGTGGAGAGGTGTGTCATGAACACGGCTTCCACGATTGTGGGCACCACGACGGTGGAAGTGGCTGTGGCGGGCACGGCCACAGCAATTGAAAAATGATGACACCAGTTTGGAGGACACCATGAATGGCCGAGGAAAAGGCAACGGACAAGGACGGGGCCAGGGCCGCGGGGCCGGGTTCGGCCCGGGCGGAAAAGAAAGTATTGGCGCAGGTCGTGGACAGGGAGGCGGCGGGATGGGCGCCGGTGGATGGTGCATCTGCCCCAAGTGCGGGAAACGCACTCGTCACCAGCCCGGTGTGGGCTGCTTGAAGGAACGGTGCACCGAGTGTGGCGTGGCCCTTGTTCGAGAGGGATCAGCCCACCACCGCGAAATCACGTCCCGGCAACACGATGTGGCCGGCAACAAAACGGAGGGTTGAACAATGCCAGGCGGGGATGGAACCGGACCGATGGGAACGGGCACGATGACCGGATGGGGCCGCGGATTTTGCGGTGAGCAACATGCCACCGGAGCAGAGCGCGGCGGACGCGGCGTCTGGGGTGGCGGCTTTGGTCGTCGCGGAGGCGGCGGTGGAGGAAGAAGAAACCGGTTCTGGGCGACCGGCGCCCGCGGTTGGATGCCGGGGCCGGGTGCCTCGCCGACTCCTGCCGATGCCGCGCCGACACCGGAAGGGGAGCTGCAGTGGCTGATACAACGCGCGGCCGCACTCGAGTCGGAACAGGAACAGATCAGCGCTCGTCTCAGCGAGCTCAATCAAGAGTCGGGCGACCAAGGCTAACCTGCATTTCTCACCAGCTGTCTGCCGCGGCCGGCGAAGAACAGCACCTCGCACGTCTCGCGATGAATCTCGGTGAGGAGAGCGGGCGAACGGCATCGTGGTGAAACCCGCGAGCCGATACTGAAATCGGAGATGATCATGAAAATCGCTGTGACGTCAATTGGTGGAGGCGCCGACTCTGAGGTCGACCCACGATTCGGCCGCGCATCCGCCTTTGTATTCTTTGACACCGACACCGGAAAATATGTAAATGTTGACAACACCGTCGGTGTGAATGCATCCCAGGGAGCGGGTGTCCGTGCCGCCGAGGCGATCTCACAGCTCGGCGCTGAAGTTCTCATCACGGGTCACTGTGGTCCCAAGGCGTTCAGAACCCTGCGGGCTGCGGGAATCGAGATCTTTACCGTTTCGTCGGGTTCGGTTGCAGAGGCCATCGAACATTTCAAATTCGAAGAGTTGACGTCTATGAGTAGCCCCGACGTCGGAGGACACTGGGGGTGATTGTCGCCATCGCTTCGGGCAAGGGCGGCACCGGAAAGACAACGGTTGCGGTGAACCTCGCCCTCAGCCTGTCGGGGGACGTTCAGCTTCTCGACTGTGATGTCGAGGCGCCGAACGCACACCTTTTTCTGCGGGCGAATCCCGAGGGGAACGATGTGATCGGGATTCCGGTTCCGGATGTGGATGTCGATCTCTGCAACCAGTGTGGCGAGTGCAGTCGGCTCTGTCAGTACAACGCCATTGCGGTCCTCGGAACCGGCGTGGTGGTCTTTCCCGAGCTCTGCCACGGATGCGGCGGATGCACCCTGGTGTGTCCGGAGAAGGCCATCAGCGAGGTGATGCGGCCCATAGGGGTGGTCGAGGAGGCCCGGGCCGGCCAACTTTGGCTCGTGCAGGGACGTCTCAACGTGGGCGAGGCGTTGGTCCCGCCTCTGATCCGCGCGGTCAGAGCCAAAAAGCACGACCAGGGAATGGTCCTCGTCGATGCGCCGCCCGGCACTTCGTGCTCGATGATCGCCGCGGTCCGTGGCAGCGACTTCGTGGTCCTGGTCACAGAGCCGACACCCTTCGGTCTCAACGATCTTGCGCTCGCCGTCGAGACGGTGCGGGTTCTGGGGATTCCACACGGTGTGGTGATCAACCGCGCGGGCTCTGGTGACGATGGGGTGAAGGAGTACTGCGACGCCGAGGGTCTCGAGATTCTCCTCGAGATCCCCGATGACCGTCGCATCGCAGAGACCTATTCACGTGGCCTCGCGCTGGTCACGAACATTCCGGAGACCCGGCCGCTCTTCGCCTCGCTGGCCGCCCGTCTCGAAGCATTGGCGCCGGTGGGTCGCGGATGCCGTGCCGAGAAAGGCCTTCCACGTGCCCACGCCTGAGGTCCATTCAGAATCGCTCCCCATGGTCAGCGCGCAGGGGTTCCCGACCCGGGTGCCTGAGCTCGTGGTGATCAGCGGCAAGGGGGGCACCGGGAAGACCAGCGTCGTCGCCTCGTTCGCGATGCTCGCTGAAAATGTCGTGGTTGCCGATTGTGACGTCGATGCCGCCGATCTCCATCTGGTCCTAGAACCAAGGATCTTCCAGACGCACACATTCGTCAGCGGCCACGGGGCGGTGATTCGCCAAGGCGACTGCGGCGCATCCGGCACCTGCCAAAAGGTCTGCCGTTTTGGTGCGGTGATCGAGAGAGCGAGCACGCCCGGGTTCGTCATCGACCCCCTTGCCTGCGAGGGATGTGGGGTCTGCGTCGAACTTTGTCCTTCCCGCGCCATCGACTTCGAGGAACGAGTAGCCGGCGAGTGGTTCTCTTCGACAACGCGAACCGGACCCATGGTCCACGCCCGTCTCGGCATCGCCGCAGAGAACTCCGGGAAGCTGGTCTCGACCGTGCGCGCCGAAGCGAAGAGGGTTGCGGGAAAAAACCGAAGCGACATCATCTTGATTGACGGCCCGCCCGGCATCGGCTGCCCGGTGATTGCGGCCATCACCGGGGTGACCGGTGTCCTCATTGTGACCGAGCCCACGGTTTCGGGGGCGCACGACATGGGGCGCGTGCTCGAGCTGACCGCTCACTTTGGGATTCCGGCCGCGGTGTGCGTCAACCGTTGGGATCTCAACCCCGAGAGTGCCGAGCGCATCGAGGCCCACGCGCGTGAGCATGGCGTCGCCGTCGTCGGCCGCATCCGCTACGACGCCGCGGTCACCAGAGCCCAGGTGGAGGGTCGAACAGTGGTCGAACTTGGCGGCGCTGCGGCGGGCGACATTCGCGTCGTGTGGGACCACGTGCAGAGGTGGCTGGCGGGATGATCGAGCCCAGCCACAATCTTGAGGCTTTCGTAAATGAACGTCTTCTCGATTGACCTTGTGCCGGTTACAGGGCAACTCAGATCGCTTTGCTAGCTCTCAATGCCGTCGCGGGCCAGGACTCCCTGCGTGAAGTAGTGCTTCACCTCCCGCATTTCGGTCACAAGGTCTGCTTTCGCGAGGATCTCCGCGGGCGCGTATCTCCCCGTGAGGATGACCTCGACGGTGGGTGGCCGCTCTTCCAAAAATGCCAGCACCTCATCAACTGCAAGCAACCCGAACCAGATGGTCACGTTGACCTCGTCAAGGATGACGATGTTGAAATCGCCGCTGCCCATCTTCTCGCGCGCGCGCTCCATACCGCGCCGTGCCCGCGTCGCGTGCTCGGCGGTGACCTCTTCGCGCCGCAAGCACCGTGCACCCCCGTACTGCTCGATCTCGACGAGGGAATGCTCTTGAAGGGCCTGCACCTCGCCGTACTCCACCTCAACCAGTTCGCCTTCGTCGACCAGCTCCTCGACTCTCTTTCGGACCCCCTCAGAGATTCGCTCCGGATCGTAGAAGTCGGTCCGCTCGGTCCGCATTGTGAGGGTGGGCCGAGCTGACAGTAGACACAAGCGTAGCTGCAGATCTTGGGAGGGATGTTGTTGATGCCGAGGCTCTGCCCGAGCCTGCGCGAGGGCACGGGTCCGAACATCACTGAGTCACCCTGGATGGTTCGCCAACTATTCAAGTTCACCTTGATTCGGGCGGATGCTGCTTAGCCCGAAAACTCACCGGACGATGAGGACCGAGCACGGTGCACGATGGGTCAGGGCGTTGGAGACGCTGCCCAGATAGAGTTCCTTTGCAGGTGAGCGGCCTCGAGTCCCGGCCACGATGAGATCCACACCCAAGTTCATGGCGAACTCGACGATCTCCTTGGCCGGGTTGCCCACCAGAACCACCTCATTGACCTGGCTCTTCGTTTCGGCAAGAGCCTCCATGGTCTTCGTCAGAATGGGCTTCGCCACCCCGGTGACGCGGTCGTCGTCGGCATCAGTGGGTAGGGATAGCACGCCGTCGTAGCAGTCCGGGTCGGACGGGAGCGGGAAGACATAGATGACAAAGAGTTCATCCTCCGGTCCGGGGCACGAATGGTCCACGAAGAAACGAGCGGCCTTGAGGCTGGCTTCAGAGCCATCGGTCGCGACGATATATCTCATGAAATCACCTCTCCTTCGCGGACCGCCACGACCTCGCCCTCGGCGAGGGGCGTCCACACCTCGTCCGTGAGGGGGACACTGGCGGCCAGCACAACGTGTTGGGTTTCTGATGTGATCGCGAGGCCAGGGATTTCCATTGGCCCCGGCATGATCTCGCAGGAACGGCACAACAGATGCAATCCGGGCGGTCTGATGACGTTGTCGGGTGTTTTTCTTTCGTGAGAGTGGAGGAAGATCGCATCGCCGTCGGTGTAGATGAAATTCGCCGGCCCGAGTTCACGGATCTCATTGGCGAAGTCGGCAATGATCCGCAGACGGTCTGCGACTTCGGGTATCCCCCCAGGTTCGGTCCAAAGAAGGCATAAACGATGCAGCAGGACGCAGAAGGCGTGCTCGGAGTCGGTCTCACCGATTGGCAAGTAGTTGTGCGGCTGGAGCCCGAACCGTCTCTCGATCCCGTTGAGGTCGCCGTTGTGGGCGAAGAGGTGGACCCGTCCGCCCAGCTCACGTGCAAAGGGCTGGGTGTTGCGCAGGGCGATCTCTCCCTGGGTCGCCTTGCGAATGTGTGAGAGCACGATATCGCTTCGAAATTCCAGGGCGGAGACGAGCTGCAGATAGGGGCTCTCGGCCGCGGCATCAACATCTCGGAACACGCGGGCGTCTCGATCCTGGACGTAGGCGATCCCCCAACCGTCTGCGTGATCGGCCGTGAGACCGCCGTGACGGGCGAATTCCCGCATCGAGTAGGTGACCGCCGCCGGATGCGAGCTCGACATCGCGAAGAGCTCACACATCACCGGGCGCCCGGACGGCCGGCTCGGATGGGGTCACATGGCCGGGGGGTGCGCCAAGCGACCATGATTCTCTCAGTTGTGGTAGTCGATCTTGCAGCCGCACCCATCCCACATGCGCTCGTAGTCACCCAACCGGTCTTCGACGAAGCGCTCCGCAGACTCCCAAGAGTTCAGCCTCCGAACGAGGACCTCATGCTCCGGTGTCTGCTCCTGGACGACGAAATGGCCTTTAATGCGGAGGATTCTGATCCAGCCGGCCACACAGGTGTCGACGGCGCGGATGACCTCGGTCGACTCGAGGAGATCGGGAAGCGCCTCTCCGTCGATCGCGATGATGGCAGGTTGCTCGATCTGTTCTTCCAGCTCCCGAACCTCCATGGCGTCTCTCCCTTCTCGTCGACTAGTGTGAACCTTGGGTTCCGTCCGCATCGAGAATCGCTTTGATCGCTGCGCTGCCATCCTGGGTGGCGTCCCAGACCTGACCCGGTTTCCGGGCATCACCCACCACCTCGACTGCGAGGCCGGCCTCGCGCAATACCGCTGAGAGTGGATCATTCGAACGGTGGCCCACGGCCACCAGGACCGAGTCGAAAGATCCCAGGGATTGTTCGTCTCCGGTGGACTCGTTGCGAACGAGTGCATTGCCGCCTTCAAGACTGAGAAGACGGGTCTCGGTGTGCACCTCCACCGGCAGACCCTGGAGCCGTTTGAGCGTCATCTTGCGGGAGATCGCCTCCATGTCGCGGGCCACATCCTTGAGCAGCTCGACCACCACGATTTCGTGGCCGTTGCCGGCGAGCTGCTCCGCGAGCTCGATCCCGACCAACCCACCACCGATGATCAGCACTCGCGGACCCGTTTCGCGGCGGCCGGTGAGTACCTCCTCGGCCGTCAGGGGATCTTCGATGCCGGGGATGGCGGGGATGATGGGTCGAGACCCGGTGGCGACGATGGTCTTTATCGGCTCGAGTTCGGCAATGTCCTCGAGGGTTGGCTCGGTGCCGGTTCTGAGACAGATACCGGAGCGTTCAACGGCACGCACGAGCGAGCGGAACGGTCGCTCCATGGCCGCTTTGCCGGTCGTGAGACCGGCAAGCCCAAACTGTCCACCGAGCTCTTCCCGCCGCTCGAACAGGGTGACCTGGAAACCGGCCCGGTGGGCGGTCAACGCCGCCTCCATGCCGGCCGGGCCGCCACCAACGACGACCAGAGGTTCGCCGACAGCCGCGACCTGAAGGATCGGCTCGCCCTCCCTGCCGAGCTCGGGATTGATGAGACAGCTCACTGGTCCGCCGGCTTTGACCTTGGCCAGACAGCCTTGGAGGCATGCGCCGCAACCCATGATTTCGTCATCCCGACCCTCGCGCATCTTGAGCGGCAAGTCCGGGTCGGCGAGCAGGGGTCGGCCGAGCGCGACCCCGTCGGCCATTCCCTGACCGACGATTTCCCGGATGCGTTGCGGGTCGCCGAGGCGTCCGGCCACCATGACCGGCAGGCGCACCTTTTCGCGGATCTTAGAAGCCAATGTCTCGTTGACCCGCTCCGGCAGGGTCATGTGCTGGTAGTACCAGGGTGGGCTGTCGCACGCCGAACCGGTGACGACGTGTAAAACGTCACCACCCAGGCCTTTGAGACGCCGACCCAGCGCGACGGCGTCATCGATGCCGAGACCACCGGCGACCTTTTCATCAGCGGAGATCCTCGCCGCCAACGCGAGCTCCGGTCCGATGGCCTCGCGTACCACACCGACGACCTCGTCCACGAATCGCCACCTGCCCTCCCCTCCGCCCCACTCATCGGTGCGTAAGTTGGTTCGCGACGACAGGAACTGGGCGGGCAGATAACCGAGGCCGAGCTGGAGCTCGACCCCGTCGAAACCCGCCTCGCGCGCCCGATGTGCGGCTTTCGAGTAGGCGTCGAGCACGTCGCGGATCCTCTCAGTGGACATGGGCTTGGGGGTGGCTCCCGATGTGGGGCACTCCACCGCCGATGGCGCCTCCGGCAGGCCGCCGATGACCTTCGGGTTGGCGGCGCGGCCCGCGTGGTTGATGTGGGCGAAGATCCGAGAACCCTCGGCGTGGACCTCCTCGACGATCCGCTCGAGGCCCGGGATCATTTTGTCCGTGTCGGCGCCGAGCTGACGCGGATGCTCTCGGCCCATCGAGTCCACGAACAGGGGTTCGAGGAGGAGAAGACCGGCGCCGCCTCGCGCGCGGCGCCGGTAGTAGGCGACGTGGCGATCGGTCACCATGCCGTCGGTGCCGCCAAAGGCGGTCTTGACCGGCGCCAGTGCGAGTCGGTTGGTCAGCTCGATAGGTCCGACTCGGTATGGATCAAAGACCCCAGCGGTCATTTCGCCCCCAACGGAATGCTCTGCACATGGGCCTCGAGCGTGACTTCCTCGGCGGCGGCGCTCAGTAGGTTGAGCTGCTCCGGTCGCAGCATTTGAAAGATCTGATGACCGTCGAGTTGCGCAGTCTCCATGGGAACCTTTCTCCAAGGTGTTGATCATGCCCCGGTTTCTAAACCAGAGAATGCAGATCGCATGCCAACCCGTCAACCGAGCCCGGGAAAGCCGAGAAAGCGGTCTCTTTTGAATGAGATGATCTCGTTTTCTCGAGTTTGCGCGGGATACCTGAAGTCGAAGGGCGGAGCATTGGCGGTACATTTTAATGATGACGGAGCTGCGGGATTGCCAGCTTCTGAGAGTGACAATGGGATGGAGGTGGTCCTCGGAACCCACCCGATCCCGCAGAATTACTTCGAAACCCATCAGGCCATCTGGACCTGAGTGGCAGGCAAAACTCGAGGAAACCCTCGTCGACGAGGAAGCCCGAAGGAGTTACGGCTGACGTGTTCGGGTGAGCTTTCGGTTCAAGAATGAGTGCCCCCCGTACTTCACCCAGATCAGCCGGCCTTCCTCCACCAGCTTTTGGAAGACCGATCGGTCCGCCCGGTCTGCATCGTGAGCGTGCGTCCGAGCTGACAGTAGACGCAGGCATAGCTGCAGATCTTGGGCGGGATGTTGTTGATTCCGAGGCTCTGCCCGAGCCTGCGGGACGGCACGGGTCCGAACGTCAACGCGTTGTTCTGGATGGTTCGCCAGCTACTCATGCTCACCTCGATTCGGACGGGTGTTCCCTAGGAGTGCGTAGTGCATAGAATTGACGGCACCTTTCGGGTGTCGGTTAAGCCATTTTCTGACGAGTTCTTGGCCCATACCACCAGTATGAATAGCGAGTTCGCCAACAATGGCCTCAAACGCCTCTCCATAATCCATCCACCATCTATGCACTACACACTCCTAGCCCAAGACTCACCGGACGATGAGGACCGAACACGGTGCACGATGGGCCAGGGCACTGGAGACGCTGCCCAGATCGAGCTCCTTCTCCGCGGATCGGCCTCGATTCCCAGCCACGATGAGGTCCACTCCCAGGTTCGTGGCGAACTCGACAATCTCCTTGCCAGGATTGCCCACCAACACCACTTCGTCGTAGCACTCCGGGTCGGACGGGAGCGGGAAGACGTAGATGACAGAGATTTCGTCCTCGGGCGCGGGGCAGGATTGCCGGACGAGGAAGCGAGCGGCCCTGAGGCTGGGTTCGGAGCCGTCGGTCGCGACGATATATCTCATTGGTCCGTTCCCTTCTCGGCAACGGTGGAAACTGCGCGGCCTGCGTGGGTCGCATCGAAGATCTGGCCCGGTTCGTGAGCGTCGTCGATGACCTCCACGATCAGCGCCCGCTATCCGAAACCGGCGTGTGGCACCGAGCCCAGGTTCGGCCGAATGGCGGGGCGTGGTGGTTTCTGGTTCGAGCCGGCGAAGACCGGGTTGGACTCGCGACGATAGGCGGAACCGAACTCCGAGAACGGTAGGTTCTGGAAGATCCGGTGGCCGCTGAAATCGAAGACCCGAAGATCGCTCCCCTTCTGAATGGCCTCCTCGATGACGTCGAACTGACGGCCGTACTGGTCGCGCAGGTGTGTGACGGGGACCTCGCGGGCGATGAACTTGCCGATCCCGACTCGACCCAGTTGGTTCAGGACTGCCTCGTTGCGGATCGTCTGTCGTGTCACGACCAACATCGGTTCGCTCGATGAAAAGATGACATAGGCTTTCATGGCTATACCTCCTCGATGCCGGGTTGAATCTCGGGTCCTTTCATCGGCGGAGAAACACCACCGCTGCTTTCCTAAGAGCAACCGACGTGCCAGCTCGCGTGATCCGGTGCAAGACGGCGGCGATACACCCACTGCTGGACCTTGGTGGTGGATCAATGTGCGGATTGGCGTCGACGGAATCCTGATCTGAAAACAGACCTTTCATTTTGAAAAGTCAAGAGGCGTAGTTTGCCCATGGGTGTCGTGCGTCGGTGTCGGTCGGAGGTGCTGGAAGAAGTCGATCCGTGTTCATCAGAGTTTCTGAAACGAGCCGGCCTCGTGATGCCCTTGGTGCGATGGCAGGCCACGGTCACGATCGGGATCACAGGCGTGCGTTTCGCTCGTTTGCCTCCCTCACCAGAGGCGCAGCTCGCCTCCTTGTCCCCGAAGGAGACCCGGCCGCTGACTCCCCGAACTCTTTCCTTGGTGGCTCAGGAGGGGGTTCTTGGCTCAGCGATTGCATTAGCAGGTTGTCATGAAGGCTGGGATTCCAACCTTGAAAGGAGGATGAGGTGGGCTCCAACTCGGGTAGTGACCGGCCTCGATATCGGGCTCTCGGACGCAGGCACATCGGCCAGATTCAGCAGCTGGATGCACTGTCTCGAGATCAGCTGATCGCTCTCAAGGCGGCGTCCACGGTCCTGCCTTTTCGGGTCAACGGCTACGTGCTCGACGAGCTGATCGATTGGAGTGACATTCCGTCTGATCCCATCTACCAGTTGACCTTCCCCCAGGCTGCGATGTTGGATCGCGCCGACTATCTCCGCCTGCGAGGGCTGCTGATGAGTGGGGCGGACCCCGAGGCGGTCCAGCACGTGGCCCGGGAAATCCAGATGGGGATGAACCCGCATCCTGCCGGCCAGATGGAACTCAATGTGCCGGTCTTCAACGGGGAGAAACTCCCCGGGTGCCAGCACAAGTACCGCGAAACCGTGCTCTTCTTCCCTCGGGCTGGCCAGACGTGCCATGCCTACTGCACTTACTGCTTTCGTTGGCCGCAGTTCGTCGGCGTAGAGCATCTCAAGTTCGCCACGCACGAGATCGACTTGTTGGTTGCGTACCTCCGCGCACATCGGGAGGTGACCAACGTATTGGTGACCGGCGGTGATCCGATGGTCATGAGCAGCGCGCTTCTGAGGAAGAACATCGAGCCGCTGCTCGGCGACGGGCTCGAACACGTGACCTCCATCCGGATCGGCACCAAGGCGCTGTCGTACTGGCCTTACCGCTTCACAACCGATCGCGATGCGGACGATCTCTTGCGCCTGTTCGAGGATGTGCGTAACAGCGGTCGGCAACTCGCGTTGATGGCCCACCTATCCCATCCCCGCGAGCTTCAGACCAAGGTCGTGCAGGAAGCCCTCCGCAAGGTGAGGGATGCCGGTGCGGTGGTGCATTGCCAGTCTCCACTGATCCGTCATGTGAACGACCGTGCGGAGATTTGGACCGATCTCTGGCGTGAAGAAGTCCGCCTCGGGACGGTGCCCTATTACCAGTTCGTTGCACGGAATACCGGTCCGCGATCCTACTTCGAGGTCCCTCTGGCCGAATGCCTGCAGATCTTCTCTGGTGCGTTTTCTCGTGTGTCCGGTCTCGCTCGAACCGTCCGCGGTCCGGTCATGTCAGCCACCCCAGGCAAGGTTCTAGTGGAGGACGTGGCCGTCATCAACGGCCAGAAGGTTTTCGTGTTGAAGATGATCCAGGGTCGCGATCCCGAATGGGTCGGCCGCATCTTTTTCGCCCGCTTTGACCCTACGGCGACGTGGCTCGACGAGCTCGAACCCGCATTCGGTGCTCGCCGGTTCTTCTTCGAGGGTGCGCGTCAGGAAACAACGTTGAACGTCTGGCTCTCCTGCCGGGTCGACAGGGGAACGGCGCTGTGTGGCGGGTGGCGGTTGACCGAGCTGGGCGTCCGCGCCCGGACGGCGGTAGGAGAGCCGGCGTCCGGATCGTCGGCCCCTTGATTCCATCGACAAAGGAGGTGCTTCATGAGAATTGCCATCAGCGCAAGCGGGTCATCGCTCGACGCCCCGTTGGAGGTGCAGTTCGAAAAGTGTTCCTGTTTAGTAATTGCGGATTTGGAGGGGGATGCCATTCACGACCCCGTTCGCAACCCCCACTGGAATCTCGCTTCCGGGGTCGGGATTCAGGTCCCGCGCCTGTTGGTTGAGCGGGGGGTCTCGGTGGTTCTGACGGGCCGATGCGAACCGAAAACCGTTGAACACCTTGAATCGGCCGGTCTATGGGTCGTCACCGGATGCAGCGGCACGGTACGGCAGGTTCTGGAGAAGTTCACGGCGGACCTCAACGAACCTTCCGAAGTCGAAACGGAATTCCCTCCACCTGTCGGCAAGACGGCCGTTGATCCGGCCCGGCGGTCAAACACGTTTGTGGGCGGGGGAAGGAGAATCCGTCGGCGGAGAGACAGAGGTGTGGGCGGTGGATTCGAAAGTGGCGACGCAGGGAATTGGCACGTAGGAGGCTTAGGGGGGATCTGACGGGAAATCCGGGCCGGTGCCACCGGATCGCCCGACCGGGTTCGATCGATGGCTGGGTACGCGACGGCGTCCTGAACGTGAAGTGATGCCACGATGAGGACGCGTCTGGAATGTGTACCCTGTTTTGTGCGTCAGGCGCTCGAAGCGGTCCGAATGACCACCGACGACCAAGCGGTGCAGGAAGAGGTGTTGCGACGGGTGCTACGCGAGGTAAGCGGGATGGATCTGCGCCTCTCACCGCCCATCATGGGTCAGAGAATCCATCGGATCATTCGTGCGCTGACGGATAATCCGGATCCATACCGGGCGGCGAAGGAGCGAACGAACCGCCTCGCGTTGGTCCTCTATCCGGAGATCCGGGATCGGGTTCGAGCTGCCTCGGACCCGCTGGAGATGGCCGTGAGAATGGCCATTGCCGGCAATGTCATCGATTTCGGAATCGGCAACCGCATCGATGAGGAAACCTTGCGACGAACGATTGATAGCATGGCAACGGCGCCCCTCGACGGGGATATTTCCGCGTTCTCCCACGAGGCGAGGGCTGCAAAGTCGATCCTCTATCTCGCTGACAACGCCGGTGAGATTGTGTTCGATCGAGTTCTCATGGAGGAACTCGGCCCCGACCGCGTAGCCGTGGCCGTCAGGGGTCGTCCGGTTCTCAATGACGCTCTCCGCGCCGACGCCGAGGCTGCAGGGTTGGTGGGACTCGTCGAGATCATCGACAACGGTTCGGACGCGCCCGGCACAATTATCGAGGAATGCACCGAAGAATTCCGTCGGCGGTTTTGGGGCGCGGGATTGGTCATCGCCAAGGGTCAGGGGAACTACGAGACGCTCAGTGACGCGACCCGGCCGGTCTGGTTCGTCCTGCTGGCTAAATGTGCGGTGATCGCGAGGAACATCGGATGCGAGCCAGGGAGTCTCGTCGTTCAGAGGAGCGCAACCCCTGGCCCCACGCAGGCGATAGCTCTGTGACGTGACGAAGGCCGAGGGCGCCAAGGGATCATCCTGACAGGCCCCACACGATTGACCCTGTCAGATCGAGACTGATTTGGCATACAGTTTGCTGTTTCAGTCGTCAACGG
>Ga0316193_10001800_pt1 | contig 14739 bp, 10 predicted proteins | sample MerIslsedime2_MG_FD_207735 | JGI IMG/M metagenome (GOLD analysis project Ga0316193, IMG submission 207735) | Coastal sediment microbial communities from Maine, United States - Merrow Island sediment 2 | ecosystem: Environmental > Aquatic > Marine > Coastal > Sediment | place: USA: Maine...
CCAGATGAACAGGCGCGCTTCCTCTTCATAGATTTTCAGCCAACGAAACAACCGTTCTTTCATCGAAAAAGGTCTCCGGGTTCTACTTTAAACCGTCATCTAAAGGAGTGCTTTTTCCCTCTTGGTCTGAAATCACAGGACAGGGGGCGATCGGCTCAACCATGCTAGCCTTCAGCAGTTGCTCACTGTAGGGGTGAGTACACCGGTGATGTCTGAGATCGTCAACTGTAAAGTCCTCCAGTAGCTTGCCCTCGCACATCACTCCAATCCGGTTGCACATGTGCGCGATCACGGCAAGATCGTGGCTCACCAGCAAATAACTCAAGTTCCGTTTTTCACGAATATCGCAAAGCAGGTTCAGTATCTCGGCCTGGACGGAAACGTCAAGCGCCGAGGTCGGCTCATCGAGCAAAAGAATCTCTGGCTCGAGCAGCAGTGCACGGGCGATGGAAACTCGCTGGCGCTGGCCTCCGGAGAGCTGATGTGGGTAACGATAAAGAAGCCTCTTTTCGAGTCCCACGTCAGCAATCGCCATCTCTATACGGTTTCGCTCATCTCGAACCTTGTGAATTCTCAGCGGATCTCGCAGGGTGTTATAAATGGTGCGTCTGGGATGGAGCGAGCCAAACGGGTCCTGGAAGACAACCTGAATCCTGCGGCGCTGATCTCTTGAACGTTGGTTTTTTACAGGAGACCCTTCGAGCTTGATCTCGCCAGTCCAATTGTCGAGCAACCCGCAGATGCAGCGTAGAATTGTGGTTTTGCCGCAGCCAGATTCGCCCATCAATCCGAAGACGTCCCCCTTTTCAACCGTAAAAGAGACGTTATCGACGGCAACATGGTCACCACTGTTGTCGTGAAAAACCATTCGCAGGTTGTTAATCTCGATTGCCGACACTATGCAGACTCCTCATGTCCCAGCCAGGTCTCGCAACGCTGGAGGACAGCAAGCCTCTTTTGAGGTTCATCCAGTTTGGGCAATGAATTAAACAGCCCTCGCGTGTAGGGGTGCTGAGAGTCTGGCAACTCACAGGTTCGGCAGGTGTCCACTATGCGGCCAGCATACATAATGAGTACACGGTCACAGAATTTGGCCACCAGGTTCAGGTCGTGGCTTATGAAGAGAAGTCCTACGTGGCGGTTGGACACCATCTCCTCGAGGACCGATAGGACCTCCATCCTCACCGTAACATCCAGCGCCGAGGTGGGCTCGTCAGCGATGACCAGCTTGGGCCCGGCCACAAGCATCATCGCGATCATGATGCGCTGCCCCATGCCACCGGAGATCTCGTGGGGATAGAGCTTGTAAACTCTCTCCGGGTTTCTTATCTTTACAGACTCCATCAACTCCAAAGATTGCTTCCTGGCAAAGGTCTTGTCACTACGCGAGTGTGCCAGAAATGCTTCGGTAATCTGATCGCCCACGCGCATGACCGGGTTGAGTGAAAACTTAGGATCTTGAAGGATCATTGAGATCCCTCCCCCACGTATATCTCTCATCTTGCGTTCCGGCAGGGTCAGCAGATTCTCATCGTTGAACAGTATCTGCCCCTCGGTATGGGCCGATTCTGGCAAGACTCTCATTATCGTACGGCCCAAAGTGGATTTGCCGGATCCTGACTCGCCAACGATACCCAACTTCTCACAGCCCAGCTTGAAGGAAACGTTGCGTATCGCATGGACCCGACCACGCTGTGAATGGTAACTTACGTTCAGGTTGCGCACGTCGAGGATCTCTTTATTCGTCGTGTTTACAGGCGATGTAGTGCTCATTTCTCTTCGCTCCTCGGGTCCAGGATGTCTCGCAGGCCATCACCTAAAAGGTTGAAAGCGAGGCTCACGATCAGGATAGTGCAACCCGGCATTGTCGCCAGCCACCAATGATCCAACATAAAGCGCCTTCCCGTAGAGAGCATCGCACCCCACTCCGGTGTTGGCGGTTGAGCCCCCAGGCCGAGGAAGCCAAGCCCCGCAGCGGTCAGCAATACCGAGGACATGCTGAGCGTTATCCTCACGATCACAGAAGGCAGACAGAGCGGCATCAGGTTGAGAAAGATCACACGCGCATGCGAGCCCCCCTGCAAACGCACCACCGAGATGAAATCATGGGAACGAAAAACCATCGTTTCGGCTCGAGCCAACCGCGCAAGCCCCGGCCATCCGGTAAGCGCGATTGCAATGATCGCATTATCCAGGCTGGCCCCCATGGTCGCTACAAAAGCCAGTGCGAGAACCAGCCCGGGGAAGGCCAGAAAGACATCTGTTATCCGCATCAGGAAGGTGTCTATCTTGCCGCCGAAATAACCCGCAACAACTCCTATCGTCAGCCCGACAGGTGCTAGAATTGTGGTGACCAGCATGATGATGTAAAGCGAGACGCGGGAGCCGTAGATGACCCGGGAGAGTAAATCGCGTCCCAGTTCGTCTGTGCCAAAAAGGTGGTTGCCGTCGGGAGGAAGCAGACGTTTGGCGAGGTCCTGTTGGAGCGGGTCGTAGGGAGCTAAAAGCGGGGCGGCCATGGCGACCAGAAGCAAGAGCGCAATCACAATAAAACCGAACATCGCCAGCGGTTGAGTGGCGAATCTCTTGCCGCCGAAATAGACCTTGTGTGACCAGGCCTGGAGCGGCGAGTTGATAGAATCTGTGGTTAGCCAGGCGACGAGGCCCGTTTTCTCTTTAAGGTTTTCCATCATCGCGTCCGCGGGTCGAGGATTCGGTAGAGTGCGTCGGCTAAAAGGTTCAGGGAGACGAAGGTGACACCCACCAGAAGCACGCATCCCAGCACGGCATTCATGTCGCTGTTCATCAACCCGGCAGTCAGATACTGACCGAAGCCGGGCCAGGCGAACACAGTCTCTGTTAACACCGCGCCATCGAGCAGCCCGCCATAGGAAAGGATGATGATCGTTACCAGCTGTATCTTTATGTTGCGAAATGCGTGATACACCACCTGCCCTCTGGAGAGCCCCTTCACCCTTGCCGTGATAATATACTCCTGACCGAGTTGCTCGAGCATAAAGCTACGGGTCATGCGACTGATAAACGCCATGGAACCGCTGGCGAGAATGAGTGCAGGCATGATCACGTGGCGCAAGGCATTGCCCAGCACATCCCAATTCTGTGCGATGATTGAGTCGATCAAAATTGAGCCTGTCACCGGATCGACCGTGTCTATAAAGAAAATGGACACCCTTCCTGATCCGCCAATCCAGCCGAAATGTGCGTAGAAGACCACTAACGCCATCATGCACAGCCAGAAGTTCGGTATCGAATGGCCGAGGAGCGAAAAGAAACGCACGCCGTGATCCAAGGCGGAGTTTCGCCTTACAGCCGCAAGAATGCCGAGTGGCACGCCGGCGATCACACCCAGTATCAGAGAGAGCGTTGCCAGCTCGAACGTGGCGGGCAGGACCCGCCGTATGTCGTCGATCACGGGGTTGCCGGTCGTCCGTGCGATGCCAAAATTGCCAGAAGCAATATCTTTAATGTAAATACCGAATTGCACGATCAGGGGTTTGTCGAGGCCGAGCTCCTTGTAAACCGTCTGGTAGGTGGACTCATCAGCCTGTTCGCCGATCACCGCCAAAACCGGGTCGGTAGGCATAACCCTGCCGAGAAAGAAAGTCACTGCCAAGAGGACCAGTAACGTCAAAAAGACCATCACCAATACGCGACGAAGTTCGGTCATGGCAATGGCAAGATGCGATCTCCCGGAGGTCACTTTTTCCTGGGTGCTGCTCAGTTCTGAATCTTGCGTAAATTGCGTCATTGTTTTTTTACCGCTGAGGCGTATGAAATGTTTAGCGCATTCGCCTTGATACTCTCCACGTTTCGGCTAAGCGCCTTGATACCCAGGCGCTGGAAGAGGAAAATGATCGGGGAGTTCTCCACGTGGTAGCGTTGTAGTTCATGGTAGAGCTTCTCACGCTTTAAGGGGTCGGGCTCTGTCTGCGCTTGCATCACGGTGGCGTTAAACCATTCGCCTGGATACCAGCCGGTACGCCATGCCACGGAAACCGAGTTATCTTCTGAGTTTTTCGGGTTATAACCGAAGCGGAGCATCACATTGTTGGCATCAGGGTAGTTGAAGCCGTAACCGCCTATGTAAGCCTGGTAATTTCTGGCTCTCACCTTTGTGAAGAGATGTCCGCTAGAGAGGGTGGTGATCTTTACTTTTACCCCAACTTTCAGAAGATTCTCCTGAAAGTGCTGGGCGATGTCCGGGTATGGCGCTGAATTGGATGTCAATAGCTCAAAAGAAAACCCGTCTCCGGCCCCTGACTCCTGTAACAGATCCCTGGCTTTGCCTATATCCTTTGAGTAGGGGCTGAAACTCTCGGGAAGGGCCCCGAACATCCCCCGCGGCACCGGGGCTTCGAGCACTATTGCTGCCTTGTTCAGCACCGTGCTGGCAATCGATTCGTAATCGATCAAGTAGCGCATGGCTCTTATCACGCGGGGGTCTGAAAAAGTGGGCATGTCCCGATTGAAAGCCATGTAGATGACACTGAATCTGGGGGTAAGCTTCAGGTAGGTGTTCGGGTTCTCTTCAATGGCGCTCAGGTCAGAGGGGTCAAGATCCGCAGCAAGGTCGATATCGCCCTTCTCCAACATCAAACGCTGGGTGCCTGGCTCTGGTATGTGTCGTATAACGACGCGCCGTATCGGATTTTCTCTGCGTATCCATTCGTCGTTTCGCTCAAGTATCAGCACATCCTGGGCGCGCCAGGTATGAACCCTGAAAGGACCGTAGCAGGCCGTGTTGCGCGTCAGCCAGTCTTTGCCGAGGTCACCGTCGATCTCGTGAGAAAGCACTTCAACCCTGTCCAGCGCATGGGCCGACTTGTAGTCGGCCAGGGCATAAAGAAAGAGCGAAGGAGAATATTTTTTCGGGGGTCTTACCTCCAGGATCAGGTCATCGATGACGCGAACCATGTCAGCGATATTGTCCTTGTTAAAGCCCCACTCCTTGAGAAGTTTGGAACTCGCGAGGTTCAACTGGAGACTGCGGCTCATTGACCAGGCCACGTCATGCGCGGTGACCGGGTTGCCGGAGGGAAACTTAAGGTTAGGCCTTATATGGAATGTATAACTGGAGAAGTCTTCGTTAACCGACCAATGTTCTGCGATGCCGGGCAGCACCTCTCGTGCATCTTCCTCGTTTAGCACCAGCAGGGGTTCGCAAACGTTTCGAATAACGCCGCCCGTGAGTCTTTCTGCTATCGCGGCGGGGTCAAGCGTCATCACGCTGCTGAGATTTGCCGCAATGCCCAGTACATCAGCCGGGGAATGCTGCACTCCCGAGTCGCACCCGGCGCCCACAAGCATCAAGATCATCACAAACAACTGCGTGGACCTTCGAAACATTCACATCTCCCGAGCCGCTTCCCTAGACTTGAAATATCCTAAAATAATTTTTGAGAGAGGGGTCAGTATCGACCCCATAATCATTAAAATCCTGTCGAATCTTCTTTAAATCTCTCACTAATCGTATCATAAATATGAGCTTTGTGAGTCAACCTCCCCTATTTATACAACGTTAAGGGGTAGGCAAAAAAAGCGATCACCTCACTATAATGCCGCTTAAAGTCATGTTTGTTTTAGTGTTGCAAATGGCATTTACTTTTTGCCTGGGGCAGAAAGGATTGAGTCTCTCGGACAAGAATTGACCTGTAAAATAATATGTGAGTAATTATGCGAGGGTTGAGAGAGGTGATAAAGTGCTATATTGCTCGTTCTTATGGTGTCTAACTGCTGACCGATCAATGTTGCCAGCGCCATGACTCGGCCAGAGGGATCTCAGAAGTCACGACTACTGGCAGTCAGTTCATTGTAAGTCCGACAGGCTGCTAGGACGGGTTAAAGCCATAGAGCGATGACCACAGTACAGCTTTATTCGCATCACAAAGGGGTAATTAAAGAAAAGATGAAAAAGCATATTATTAAAGATTTTGATTCATTGAAAAACTACTTTAGAACAATAGAAAGACCCTTTTTTGCAGTGAATAAATATCCATATAATCCTTTAATTGGCATAGAAAACTTAGTAAATAACTTTGAAGTTCTTGCTTTCTTGAATTCAAAAGAGACGAAAGCTATAGCAGAAAAACGCAAAATATTGTTTTTTATGGGAGGCAAGATCAGAGGTGAAATAAAAGGGGAAGATTTTATTGACATGACGTCGATATACAATCAAACGGGAAGGGATGAGAATAGTAAAACAATTGCAACATTGAAAGATGATAAGATTGTCAAACATTTGCAGAGTTTTGAAGAAAATCCAGTTTTATTGGTTTACAGGATGAGCAAAGGGTTGGTGAAAACTTTTGAAGAACACAACTGGACAGTCGTTGGCAGTGATTACAATGTAAGAGAGAAATACGACAATAAAATTAACTTCAATAAAATGCTGGAAGAAGTAGAGCTCCCTGCCCCGCCTTACTTGATTTTGTCTCAGGAAGATATTGACTACAAAGAGGTTTTAAAGTCACTCGGAGAGAAGATAGTCCTTCAATTTCCCACCTCATTTAGTGGGTCTGGCACTTTTATTATAAGATCCAAAGAAGATTTTTATACGACCATCTCTTCTGAAAGATTTAATAAGCAGAAAAAGAAAAACACACTGGGGAGAATCAGGATAAGTAAGTATGTAAACAGAAAGTTGTCTCCTGTAATGGGGGTTTGCTGTACAAAGGAAGGAATAGTTTATACAGATTTATATAACCAAATTATTGATGCTCCGGAAGTCGTCAAAAAAGATAAAGGAACAGGGGTATATTGTGGTAACGAATGGACCAGTATAAAGTTTTCTGAAAATATCAAGAGACAAGCATATAACGCAGCAGAGAAGATTGGGGCTTATTTACAAAACGAAGAAGGCTATAAAGGGTACTTTGGTTTAGACTTTGTTTTGGATGATGAGACAAAAACACTTTATCCAATTGAAGTGAATATTAGGTTGATTGGCTCTTTCCCTGTTTTTTCAATGCTTCAGGAAGTCCATAAGCAGCCATTAATTCAAGCGATACAAATATTACAGTATTTAGATAGGGATGATTATGTTTTAGATGTTGAATCGTTGAATAAAGAGATGAAAGGAACGATGAACGGATCTTATATACATCTATATTCTAATAGCAGTAAAGCTGTATACAATAAAGGAGAATTAGAAGCCGGTATTTATCGTGTTGGGAAAAGAGGGGATATAATGTTTTCAAGACAATCATATTCCTTACTGGACTTAAAAAATAAAGATGAGTTTTTGGTTTCTCAAGGAGTCCCACACAGAAATACAAAGTTTGTAAATTATCAAACGGTCACTGATATAATTACAAAAGGCTCTTTTATTGATATGAACGGAGAAAGCACCTGTTTTGCAAAAAAAGTTATTTCTTTTTGTTATGATACTTTGAACCTTAAATAAAAATTAATGAAAAATTTAAATGATTTTAGTGGGTTGAGTGGTTACCTGAAAACAATAGATAGTCCGGTTGTTTCCTCGAAAAAAGTATCGAATTTTACAATCTTAACTACCTGTTCTTTCGGAAGGGTTTAACCCTGCTGCTGTATTAAGTTTTCCAAGAGGGGCCTTCCCGTGCTTAAAGCCGGGATGGGTATCGTCGGCCAAAAAGGTGACAGATACTTTGGCTTTTTGTATCTTTCTCTCGACTTGTGCGTACTCGACTAAGTAATGAATATAAGAATATGTCAAACGAAAGCCCTCGCAAAGATCAGAAACCAGCAGTGCTTTAGTGCGCTTGATTCTGATGGCATCTGGAAGCTCAGCATCAAGGAGTATGTTCCCTGGGTCTGCGTGGCTCTGCATGACGGTTCTGGTTTCCCGTTTGAACTGGAGCAACATTGTCTTCTCTCATCCGCAGACCGTATCTTCGAGGAAGATCCTCATACTGCCAAACTGGTTGTTTCTCAGCCTATTGTGGTTTCGGGGCTGGATTCCCGCTACTACTACGACCTTAATAGATCTCCCGAGCATTGTGATAAAACCACTGTTTTCGGTCGTCGAGTATGGAAAAAAGACATTCACCCTCTCTCGTTGCTTGCAAAACAAAGACACGAGAAATTTTATGCTCTGTTCAAGGTGTTGGTAAATAAACTCGTCGATCTTTTCGGGTATTGTTTAATAATCGATATCCATTCCTACAACTATTCAAGAATCGATCGCGAAACACCATTGTTCAACTTAGGAGCCACTAAGTTCAAACGGGAAGACGAACATTTGTTTGTCCGTCAATGGAAGCAGGCCCTGGAAGACATCAAGTTTCCCGGCATAAAACTGCCGGTGGCTGAAAATGATGTTTTTAGGGGAGAAGGTTATCTTTTGCAGTGGGTACAGCGAGAATTCCCAAAAACATGCATGACAATTCCCATTGACATCAAAAAAATCTATTGTGACGAAGTAACCGGGAAAATCTATCCGTTCCTGTTCAGACGTTTGACACAAGAGTTAAATAAGGCCATTGATTTAGCCCCAGTTATTTTCCAGGAGGGACGCTTGTCCCAGTTTCTTACCTCCAGCTGAATGCTTCAGTGAAGCACACGCGAGGTGTCCATGAAGAATTTGTTGTTTCGATGGCTTAAGATCTACGAAGACGAGATAGGGCTGTTCTGCGGAATGGCCGTGCTGCTGTTTTTCATCAACAGTTCCAGTATTGTCCTGAACAACTTTGTTGAGACTGCTTTCCTGAAAAGGTACGGGGTCCAGTACCTTCCGGTGATCAACGCACTCAACGCCGTGGTCACCTTCTTTCTGCTCAGCTCGCTTGGGGGCGTGCTCGCCCGGGTGCGCGGCGACAAGATGGTTGGCCGGACCTTGATTTTTAGCGGGGTCCTTATCGGGCTTCTCCGGTTCGTGGTGCCGTTTGGGTTCGATCTGCTGTACCCGTTTCTGTACATTCTAAAAACGCAGTTTACGGTTCTGCTTGCCTTCCTGTTCTGGAATCTTGCTAACGATCTATTCAACACCCGGCAATCCAAACGGCTCTTTCCTCTGATTACGACCGGGGGGATTATCGGGGGCATCGCTGGCAGCTTCGCCACTCCCTTGCTTGCCCGGATGGTGTCTTCGGACAACCTACTTCTTTTATTCGCGCTATTCTCGTTTGCCGGAGCACTGACCGTATGGCAAATGGGAACCAAAACACCGAGCACAACTCTGCGGGAGCACAAAAAAGGTGCGGGAGAAAAACTTTCGATGTTGGGGGAATTCCAAAAAGTAATCCCCTTGATCAAAAACTCGACTCTTGCCCAGGTCCTGTTGATGTTAACCCTGCTGCCGAATCTCGTTATTCCGATCCTGAACTACCAGTTCAGCTTCGTGGTAGACCAGACGTTCGCCACCGAGGCAGGTATGCTCAGTTTCTACAGCTACTTTCGTGGAGCCCAGAACACTATCGCGCTGATTATAAGCCTGTTTGTTGGTCGCATCTACGGGAGATTCGGTCTACCGGTGGCTCTGATGTTCCATCCGATGAACTATCTGATTGCTTTTGCTGCTTATCTTTTCCAATTCAACATCTTTTCCGCTGTCTATGCCGGCACCTCGGTGAATGTGATCCGCACGACGATCAATAACCCGGCGAGCTCCGCTCTTTACGGGCTGCTGATGCCGAAGGACAGGACTGTATTACGCACGTTCCTCAGAGGCACGGTGGTTCGAATCAGTATCCTCTTGGGATCAGGCATACTCTGGGTGGGTGTCAAGTTCATGGAGCCTCGGTATCTGTCGTTGATGGCTATCGTGTTCGTCGCTGCCTGGTTGGGCACAACGCTGCTGCTCAAAAGGCGCTATGCCAGCATCCTGATCAATCTTCTTCGCGGCGAACTTCCCGACTTCTACCGATTGGGAGAAGGGGAGCTGCAGGCCGTTTTCAAGGGGGTGGATGTGGGGCCGATACTCCTCAAGCGGTTTCGGAGTACCACCGGGGAAGAAGCCTTCTGGTACGCTGAAGCGATGCATTCAAAAGGAGTTAAGGGCCTGGATGAAGCCATTCTGGAGAAGATTGTCGAGGCGGATGACGCTACGCGTCTCGGCCTGCTTCCTTATTTGTCAGAGAGGGCGGGCAGACCGGCCATAGATGCTTTTATGAAAATCGTCGACCCCGAGAAGCCTGAGCTTATGGTCGCTCTGGCCCAGACAACGAAAAGGGTGTTTGCGGACATGCCGGAGGCGATGGAGCGGGAGATCTTTGAGATGGCCAGCAACCCTGAAGTAAAAGCTTGTTTCATGGGCTGGCTTCGCAAGCATGAGCCAGAGCAGTTGAACCAGCTTATCTCCGGATGGCTAGATTCGGAGATCCTCGTTGAACGCCGAGCCGGTGTCTTGGCACTGAAGGACAGCGGACGAGCTGAAGATGTGGAGATTCTCCGGCGCCTACTTAAAACCGAGAGTGACCCGAAGATCCTTGCTTTGGCGCTCCGGGCCTTTGCCCCTTTGCAGACTTCCGATCTGGCCGATCAGGCTCAGCCATTTCTAAATCATCCAGAAGCAACCGTTCGATTAGCCGCCGTGGACGCCCTTTCTCCGGACTGCGAGCCGGTGATTCACGCCCTGATCATGGCGATGGGGGATCCAGACGACCAGGTGCGGGGCCGGGCGATCAAGCGTCTCGAGAGTATCCCCTCGTCGCTCCTGCATATCCTGGTGGATGAGATCGGTAGCCACAGCCGCCGGGTTCGAGAAGGGTTGTTCCAGCTTGGCCGGACTCTGGATACCAAAGATGTGGATATCTTCCGCTTTTGTCGGAACCAGCTCACTATTGCTTACGAAGCACTGGCTCAGGCGGAGTCGCTGGACGAGACGCCGAAGACAGATGCCAGGGAGCTCCTGTTAAAGCATCTGGATGAGGTTGCTGAGAAACGGGTCGATAATGTGGTCCGCGGTCTGGACGTTCGTGATACCACAGGGCAAATAGGGTTGGTTCTGCGGGGCCTGCGCAGCGGTGACGAACGCACAAAGGGGGATAGTATTGAGGCAATGGATTCCTTGCTCGACCGATCCTTGACACGTATTCTGGTGCCGCTTTTAGAGAACCAGCCACGGCATGAGCAACTCTCAGTGGGAAGACGGTATCTGGATCAGCCTCCGGTCATTAAAGCTGAAGGCGGGCAATCAATTGCAAGGCTCTTGCGGGACCCGGATTGGGTCACAGTGATGTTGACTGTGGAGAGTATTGCGGCCTGGAGCCGGGTCGATGAACATCGAGATCGGATTGAACAATTGGCCGCTGAAGGATCAAAGACCCTTTCCATTGCGGCGTCCATGGTGTTACGGGGCCCGACAGAAGTTGGCGCGAAAATGTCCATAGGAATCGCCGAGCGCGTTCAGCACCTTTGTCAGATTGACCTGTTTCGAGATCTGCGGGTGAGCGATCTGGTCGCGGTGGCAGCGGTGGCAGAGGAGTTGCAATTCTCGCAGAACTTTGAAGTGTCCATTGAAAATGAGCCCTTCCGGGGGCTTTACTTGATTGTGAGCGGCGAGGTCTCGATCGAACAGGACCGACCCAACAGCCCGAGCGACGGCTTGGAACTTGCTCGCTACGGCCCAGGACAATCCCTCGGCGTGGCGAGATTGTTCGGGGGGGAACTCCGTAACATCAAGATTCGTTTCCTGCAGGACTCGGTTATGCTGTGTATCAGCGCGGAGGTGTTTAGCGCCCTTGTCATGGAACATCCGGAGATTGCCTTGCAGGCAGCTAAAGCCCTGAGCGAACGCCTCGAGGGAGCCGTGGAAGTCATGCTGAAACAGTTTGAGCTTCCGGCAAACGAGAGCCTTCCTGATATCACTGCGGCTGAAAGATCATTGCCGGGGCCGGCTGGAAGCAATGAGAGCCAACAGATGGAAATGCCCGAACGAGTATTACAGTTGCGCCAGATTGACCTGTTTAAAGACCTGCCCACATATGAATTAGCAAAAGTCGCCGCGGTGGTTGATGAGCTCAGAAGAGCTCCCGGGGCCGAGATCTTTGGTGACGACGAGGCCTGCCCCGGCCTTCATCTGATCGTGAGCGGTGAGGTCTCGATCGAACAGCGCCAAGCCGACAATGTAAGCCGTTCAAAGGAATTGACCCGACTGGGACCAGGGCAACCGTTTGCAGTGGCAACGCTGTTTGGCGGGAACATATCAATGATCAAGGTCCGCGCCATCGAGGACACTGTTCTGCTCCGCATATCCCGTGAAGAATTCTTCGCTATCGCCAGAGAGCACCCGGTAATTGCCCTGCGGACGTGCCAGGTATTAAGTCAACGATTGGGTGGTGTTTTAGAACAATGGGGCCAGAGCGATCAGTTCCACGTAGAGGAATCATGAGAGCAGAAGGAACAAGCTCGTTTGCCATGACCGACAGCGTTGACTCGCCAGACCAGCTGTCGGAAGGTCTCTTTGAAGAGGTTTGTTGGCTGGTTGAAGCTGGGGTGGGGTAAATCCCACAATGGGTTTGTACAATTTGAAACGGCCTTCCTGATCGCCCGCGCCGAGAAAGAAGGCGTGCTGGTGGGAAAATCGAGCCTGAAACACTCGAGACCAGAGGCCGTTCAGCGGATAAAAGGCAAGCTGGATCTGGATATCCAGGGATGCCTGGCGCGGGGTCAAACCTCGATTCTTCCTAATTAACGTGGACTTGGAATCGGCACCGCCTCGCTATGTGGACTGACCTCCGACACAAAAAGGTATGAATTTTACTCGCTGATCCGCGAGAAAGGCCTGGGGACCAGATGATCGAGATACACAATTACATCGTAAAGGTGAACTAAAATGAAAATTGCTTTTTTGAGGGATTCGATGAAAGATATCGATCCGAACACCGAAACCACCCTGCTTCTGATGTACGAGTGCTACCGAAGGGGGCATCAGGTGTTCTTTCTCGAGTTCCACGATCTTTATATCCGAGATAACAGGGTCATGGGTCGTATGCACGAAATCATCTCAGCCCCTGGCCTAGATCTTCTCGCGTACTGGAAGGTCTCAATCGATTGTGTCGAAAACGATAAGTTGGTGTTCGAGGATGTCAGTGAGCTCGATGTCTTGTTCTTAAGAACACCCCCACCTTTACATTATGAGATCATGACACTACTCTCCTCCGTTGAGGAACAGGTGTTTATGGTCAATAGCCTGCGTGGCCAACTCCTTGGCAACAGCAAGCTCTATACTCTCAACTTTCCTGGCGTTATCCCTGAAAGCCACGTTTCTCGAGACCCGGGCCGCCTGCGCAAAGTCATCGACGATTTTGGCGGTACCATGGTGATGAAACCTCTGCGAAGTTTTGGCGGGCGGGGGGTCATCAAAGTGAGCTCAAAGGACCCGGAGAACCTCAACTCATTGATCGACTTCTACCTCCGAACGGATGAACCTTACTCTCGTCGTGAACCGATCATGGTTCAGGAGTATCTCGAAGCGGTCAAAACAGAGGGCGATGTACGCATTATGATGCTCAATGGTAAATATCTTGGGTCTTTTCGCCGCATGCCGCATGGTGTCGATTTTCGTGCGAACATCAGTGTGGGTGGTTTGGCTATGACACACCAGATGAGCCCGATGGAAGAGAGTCTTTGTTCTTTAATCGGTGATCGTCTTGTCCAGGATGGTTTGTATTTTGTTGGCATTGATGTCATCGGCGGCAAATTGGTCGAAGTTAATTGCGTCAGCCCAGGAGGTTTGCCTCGAATCAACAAGTTGAATGACCTTCAATTAGAAATACCGGTAATTGACTTCATTGAGGAGCAAGTGTTGGCAAAAAATTGTTCAAAGATATCTGAGGTCGGTCCGCAATAGTGGCCGCCATAAGTTGGTCAGGCAGCACCTTGCTGTCTGATGGATTTCCTATTGGAGGTTATATGGTAAAGAGTAATAATGAATGGGATACATTAAAAGAAGTCATTGTAGGGAACACTTTTCTATCTAATTTGCCGGGGCTTGAACTGTCATTTCAGTTGTTCTTTCATGACAGTTTATGTAGTGACGTCTTTGGAAATGATGTTTACAGCAAGAAAGGTAAAAATTGGAAAGGGGAAATAAAGAAGCAATTTATTGATGAACATGAAGAAGACCTCACAGAGATGGTGAGAATTCTTGAAGAAGAATCTGTAACTGTTAAAAGACCTAAACAGTTAGATAATATACATCGCTTTAAAACTCCTTATTGGGAAAGTGCTTGTGTTCCTGCTTTGAATATCAGAGATCAGGCCATTATTATTGATGATGAAATCATCGAAACTCCACCACAAATTAGAAGCAGGTTTTTTGAGAATGACCTTCTAAAAGACATCTTCATGGATTATTTCAGAAAAGGTGCTAGATGGACTCAAGTACCTAAGCCCATGTTAACGGATAATTCATTTGATATATCGTATCAGCTTAAAAAAGGCGTTCAATATGAAAAGCAGGCTAATCATTTTGATATCGGTTATGAAATCCTATTCGATGGCGCTCAATGCTTAAGATTTAATAATGATATCGTTATCAACTGTTCGAATGAGAATCATTTGCTGGGTGCGCAATGGCTTAAAAGGCATCTAAAGGGCTATAATTTACATACTGTTCGAATGGTGGATAACCATATAGACTCAACGATGTTACCCTTGAGAGAAGGTGTCCTGCTCGTCAATCCAAGAAAATTTAAAGAGGAACATCTACCTGATTTTCTGAAAAAATGGGACAGAATTATTGCACCTGAACCTGAGCATCAAAAAACTCTATTAGCAAGTAAGTATATTGATATGAATGTT
>Ga0316193_10001801_pt1 | contig 14738 bp, 17 predicted proteins | sample MerIslsedime2_MG_FD_207735 | JGI IMG/M metagenome (GOLD analysis project Ga0316193, IMG submission 207735) | Coastal sediment microbial communities from Maine, United States - Merrow Island sediment 2 | ecosystem: Environmental > Aquatic > Marine > Coastal > Sediment | place: USA: Maine...
GCAGGCCAGGTACATATATTTTTTCGCGGATCAATTAGTGATGGTAAATATGGGGTCGGAGATGAAAGCCTCGAGACAGCGCTGTTCCATCCGGACGAGATCCCGTGGGACGACATCGCATTTCGCAGCGGGCAGATCGCCCTCAGGCAATTCCTGGCGCAGAAACAAGCGGGGATTGAACGCCTCCACACCGAAATCGCCCTTCGTAACCGCAGAGAATAGGAGCTGGGTGTCCATAGAGGCGATATAATTTCGGTTATCGGCCTAATTCAGCGGCCAATCTAACCAAAAACCTTGGAATTAATGGACTTTGCAGCTACAGTACCGCGCTGTTAAGTGATGGGATCAATCAGGAGAATTCAGTGACATTTGTCGTTACCGAAAACTGCATCAAGTGCAAGTACATGGACTGCGTAGAAGTCTGCCCGGTCGATTGCTTCCATGAAGGTCCCAACATGCTCGTTATCGACCCCGAAGAATGCATAGACTGCACTCTTTGCGAACCCGAATGCCCGACAGACGCGATATTTGCGGATGACGAAACGCCAGCCGATCAGGAGCATTTCCTCAAACTGAATGAAGACTTGTCACAGGATTGGCCGGTCATCACCGAAGTAGGCGATGTCCCAGCCGACGCGGACGAATGGAAAGACAAGCCTGACAAGCTCCAGTACCTGGAAAAATAAAACGTCAGGCCTTCGTCAGGCGCAGCCGGACGCAGCCTGAATAATCAGATCGTCTCTTGAAGTATTGCCAGTAAATCGTCGGGCGAATGATAGCCGCTGATCAACTGGCCGCTCGGGCTGAAGATAGCAGGCGTTCCCATAATGCCCATGTCCTTGCCCAACTGATAATCTCTGGCAACCGGCGTATCGCCGCAATCTTCTGCTTCAACGACGACGCCGCTCTTTGCCGCCGTCAGTGCATCATTGCGTGAACTCGAACACCAGACTGCATCGGCCTTAGCCCAACTCGCCGTGCCCGGGCCACTGCGCGGAAAAAACAAGTAACGTATGGTGATACCGCGCTCGTTATAGCCCTTGATTTCGCGGTGTAATTTACGGCAATAACCGCAATCCACATCGGTAAATACAGTTACGGCATACTGCTCATCGCTCGCAGCGAAAACAATGCCATCCTCCATGCTCACCCCGTTAAGGTAGCCGGCACGCGCCGAATTGCGAGCAGTTTCAGTCAGATTTTTGCGCGACTTCAGGCCAAAGATGTCGCCCATAATGAAATGTTCGCCATCTTCCGACACATAGTATAGATCAGCGCCCACTGCCATCTGCAGCAATCCTGGAATAGGTGAAGGTTGCACAGACGTAATATCCACTTCAGGAAACGCCTCCTGCACGAACCGATACTCCTCCGGAATTGTATCCGCCTCTGCAAAATCGACGACCACAACACTAGCCACAACGGCCAAGCCTGCCATCGCAGCCAGACCAGCAAAAAAAGATACGCGCATAGATTTACTCATTATTGTTAAATCTCAGTAACAGCGGCCTAGCCAGACTAAAACTCAGACACCCGCTGGGAGCTTTGGTTCCAAGGCTCAGGTCAGACAGACCAAATTAAAGCGCGGATTTTAGCACAGCGTCCAACCCGCGGCGGCCAGCACTATTCCTTGGCCCTAAAGGCAAAAAACCACGCGTCACCTGCGTGTCGCGTGGTCTCCTGCGAACCAGTTCCGGGCGCTATCCTCGCGGATGATGCTCCGAATGCAGTTCTTTCATGCGCGCACGTGCAACATGCGTATATATCTGTGTGGTCGACAAGTCACTGTGCCCCAGCAGCATTTGGACTACACGCAAATCCGCTCCATTGTTAAGTAGATGGGTCGCGAACGCGTGGCGCAATGTATGCGGTGACATCTTATTGTCGATTTCCGCCAGTTTGGAATAACGTTTGATAATGTGCCAGAAAGCCTGGCGCGTCATCCTGTCACCACGTCGCGTTGGAAACAGGTAGTCAGTTTGACGCTCGAGAAGAATTTCAGTGCGTGGTCCGCTAATGAATTCACGGATCCAGTTCTGCGCTTCATCACCCAGGGGTATCAGACGCTCGCGGTCACCTTTACCAACGATTCTTAGCACACCCTGATTGAGGTTAATCTCGCTCTGTTTAAGATTAATCAATTCAGAGACACGCAGACCCGTCGCATACAACACTTCAAGCATCGTGCGATCACGATGTCCCAGTGGATCACTTACATCGGGCGCAGCCAACAGGGACTCCACCTCGCCTTCAGTCAAAGACTGCGGCAGTGATCGCCCAATCCGGGGCATGTCTATCTTGATAGTCGGATCTTCCTGAATCACGCTTTCACGCAGCAGGAACCGGTAGAAACGACGGAAACTGGATAATTGGCGAGCCGTAGACCGGGGCTTGGCTCCCTGTTCGGTACGCCAGGCAATAAATGCCAGCAAGTCGCTGCGGGTTGCATAGACCAGGCTGACATCTCTGTCTGCTAGCCAGCGGCGCAGTGACACGAGATCGGCGCGATACGCTCCAAGCGTATTCGCAGACAACCCGCGTTCCATCCAAATGGCATCGAGAAACTTGTCGATGACGGCCTCTGTAGAATTCGAAGCATCGGCTTCTACTACAACTGAATTATGAGAGGTTTCGGACATTACTCCACATCAACTTTCGCGGCAAACGCTTGGGTTAAAAAATTCCATCAATCGGAAAATGTGCGGACGGTATTGGACCCTCTGTGCTTATCAACGGATAATTAGCCGTTGCGAAGCGAAGACCCGAACCGCCTACTCTGCGATATTGCGCTGCCACGTTTGTCATGCAGAGCACACGTTCTTCCGGTTGAGAGAAAGTATGATTGCGCGCCTTGGTCTGTGGCGTGATGGGCTTCACAAAATGCACCAAAGGGTTACATAAATGTTCCATTTAACAGAATGCAAAAAGCACTTAAGCCATTGAATATTATAATTAATCGTATTTATGGAATTTGGTTTGCTTCGGTATTTAGTTGCCTGTCATTGTTAACTATAGGGATTATTACCGTGGTACCTGGCCAGCAGCGTCGACGCGGAATTGCACGTTACAGTGCCCGACTGGTGTTCAGACTGACCGCTTCCTGGCCCGATATTTCCGGATTGCAGCATCTACCCGAGCATGGCTCGGTTGTAGTTGCCAACCATGCGAGCTACCTGGACGGGATATTACTGACAGCCGTCTTGCCAGCTCGTTTCCAGTTCGTTATTAAGCGCGAAATGACCCAGGTGCCCCTGGCACACTACTTCCTGCGACGCATAGGGGCGCACTTTGTAGACCGCTTTGATGCCCGCAAAGGCGCAAATGACGCACGCCGGATAATTCAGGCTGCTACGGGCGGGGGATCACTGGCGTTTTTCCCCGAGGGCACATTCAGGCGCGAACCGGGATTGCGCCGTTTCCAGAATGGTGCATTTACAGTGGCTCTGCGTCAGCAACTCCCCCTGGTGCCGCTCGTGATAACGGGCACCCGGGCGATGCTGCCTGCACAATCCTGGTTGCCGCGCCATGCGAAGCTTGCAGTCATTATTAAAGTCCCCCTGCTTGCCGAGACTGTCTCTAGCCCAATTCAGGCAAGGGATGCGTGCCGTCAGCAGATTCTTGACGAACTCGGCGAACCGGATATGCACCCCACCGACAATGAAACCTGAAATAAGCAATGCTTGGCTGAAACACATTTGGGTCGCATAATTACCGCCCCGGAATCAGGGCTATTGCTGTTGCCCGTTTGCCAATCGAACAACAATTAACCAAGAGCCTTCCTTGTGAATAAAGAATCAGTCGTTATCGTTGCTGCCCGTCGCACGCCCCTGGGCTCATTTCAGGGCAAATTGGGCCCTGCCAGCGCACCTGAGCTTTCAGCCGCAGCAACAAGAGCCTGCATCGCGGACACCGGGCTTAATGGGCAGGATATTTCGGAAGCGCTGATTGGTTGCGTACTGCCAGCCGGTATCGGCCAGGCACCGGCGCGACAAGCCGTTCTGGCCAGCGGACTCCCCCAGTCAATTGGCACAACCACAATTAACAAGGTCTGCGGCTCTGGTATGAAAGCCGTCATGATTGGACACGATGCCATCGTTGCAGGCTCTGCCAGTATTGTTCTGGCCGGCGGCATGGAATCGATGACGAACGCACCCTATTTGCTGCCTAAAGCGCGGCAAGGCTATCGCATGGGGCACCAGGAAGTGCTCGACCACATGTTCTTTGATGGCCTGCAAAACCCCTACGACGGCAACATGATGGGCTACTTTGCCGAAGAGACCGCGAAGAAATACGGATTCTCGCGAGAAGCTCAGGACGCATTCACCACGGAATCAGTAACCCGCGCCAACACAGCGATGGGCAACGGTAGCTTCGATGCAGAGATCGTTCCGGTGACTGTCGTAAACCGTCGCAAAGAGAGCGTCGTCGATAAAGATGAAGAACCACCACGCTGCGATCTCGCGGGAATTGGCAGCCTGCGCCCTGCGTTTGCTAAAGATGGCACTGTAACAGCAGCATCATCCTCATCAATATCAGATGGCGCAGCCTCACTGATATTGATGAGTTCAGCAGATGCTGAAAGCCGTAACCTGAAACCACTGGCGCGCATAGTGGCCCACGCAGGTTATGCGCACGAACCGGAATGGTTCACTACCGCGCCAGTGGGCGCCATCAAAAACGTCCTGAGCAAAACAGGCTGGGCAGCTAGTGACGTTGACCTGTTTGAAATCAACGAGGCTTTCGCCTGTGTCACCATGGCAGCCATGCATGATATCGGGCTCAGTCACGCCAACGTAAACGTCAACGGCGGTGCGTGTGCGCTGGGTCATCCGATCGGTGCAAGTGGCGCTCGAATCCTGGTCACGCTGATTCATGCGCTGCGGAATCGTGGCGGCAGCAAAGGTGTTGCTTCATTGTGCATTGGCGGCGGCGAAGCAGTCGCGATTGCGATTGAAATAGAGGACTAGGGGACAGGTACTATTGGGGACAGGCACTAATTCCCCGCCATAGTAGAAGTGTCCACCACTGCCAGAGAATTAGTGCCTGTCCCCAATAGTGCCTGTCCCAACCCAATTCCTACATACCCGGATAATTAGGCCCGCCGCCTCCTTCAGGCACTGTCCAGTTGATGTTTTGCGCCGGATCCTTGATGTCGCAGGTCTTGCAATGCACGCAGTTCTGCGAGTTGATCTGAAAATGCTTTTCGCCACCCTCTTCGACTATTTCATAAACACCGGCCGGACAGTAACGCTGCGCGGGCTCATCATACATCGGCAGATTTTTAGTCAACGGCACCGAGGGGTCTAGCAGCTGCAAATGAATGGGCTGGTTCTCAGCATGATTGGTACTGGATAAAAACACCGACGACAACAAATCAAAGCTGAGCTTGCCGTCCGGGGATGGGTACTCAATGACAGTTGACGCTGCTGCCTTTTCCAGCGCTGCGTGATCTGAATCGGTATTGTGCAGCGTGAACGGCAAGCGCCCGCGAAAAATATTCTGATCCAGCCAGATAAACGCTGCACCCAGCAGATTGCCAAATTTATGCTGGGCAGGCGCGAAGTTTCGAGCCGTATACAACTCATCGTATACCCAGGAGTCTTTAATCAGCTGCTCATAATTACCAACCGAGTCATCCGGTTCGGCAGATTGAAGTGCTGCAAACACGCCTTCGGCTGCCAACATGCCGGTTTTCATCGCAGTGTGTGACCCCTTGATCTTGGCGCCATTTAGAAACCCGGCATCACAACCAGCCAGCACGCCACCAGGGAAACTCAGTTTTGGCAGCGACTGAAGACCACCTTTATTAACCGCGCGGGCACCGTAAGAAACCCGCTCGCCACCCGCCAGGTAGTGGCTGATTTTCGGATGGTGTTTCCACCGCTGAAATTCTTTGAAAGGGTTCAGGTGCGGATTGCTGTAATTCAATGCAAGTATGTAACCGACGTACACCTGATTGTTAGCCGCGTGATAGAGAAAACCACCACCCTCCGTCTTGTTATCCAGTGGCCAGCCGGTCGTATGGACCACCAGTCCTTCCTGATGTTTTTCGGGATCTATCGCCCAGATCTCCTTCAGGCCTATGCCGTAATGCTGTGGATCACTGTCTCTGCGCAGATCAAATTTATGCATGAGCTGTTTACCGAGGCTGCCGCGGCAACCCTCGGAGAAAATCGTATAGCGCGCACGCAATTCGTAACCGGCTTCATAAGTCGGCTTATGTTCGCCATTTTCAGCCACACCCATGTCGCCGGTGATTACGCCAGCAACCCGACCGTCTTCATAAACAACATCAGCCGCTGCGAAACCAGGAAAGATATTGACGCCCATCGACTCGGCCTGCTCACCCAGCCAGCGGCATAACTCGCCCAGGCTGATAATATAGTTACCCTTGTTATGCATGGGCGAAGGAACAAACAGCCCCGGCACTTTAGTGGAGGCCTGCTCGCCAGTCAGGTAGTAGACATCATCACCCGTGACCGGCGTATTAACCGGTGCACCGCGTTCCTTCCAGTCGGGGTACAACTCATCGAGTGCTGTGGGCTCAAGAATAGCGCCAGAAATTATATGCGCACCAATCTCTGAGCCCTTTTCGACCACACAGACATTAATTTCCGTACCGGACTCCGCCGCCAGCTGCATAAGGCGACAGGCGGATGACAGCCCCGCAGGTCCTGCGCCCACGATGACGACATCAAATTCCATGCATTCTCTTTCCGACACCCTGCTCTCTCCATAGTGAACGGTGCACAAGCTACCCGTCGCAATAGCTGGTTGATACTCTGAGGGGCGATATTGTAGCGGATTACCCGCGAGTAATTGTTCACTGCACATTCCGCAAAAATTTGGCTGGCAACAGCGCCCAACGGCATTCGGCTGCTAGAATTCGTGGATGCTCTATATCCCGCAATCTATTCCAGCTTCCATCCCCACCGTGGCAACCGGCCAGATCGAACTCCCATTGGCACGCCGATGAAGCTGCAGGCTCATTTCGACACCGCACTAGCCGCCCATGGATTTACGGCAGACCCGGCACAGATAGCTGCTGTAGCCGCGCTCAACGGCGTGTATCAGGAGCTAAGCGAAAGAACTGCCGCTGACAGCCCCCTAACGCGGCTGAAACGCCTTTTGCCGGGCGCCCTGGGCGTGCAGGCACCGCCAAAAGGCGTGTATTTGTGGGGCAGCGTAGGACGCGGCAAGACCTTTGTCATGGACGTATTTTTCGACGCCTTGCCGTTCGACGATAAAGTTCGCTACCACTTTCATCGACTGATGTATCACGTGCACAACAGACTTAAATCCCTGTCGGGTGAGAAGGACCCACTCGAGATCATTGCCGATGAACTGGCCGATCAGGCCCGTGTGATTTGTTTTGATGAATTTTTCGTATCAGAAATAGGCGACGCCATGATCCTCGGCAAGCTGCTGCAGGGGTTGTTCCGGCGCGGCGTATGCTTGATAGCAACATCCAACATTCCACCCACTGACCTGTACAAGGATGGCCTGCAACGCAGTCAATTCATGCCCGCTATTAGCCTGCTGCAGAAACACACGCACGTTTTGCACGTCGATGGCGCACAGGACTATAGGCTCAGAGTACTGGAACAAGCCGAAATCTGGCACGCTCCGCTCGATGTAGCTGCCGAAAGAAATATGGAGAGCTATTTCGCGGCAATTGCGCCCGACGCAGGCAGCATCGGCCAGAGCATCGAAATACTAGGGCGCGCGATTACAACCCGACGCCGCGCCGACGGTATCGCCTGGTTCAACTATGAAGCGCTATGCGATGGGCCGCGCAGCCAGGATGATTACATTGAAATTGCACGCGCTTTTCAAACCGTATTGCTGTCGAACGTGCCAGTCATGGGTGTCGACCAGGAAAATCAGGCGCGCCGCTTCATTGCCCTCGTCGATGAGTTTTACGAACGCAAGGTAAAGCTCATCACATCGGCCGAGCGTCCCATCACCGATATATACAGTGGCAAGCGCCTCATCATGGAATTTCAACGAACCAGCAGCAGATTGCTGGAAATGCAGTCTCACGCGTATCTGGCGGCCCCGCATATCACCTGATCAAGGCTTGCAAGCTGCGACTCAACCATAACTCGCAGCTAAGGGTAAACCGGGACTTACGCAACGCTAAAACCGGGTTAAACTACTCGCCCTCTATTAAAGTTATGCAGCGGAGTAGATTTATGGCGGGCAAACTGGTCCTGTGTCGACACGGTCAAAGCACCTGGAATTTGGAGAATCTTTTCACTGGCTGGAAAGATGTAGATTTAACGGAAAAAGGTGTCGCAGAAGCGCGCCAGGCGGGTCGCGACCTTAAAGATCTGGGCATCCGCTTCGATGTGGCCTACACCTCGGTTCTAAAACGCGCGATTCGCACGCTCTGGCTGATACTCGATGAGATGGATCAGATGTGGGTTCCTGTTATTCGCAGCTGGGAACTGAATGAGCGCAGCTACGGGGCATTGCAGGGCCTGAATAAAGCTGAGACGGCAGACAAGCACGGCGACGACCAGGTGCTGATCTGGCGACGCAGTTACGACATTCCGCCGCCTGCTATTGCCGAGGATGACGAGCGTCATCCTCGCTTCGATGTCCGTTACACCGGCATTGAAAATCTGCCCGCGACCGAATCTCTGAAAACCACGCTCGAACGTGTTGCGCCCTACTGGGAAGCCAATATCGTGCCCCGATTGAAAGCAGGTGAAAATGTATTAATCACTGCCCACGGCAACAGCCTGCGAGCACTCGTCAAAATGCTGGACGGTATTTCAGACGAAGAAATAACGGGGTTGAATATTCCTACCGGCATCCCGCTGCTGTACGAACTTGACGACGACCTCAAACCGATCAGCAGTCGTTACCTGGGTGATGAAGAAGCCGCGAAAAAAGCAGCCGAGGCAGTAGCCAACCAGGCGAAAGGCTAAGCTTAAGGAACAACTTTGATTTTCGATCTGGGCGAACAAAAACCAAACATTGCCGATGGTGTATTCGTAGCGCCATCGGCCGTATTGATCGGCGATGTGAAACTCCACCCGGATTCGAGCATATGGTTTGGCGCTGTACTTCGTGGTGATATCGAACGCATCACCATAGGCCGCGGCTCCAATATTCAGGACGGCACCGTCTGCCACACCGATCCAACCAACCCCTGTACGGTGGGTGAATACGTCACGGTGGGCCATATGGCTATGCTCCATGGCTGTGCCATCGGCGACAATTCGCTGATCGGCATAGGTGCCACCCTGATGAACGGATCGGCCGTTGGGAAAGAATGCATCGTGGGTGCGCATTCTTTGATAACAGAAGGCAAACAGTTCCCGGATGGCGTCGTCATCATGGGTTCGCCCGCAAAGGTGGTGCGCGAACTAAACGACGACGATCGAGCCAAATTACGCGCGAACGCTGAACGTTACGTGCGGCGAGCCAGGCGTTATCTACAGGAACTCCGGTTGCCCGACAAAAGCGGCCAATAACTAGCGTACGTGCAGCGGGCCACCCGGCTTTGAGCGTACCCGTATCAAGCCCTCTTGCGTTGTCGAGGCAACCAGTTTGCCATCACGGGTAAATACCATACCGCGAGCCAGCCCCCGGGACCCCGACGTGCTGGGGCTATCGAACGACAACAGCAGCCAGTCATCCACGCGAAAGCTGTGATGAAACCAGATCGCGTGATCAAGGCTCGCCATCTGCACATTGCCATCCGTGAAGTTGATATTGTGAGGCAGCGTTGCTGTGCCGAGCAGTTCATAGTCAGAGACATACGCGAACAGAGCCTGATGTAGCAAAAAATCATCGGGCAGCCGATCGACAGCCTTTATCCAGACATGCTTAACAGGTTCAGTCTTTTCCGGCTTAAGTAAGTTCGCCTGGTGCAAAGGACGCACCAGGAACGGTCGCTTGCGGGTCAGGTATGCCCGCATTTTTTCATGCAACTGGGCGAGAACTTCCGGTTCTATGTCACTGCGATCCGGCAAACCCTCCGGCCCGCGCACATCGGGCATCACTGCCTGGTGCTCAATACCCGATTCGACACGCTGAAATGACGCCGTCATATTGAATATTGCGCGGCCATGCTGGCTGGCTACTACCCTGCGATTACTGAAACTGCCCCCGTCACGTGCGCGATCCACTTCATAGCTAATTGGCTCAGCCACATCACCCCTCCGAAGAAAATAAGCGTGCAATGAATGCGCGATGCGCCCCTCCACCGTTCTGCCCGCCGCGGACAACGCCTGCCCCAGTACCTGCCCCCCGAAAACCTGCGGTGTGCCTATATCCCGGCTTTGCCCGCGAAAAACATCAGCATCCAGCTGTTCAAGGCGCATCAGGTCCAGCAAGTCTGCTAATACGGTGTCCATCGTTTGAGTACCCTGACTATTCGGTGAATTACTTGAGCGACAGTGTATATCCCATTGGATCAACGAACATTATGTCTAATCATGTGCTAAGTTTGCACCGAAAGAATCTGAGGAATGACAAAAATGGACGATGCAATAAGCTCAAATTCCAAAGGTATCAAAGCCTGCATATGGTCTTTCCGCCTGGCTGCTACCGGCCTGGCATTGCTCATCATAGGCCTTGTTGGCGCACGCGCGGGAATGATGCCTATGCTCGCGATGTTAATGCTGACGTTCGGGGCTCTTAGCTTTATAGCGGGCGGCATTACCGGCGCAATTGGTCTGTTTAGGAGCCGCGGCGCCGATGGCAGCAAATATGGCGCCTTTGTCGCCGTTGCGTTGGGTGTTGCCGCCATCGTAGGCATGGGCAATATGATGGGCGGCGGTGGCGCGCCCATACACGACATTTCAACGGATACTGCTAACCCACCTGCCTTTGTCGAGGTCGCTGAGTTACGCAGCGAGGATGACAACCCGGTTGAATATTCAGGCCCAGAATCGGCCAGAATGCAGGCCGAAGCGTATCCAGACATAGAAACGATTGTATTGCTTGATCCGCGTAGTTTTGTGTTCGCCACCGCGCTGCAGGTAGCCGAAGACATGGGTTGGGAAATTGTCGGCAGTGATGCAGAGGAAGGCCGGATTGAAGCCACCGCAACCACCCCCTTCGTGGGCTTCAAGGACGATGTCGTTATCAGGGTTGAGGCGAGAAGTGCCGAAACGTTGGTCGATGTGCGCTCCAAGTCACGCATCGGAAAAGGTGACATGGGCGCAAATGCGAAACGCATCCGGGAGTTTCGGGACAGGCTGATAGCGGCCGCCAACCCCTAGTTAGTAGCCCCGCCCCTTTTAACAACTATTGGATTAGCCCGACCTTCGGCCAGGGAACTATTTGTCCGGATGGCTCCCTGCGGTCCGCTTTATTACTTCTAAATGGTTCCCCGCCCAAAGGCCTACTTGAGCTGCGACGTCAAGCGGCGAAATCTGATCGGGTGGCTGGTTGTTCGTCGGGGTTGGTCCTTGAAGTCAGCCGCAGGCGGGCTGAATGCCCCGGCCCCTAGGTACAGCGAAGCTGCTCTGACAAGGCGAGCACCCCTTAACGCGGCAGATTATTGCCCAGGCAAGCTGGCAATCAGTAACAACTCAGACACCGTCCAGAAAGTACATGACTATGACTTCCGCGGACGCAACCGGACGCATCTGGCCTTCCATCTCGATAGCGCAATCCATAATCACCTGCAATGCACCTGCTCTTTTGCGGGCTGATTTCAGCACGGTCCGCAAACGAACCTGACTTCCGGAAGGTACCATCGACCTGAATCGCGCTTTATTGATCCCATAGTTAATCAACCGCTGCAGCCCTTCGAATTCGACCACGTCCACTATCAATGCAGGAATTAGCGAAAGCGTAAGATAACCATGCGCACACGTCGTGCCCAGCGGGAATTCTCGCTTGGCACGTTCAGGGTCAGTGTGTATCCACTGATGATCATCAGTGGCGTCCGCAAATTTGTTGATGCGATCCTGATCAACGAGTATCCAGTTGGAAACCCCAATCTCTGTGCCTTCCAGAGCCTTGGCATCTTCCAGGGTTCTAATCATATGCCCCATGCAACAATCTCGCTTAATCGCTTACCGAAAGAGGTGTTTAGTTTAAAGCCCAGAGCCTTCGGGCTCAAACATGCAAAACTCTATTTAGCCGCTTGCCCGTTGTTTATCATACTCAGAAATTCGGCACGCGCACGACCATCATCTTCAAAACAACCCAACATCGCGCTGCTTACCATCTTGATATTATTTTTGTAGACACCGCGTGTCGTCATGCACTCGTGCTGCGCTTCCATGATGACCGCGACACCCTTGGGTTTCAGCACATCTTCGATGCACTGGGCTATTTGCTGTGTCAGTTTTTCCTGTACCTGCAAACGCTTGGAGTAAGCATTAACGACTCGAACGAGTTTACTGATGCCCACTACCCGCTTATCGGGAACATACGCCACATGAGCCTTGCCTATAAACGGGGCCATGTGATGTTCGCAGTGCGATTCGAAATCGATATCCACCAATGCAACCATCTCTTTATAACCGGCTGCATCGGGGAAACTGGACCCCAATATTTCGGCCGGGTCTTCATTGTAGCCGGCAAACCAGTCACCGAAGGAACTCAGCACCCGCGATGGTGTTCGTCGCAGCCCCTTACGGTCAGCATCTTCACCGATCCAGCTAAGCAGAACGCGCACGGCCGCCTCGGCTTCGTCTGATGTTGGTCGTTTGCCTTGCTTATCACTCATCATGGTTTCCTGTTCGCGGCACCAGGCCGTGACTCAATTCTATTAATCATGTCAGCCAGTTCTGCTTTGGTATTTGCACTGGCCAACGCACCTGGGTCAGGTGCTACCACTATTGTGGTCTTGACTGCAGCCAGCCAGGCACTGGGGCTGGGGTTCCCTCCCGCACTAACCTGCGCGAGAAAGGCCGCAAGGGTACCGGGTTCATAGATGGCGCACAACGGTTCGGCCTGCCCACCCGCTGCGGCCGTCAGTGCCGTCGCATCGCTGCGCTCATCCCTGGCGTCGCGCAGGCAAACAAGGCTGGCCTCATCAAGCAACGGCATATCGCATGCAATGACCAGCCATGCTGCATCGGGATCACTCGCATGCGCAGCCAACAATCCGGCTGCCGGACCCACATCGTTAAACCTGTCCTCAATAACCGTATATTTCTGCCTGACCGGCTCATCAGCCTGCCCTGCCCTGATTGCAACATACACCTCGTCGAGTACCGCTCGCATAGTAGCCACCGCGCGATCCAGCAGGCGAATACCGCCTGCCTGAAGAACAGCTTTATCGGCACCCATGCGACGACTCTGACCGCCCGCAAGCACGAGCCCGCGGAGTGGCGTCCAGTCTGCGTTATTAAGTGCCATGGTAATTAGCTATTTGTATGATTGGCTGGCGGTGCTAAGCGTTGCAACATCCCGAACACAGGATCATGCACCCCCGAAATCGCTTTTGCCGCCGGATTTTGCTTCCAGACGTATGTCGCCGATCACCATGTCATGCGATAAGGCCTTGCACATATCGTAGATCGTCAGCGCTGCGACCGAAGCACCGGTTAAAGCCTCCATTTCGACGCCCGTCTTATGATGGACACGCACGCGGCAGTCGATTACCGCGGCCCCCTCCTCATTCATCGCAATCGATATCTTGCACGACTCCAGACCAAGCGGGTGGCAAAACGGAATAAGTTCATGGGTGCGCTTGGCGGCCATGGTCCCCGCAATGATAGCGGTCTGGAAGACCGGGCCTTTAGGCGTCTGAATCTCATCACCCTGAATGGCATCAAGGACCGCCTGCGGCATACTTACCCGCGCGCTGGCATGCGCACGGCGCTCGGTGACAGCCTTGGAACTAACGTCAACCATGGTAGGTTGATTGTCTTTATCTAGATGAGAAAACATTATTTTATCAATAACCTATAGCATAATATTAAGACTAATTATTTGCACTTTGCCGCCCCTGCCCGGGGCTCATGGCCCGGGCACTTCCGGTGACACACCCAAACCAGCGTGACCGAACACCCGCCATACCGAAACCCAGAAGGATACCAGCCCCCAGCTCAACCCCACCACGACGCCTGTATCCACCAGCCCCCGCCATGGTTGCGGGGTCGCATGCAATGCGATGACAAAACTGACTATTAAAGCCGTACCCACCCAGGCAAACAACAAGGGTGCCCGAGTCGCGCGAAAAAACCCCATACAAAATATCGGCGCAAATACCACACCCAACATATCCGGCCGACGGTACAGATAATACGCACGCGCCGCAGTGCGCGGCGAGAAGCTTTTCTGGAACCCGCGGTAACCTTCGGTATAGGCCATGACTGCGACGATCACCAACAGGCTGAGCCACTGCAGTAGCGACAGAGGTTCGACAAAGGCCTCGAGCGCGTGTCCAGCCAGGCGATTGATCGCATCCAGCATGATCAGACTAAAGCCCGCGACACCCCATAACGCTCCCGCCATACCGGCGACCGACGGGCTGCTTTCACTATTATTCTGCATATAAAGCTTCCGACTGACCTGCTTCGCAGGAAGCCCGCCATCTGAACTGATATCATTCACGCGCCAAGCATAACAGCGTCAGCAAGCCCTTCAGGATCTGACACAAAGAATGTCCGGCACCCGGTAATTCTCGGCCCACTGACCGAACGAACAATTAAATATATGCCGCAAACGATAATCGAAAAAATCTGGAACGAACACCAGATCGCCGATCTTGAAGACGGCACCTGCCTGATCTACATAGACCGCGTGTTTTTACATGA
>Ga0316193_10001803_pt1 | contig 14728 bp, 12 predicted proteins | sample MerIslsedime2_MG_FD_207735 | JGI IMG/M metagenome (GOLD analysis project Ga0316193, IMG submission 207735) | Coastal sediment microbial communities from Maine, United States - Merrow Island sediment 2 | ecosystem: Environmental > Aquatic > Marine > Coastal > Sediment | place: USA: Maine...
CCTCGCGGGTGATCGCCGAGGAACGGAGCTTTCTGCGATCGATCCTCCGAGATCGCGAGGACGAACTTGGTCCCTACGTTGATCGTTCCAAGCTCGAGCGGGTTCGACGGGCTCTTGGTGGGAATCTCACGGACCAGGAAGATGTTTGGATTTGGGAGGCGTCGACGTTGGCGATGTGGTTGGCGCGGCGCCGCTTTTGATTGATGGGCCTTGCAAAGCCGAGCGAGGTGAGTGTGAGCCACCTGTCGAATCCAAGACCGAACGATAAAGATAAAAGATAAGTATAATCGGAAGAAGAGATGGATAGTGATCAAAGATCACCGCAAGGAAGAGGCCCGGACGGACTGAGAATCGATCCCTCGGCGGCCGCCGCCGAAGTGACGTCCAGGCGGCTTTATGCTCCGCCGAGGGTCGAGCGGCGAATCATGCCATCAGTTGTGATGGGAGGGCCCTCGGGCAGGGTAGAGCAGCAACCCCATCAAGGACACAAACAACGCCCCTGACGGTCATCAATTCAGAACCGGCGGCGGGAGGCGACATCGGCATGGCTGCGGCCTCGGTTTCCCGACCTCGTTGGTCGCCGGGTCAACTCCTCGGAACTTGGGTCGAGCCGTCAGCATCCAGAGATCGACACACGGACTCATTCCTGGGCAGGCATCAAATCGTCAATCCTGGTGGTGAAGGTCTCAGAAGAAACCGTGCGTCCATCGGGCAGATGAGCGGTGACCCGCCACAACACCTCGGTTGTGGAGGTCGGGATGGCTTCCAAAGGAAGGTCGTATTCCGGTCGCGTAAGCCCTTTGACCGTACCGAGGATCTCCAGCTGCGGATCGGTGGCGATGAGATCGTAGCGGGTCCCGGCGGGAGCGGCGCTCCACTCGAGGCGGCAGGCGGAGCGAGGAAGCGCCTGTGTTCTCGGGGAAGCTACAACTCTGCCGTTATCCTGCTGTTGGCGGAAAACCGGAGGCGACGAAGCGCCCTTTCTGACGAGCCACGCGGCGCTCAGACCCACACCGATCAGCATTGTGGCAGCGATGGCCGGTATGATCACCTTCCTCCACGTCTGCCATCGTCCCCGATCACTCAGCGCGACCACCGAAGGCGACGAGATCTCGTCGGGAGGGACCATCTCCCGCGCTAACCGCCAGATCATTGAGCACTCGCTGCACTGCGCCAGATGGAGGATGATCGTCTCGTTCTCAAGGGGGTCGAGCCCGCCGGCGGCAGACTCCCACAGTTCTTCTTTGTTCGGGCAACCCTCCGGTGCGCCGCTCGGATCCTGGTTTACGAGCGCCTCTCTCAGCACGCTGAGTTCCTCATCGTTGAACGCCTTCATGGCCTGAGCCCCTTGCCGGTCAGACAATCCCTGAGGTTCTTCATCCCTCTGTACAGTCGATTGTCGGCGCTCTTTTCCGAGCAGTCGAGCCGCTCGGCGATCTCGGGGACCGGGCACCCGAGCAGATGCAAGGTGACCGCCGCGCGGCGCGCCGGGACGATGTTTTCGAGACAATCGCGGATTCCCCGGCCCAGGGATCGCGAAAGCGCGTTTCGTTCGGGGTCGGGTGCCGAGCTTTGATTTCCGAGCATCGCTCTCTCCATTCCCGTTTGTTCGCGGCGCCGGCACCGGCGGCGGATCTCATCGACGGTGGCGCCGTGGGCGGCCTTCTGGAGGTATATCGAAGAGAAATCGACTTTTCCCTCAGCTCTCTCCAACTTTCTGATCAACTGGACCAGGACATCCTGGGCGATATCGTCGGCCTGGGACGCGAGATACGGCGGACAACTCCGACGGACCGCCCGGCGCACTCTGCCCACGAGCGCCTCCATCGCTTGGCTCGCCTCCTGCGGAGGTTTCGGCAGAGGGGATCGATCTTCGAATGACATCGAAGCCAGTTTACTCCGATATCGAGCAGATTCAGGGGCCCCACCGGAGTGTTTGCAGGAGGCGTCGGATATTATGGGAGCGATGGTTGTCCGACGATTTCGTCATCTCCTGCTCGTTGCAATTCTGCTCTTGGTGGCGGCATCTGCCGGCGCCCAGGCGCCGTCGCTCGAGGAGTGTCGCGCCGAGATCGAAAAGAACCCGGCGAATCCCGTAGCCTACTACTGTGTCTATCGATCGGTTCTGGCCTATGGGCGCCAGGATGAAGCCGCAGCTCTGCTCCGTCAGAGCTTTGACGAGAATCCCGGGGTCTTCCGGATCGGGATGCTCATCGCCTGGATCGATCGGATGAGAGGCGCGGGCAATTCGGACGACCTGCTCCGCGAGGCCATCGACGGGATGGAGTCGACCGGCGACGCCCACGGCGTCGTCTATGGCGGGCTGGAATTGGCCTTCCGGCTCGGTGAGCACGGGGAATTCACCGAAGCGGAGGCCCTTCTCGAACGGTGTGCCCGGGCGGCTGAAATAACCGGAGATCCCGCGATGGAGGCCAGAGTCTGGATCGGGCAGGCTGCTTTGGCCCATTGGCATTCTGACTACTCGCAGTGGCTCCACCTGACACGCCGGGCGGAGCGCGTTGTCTTCCCCGATGGCCCGTACGACCTCCAATGCGCCGTCCTCGACAACCTCGGCGCCGCTTATTGGTACCTCTGTCGCTACCGAGAAGCATTTGCCGCCTTTGAGAAGGCAGCGCAGATCCGTGAGGAGGCACATGATCTCTGGGGGCAGGCGGGGTCGGTCTACAACATGGCCCTGTGCGCCGGCAACCTCGTGAGCGAAGGAGAGATGGAGATCGACCGCTACCGGCGAATCCTCGAGCGGGGCCGTGATCTGGCGATTGAGAGCGGCAACTTCACGGCGGAGCCGGAAATGATCCTTCTCCTGGGAACCCAACTCTCGGGAGTGGAGGCTCTGTCGCACTTCGATCGGGCCCTCGAGATCGCTCGCCGGCACGCGGTGATTCAAGTCGAAGTCAACGCACTGCGATTATCGGGGATCGCCTTGGCCGAAATGGGGCCACGGTTTCGTGAGGAAAGCGACCGGCGTTTGCTCGAGGCCCGGGAGAGGGCCCGAGAAACCGGTCAGTATTTCCTCCTGGGAGAGTCGCTGGCCGACGAGGCCCGCGCGAGAGCATGGTGGGGGCCGCAGGAAGAGGGTATTGCGGCCCATCTGGACGCGCTGGATCTCATCGAGCGAACTCGGGCGCCCCAGGTCGAAGGCGCCATCCGGGCACAGGCATTTTCTCATTGGGCTGGTGTCTACTACCGACTTGCCGGTTTCCTCCTCCAGGGTTCTGCGTCGTCGGCCACCCCCGATGAGGATTTAGGGCTGGCTTTTCGGACCATCGAACGCTTCAGAGCACGGGAGTTGCTCGAAACCATCGAGGCGCCACACCGGTTCCATCAGACGACGGTCGAGAATGCCGCTTTCTCCGAGCGTGAAGAGGTGCTTGCTCGGATTTCCAGCGTCCAGCGGGCGCTGTCGGACTCTCATCTCGACCCCTTGGATCGGCAGGATGCCCTGACGGAATTGGACGATCTCGAGGCCCTCGAGTCCGATCTCAGAGATCAGCTGCTCCGCGAATCTCCGGCGTTTGCAGCGGTCCATCAACCAACGATTCCTGATCTCGCCGAGATTCAGGCCCTCTTGGCGCCGGATCAGGCGCTGCTGTCATATCAACTCTGGGATGGCGAATCGTCAACACGACTCCCTCTGGAGATCGGTCGATCCTGGTTGACGCTCATCACCCAGGAAAAGACCACGATCTTCGCCATCCCCGCTCGACGAGATCTGCGCGGGCGGGTAGACATTCTCGATGGGTTGCTTTCGTCGAGAGATGCAGCGGGAGACGCCGCCGTCAGTGCCTCGGTACGACTGTTCGAGGATCTGTTGCAGGAGCCTCTGGCAACCCTTCCTGCGGGGATCCGACGGCTGGTCATCATCCCGGATGACGTTCTTTTCCGGTGCCCGTTTGGGGGACTGCGCGAATCCGCCGCCGCCGCGCCCATCGGCAGCCGTTTCGAGATCTCGGTCGTTCCCTCGGCAGCTGTTTGGTTCCATCTCAAGAACGACTCCCTCGGGAGACTTCCCGGCCAACGATCAGCCGCACTGATCTTCTTCGCTCCCGCCATCGGTGATGTCGACGATGAGCAACCCGGTTTTCGGGCCGCCGGCCCCTGGGTCGAAGGCCTCCGGCTCGCCCCGCTCCGCCATGCCGAGCGCGAGGCGCGGTCCCTGAAGCGCGTCGCCGACAGAGGCAGCCTCGTGCTCTCGGGAGCCGACGCCAGTGAACGGGCTCTGAAGGAGACACCGCTCGGGGGGTTCAGAATCATCGATCTGGTGACCCACGCGGTGGTCGACGAGGAGCAACCCGAGCGATCGGCCATCCTCCTGGCGCCGGGTCCCGAGGATGAGGATGGTTTCCTGCAGGTCCGCGAGATCGCCGATCTCGATCTCGATGGGCAACTGGTGATCCTCTCGTCCTGCAGAAGCTCCTCGGGCCGAATCCTCGGCGGCGAGGGGGCGCAGAGCCTGGCCAGGGCCTTTGTGCAGGCCGGGGCGGGGGCGGTCCTGGCCAGCCTGTGGCCGCTCGAGGATCAGGAGGCTTCGATCCTGTTCAGCAGCTTCGCCAAGGCGCTGGGTCGCGGCCAGAGCGTCGCCGGAGCGCTGAGCGCGGCGCAACGTGCTGCGATCGACGCCGGGATGCCCGCCGCGAGTTGGGCCGGGCTCGTGGTCCTTGGAGATGGAGATCTCAGACCGCTTCCAGCGGGTCCGAATCGGCTCTGGGCGTGGATTCTGATCGGTTTTGCAGGAGCCGCCTCGGTTGGGGCATTCCGAATCACGAGGTCGCGCCGACGAGGTTTGCAGGGCTCATAGATCTTCCAAGCAACAATTTTGGACATCAACTGAGGGAATTCTGATTTCCGGTCGATAGACGTTCAGAAACACTGAATTTCGTTCTGCCGGAATTCGGAAGCTCCAAGGAGGATGCAATGCGCTCAGTTTTTAGAATCGTCACAACCATCATCTTTGTGTTCGTCGTCGCTGCCGCAGGCGGTGCGGTATGGGCTGAGCCCCCGATGGGACCGGTGACCATCACCGCTTCGAACCCGGGCGACCAGTACACGCCTGCCGTCGCCTGGGACCAGGATCACAGCCAGTGGCTCACGGTATGGGAGCAGGACGTCTCCGGCGTGCGCCAGATCGTCGGCAGGATGGTCAACCGTGACGGTTATCCGACCACCAACTCGTTCTTCATCACCGACGAGGTCCTCGACCAGACCGACCCGGACGTCGTCTACGACCCCGGTCACGACCGCTACCTGGTGGTGTGGACCAACCAGTTCTCGGCCACGGACAGCGACATCAGCGGACGATTCATCCCATGGGACGGCCTCGACCCCGCCCAGTTGGCATTCGGAATCGAGTTCCCGTCCTCGCTCCAGTTCGCGCCGGTGATCGAGTACGCGCCGTCTCCGGTCAACGAGTACTTCGTGGTGTGGGAGAACCTGGTAGATTTCGACCCATCGACGATCAGGGCCAAGCGGCTCTACCCGGACAGCGGCAGCGAGATCGGACCGTCGTTCGAGGTGGTCGGCGACGCGACCTACCAGCGCCGCAAGCCGGCCGTCGCCTGGAACGCCGACGCCGGCCGCTATCTGGTGACCTACGAGCGCTTCGAGGGCACCGCCCAGGAAGACGTCTACGCCGCCAGCGTCTCCTACAACGGGACCGTCTTCAGCCCCGATCTCGGGATCGCCGGCTACGCGCCGGAGGAAAACCAGATCGACGTCGCCGCCTGCGACGGCAGGTGGATGGTGGTTTGGAAGGGCGAACCGGATCCGACAGGCAAGGTTTACGCGCGGCCGGTCGCCGGTGATCTCACCCTCGGTTCGTTCACCGACGTCTCGGCGCCGTTCGACAATAATCGCTGGCCGGCGGTTTCCTGCATCCCGAACGGCGTGGGCTTCTTTGTGGTGTATGAGTTTACGTTCGGGGATGGGAATGAAGGGGTCGTTGGGGCGTTTCTTGCTCCCAACGGAACGATGGGCGACAGGTTCAATGTTTGGGCTCCCAGCGGGGTCGGCGAACGCGATTTCACCCGCCCCGCGGTCTCGGTTGGCGACTACCAAAATCGCGCCCTCGTCGTATGGGAGGCCGACCGCGACGATTTCGTCCACCAGGACCTCGCCGGCCGCTGGGTTGAAATGGTGCTCTTCGCCGATGATTTCGAGACTGGCAACACCTCGCGCTGGTCGTTGACAACTCCGTAACAATCGAGGGGCGAATGGTGGAAACCGAGGGGGACCATCATTCGCCCCGTTTTATCGACTGCCGCGTCGCCGTGAGGGTTTGATCGCGACTCGATGATCGGGCGCGCCGGTGACCCGGGGCCCGATACCGCTATGGTGATGCGGCGGCCGGCGACATGACCGTCTCGAGGACGCGACCGAGCCGGCGGACGCCCTCGGTGATGCGGTCGACGGGCATGGCGGAGAAGTTGAGGCGCAGGGTGTTGTCATGGCCGTCTTCGGTGAAGAACGCGCCACCCGGGACAAAAGCGACGTTCTCCTCCAAGCTGCGCTCGAGGACCACGCGGGCATCGAGGCCCGACGGCAGTTCGAGCCAAAGGAAGAGGCCGCCTTTCGGCCGCGTGTAGCTCACGCCCGGCGGCATGTGTTTGTCGAGCGCCGCCAGCATGGCGTCGCGGCGCTTCCGGTAGGCGTCCCTGATTCGGGCGACGTGGCCGTCGAGATCGCTCGCGAGGATGAAGCGCGCCGCGAGGAGCTGGGTGAGACTCGATGTGTGGAGATCGGCGCCCTGTTTGACGAGGACATAGCGCCGTAGAATCTCCTCGTCGGCGGCGATCCAGCCGAGGCGCAGCCCCGGTGAGAGGATCTTCGAGAAGGTCCCGAGGAAGATCACGAGTCCCTCGGTGTCAAAGGAGGCGACCGGCGGCAGCGCGTCGCCGTCAAAGCAGAGTTCAGCGTACGGCGCGTCCTCGATGACCGGCACCTCGAAGCGGGCGGCGATCTCCGCCAGGGCGCGTCGACGATCCACCGACCAGCGGCGGCCGCTCGGGTTCTGGAAATCGGGAACGACATAGATGAACCTGGCACGATCGAGCCCCGCGAGGCGGCGTTCGAGCTCCGTCGGCACCATTCCGTCGTCGTCGGTCGGGACCTCGACGAATCGTGGCCGGTACGCCTGAAACGCGTTGATGGCGCCGAGGTAGGTGGGGCTCTCGCAGAGCACCACATCGCCGTCGTCGATAAAGAGCTTGCCGGTGAGATCGAGGGCCTGCTGTGAGCCGCTAACGACGAGCACCTCGTCGGCGGTGCGCTCGAGACCGAACCGACTTTGCAGACGGTCGGCGATGAGTTGCCGCAACACCGCCAATCCCTCCGTGGGTGCGTACTGGAGCGCCCTGGCGCCGTCGCTGAGGAGAAGGTCGCGGGCCAGGTCGGCCAATTCGGCGGTGGGAAACAGCTCCGAGGCCGGCAGGCCGCCGGCGAACGAGATCACCTCGGGGTGCTGGGTGACCTTGAGAATCTCACGGATGTCCGAGGTTCTCAGCTCGCTCATCCGGGCGGCGTAGCGGATGTTCTTCAGGTTCATTTGATCCTCCTCGGCAGATCACACGACGGGAGCGGTCGATGTGCCTTCAATGTTCGGACGGGGCGCGGTGGCAGCGGTCTCGCGCACCGCTTCGAACAGCCGCTCGATCCCGACATCGATGTCAGTCTCGGCGCAGTGAGTGAAATTGATCCGGATCGCGTTCTCGGGCGGATCGGCTGCAAAGCAGGCACGGCCGGGCAGAAACGTGACGCCGCGGGCAACGGCATTGGCCATCAGCGCCGACTGCTCGATTCCGTCGGGGATACCGCACCAGATATAGAAGCCGCCCGCGGGCACCCTCACGTTGAGCGACAATCCGGACTCGCCACTGAGCGCGGCGGCCATCAGATCCCGGCGTCTCCGGTAGGCGTCTTTGAGATGGTCGATGTGGGCCGCAAAATGGCCGTCACGGACGAATCGATCGAGCAGGTATTGGCCGAAAGTGTTGGAGTGGAGATCCGCTCCCTGCTTGGCCAGGACCAGCTGACGAAGCACCACCGGTGGCGCCACCATATAGCCGATACGCAGACCGGGCAGAAACACCTTGGAGAAGGTGCTGAGATAGATGACCAGGTTGTTCTCGTCGAGGGCCTTGAGGGACGGCAGCGGATCGCCCTGGTAGCGCAGCTCCGAGTAGGGATCATCTTCGACCACGGGGATCTGCCAGCGCGCTGCGAGCTCGAGGAGGTGACGCCGGCGCTCGAGGCTCATGACGGCGCCGGAAGGGTTTTGGAAGGTCGGGAGGGTGTAGATGAATTTCGGACGGTGGTGATCGAGAACCGAGGCGAGAATGTCGGTCCGCATCCCGTGTGCGTCCACGGGGATGCCGATCAATCGGGCCTGGGCGCTGCGGAAGGTCTGGAGGGCGCCGATGTAGGAGGGTTCCTCGACCACCACGGCATCGCCGGGATCGACAAAAGTCCTCGCCAGAAGATCGAGTCCCTGTTGCGATCCGGAGACGACGAGCACCTCCGAGGTTTCGGCGTGGATTCCGCGGGACGCCAGCCACCTCGCCAGGGTGTTGCGCAGTGGGGTGTGGCCCTCGGTGGGGCAGTGCAGGAGAGAAGGTGGACCGGAATCGCGGAGGACTTCATCCGCGAGCCTCTTGACGAGATCGAGGGGCAGCAACTCGGGCGCCGGCAGACCGATGGAAAAGGAAATGAGGTCCCGTCGTTCGGTCATGGCGAGGAGGTCCGCGAGGATCGGATCTCGCGAACCGGCGGCACCGCCGCGGAAGAGCTGGCGCCACGGCACGTTCGCCACCGCTCCCGGCGGCGCCGGGGCCGCCGGTGGGCGCAGGACCGCGGTTCCGCGACCGACGTGGGCGTCCACCAGTCCAAGGGCCTTGAGTTCGCGATAGGCGTTGAGTACGGTGGACCGGTTGATGTCGAGCGCCGCCGCGAGACGCCTTTCCGGCGGCAGCCGAAAACCCTCGGGCAGCGAGCCGCTGTGGATCATCGCCTGGATGCTGCGCACGAGCTGACGGTAGATCGGTTCGTCACTGCTGCGGTCGATGGTGATGTCCATTCGATCCTCCCCGGTTCTTCCTGTCCCGCTCACGCGCAGCTCCGCCGGGCAGGCGGGGTACCATTCCTCAAAGCTCGGCGGCCGAGGTCATAGTCGCCGAAAGTGAACCGGCATCGTCCTGCATCCCAATGTTCCAGACCGGGCGCCGCGCACACCCGGTCACAGCCGTTGATATGAGCGATGTCTTCGGCGACGCGAACCAACCTCGAGCCGATGCTACGGTCGAAGTGATCGGGGTCGATCTCGAGCACGCGGATGGTGGCGCACTCCAAGCGGCCATCGGTGGTCCAGGTCAACTCGAGACCGAGCACGGCGTGGATCCGTTCACACTCAACCGCTACGAAAATCCGGTTTCGCGGGTGGTCCGGCAATACGAGCAGACGATCGAGAGTGGCGTCGAGCCAGGGACGGCGCAGCTCAGAGGTGCGTCCGGCGAGTTCGCTGTGGTGGGTGTGTTGAATACGCATCGACCAGACCTCCTTGATTGGAACCATCCATTCATCAATATGGGGTCGGAATATCGTGAGTCAACCACCAATATGGGCAATTTATGACCATCCAATTCTCAATAGGATTCCGCCAATTCCATCGATACGGGCCGTTGACCGCAGGTCATTCTGCGATCGAAGAACCCTCGATCGAATACATTTCCCAAGCGCCGGCCGAGTTTCGATGACTATCCGTATGTGGCGATCCACGATGAGGCCATGACCCTTTTGGACCGCAACGAAATTTCAGCGAATGATCTTCTCGGCGACTTCCAGGCGAGCCATCGCCCTCCCTGGGACTACAGTTTCGACCAGTGGCATCCCAACCCTCTGGGGCATGAATTCATTTCTGAACACTTGCAGGTGATCGTCGATGGTCGCGCCGCCGCCGTTCCGCCGCCGTAGCGCGGGGATCCGGCGCGGCTCGTCAGGATCAGTCGGCAAGGGGCAATTTCACGGTCATTTTCGCGCCGCCGCCCGAGCGGGCGCCGGCGGTGACGGTGCCGTGATAGGCCTCGACGACGGCCCGGACGATGGAGAGACCGAGGCCCGAGTGGCCGCCGTCCTCCGGGTGGTCCGGCCGGTAGTAGAAGAAGCGGCTGAAGATCCGTTCGTAGTGTTCTTCGGGGATACCTGGGCCTTCGTCGGCGATTGTCACAACCGCCTGCCCATCTTCGACTCGTAGGGTGATGGTGACGGTGCCTTCCGAGGGCGAGAAACTCACCGCGTTGGCAAGGAGGTTCTCGAAGACCTGAGTCAATCGATCAGCGGAGGCCGTGACCTCGACCTCGCGATCGGCCAGAGCCACGGTGAACTCGGGGCCGCGATTGCCGCGTCGCAGGCGAAAGGCCTCGACGACGCCTCGGAGCAGTTTGTCCAGAGAGACCGCTTCGAGGTCTTCCTCGTCGATACGCGCGTCGATCCGCGAGATCTCCCGGGCCTCGTTGAGGAGGCGTTCCATGCGGGCGACGTCGTGCTGGATCATGGTGAGAAAGCGGCGCCGCTCGCCGGGGTCATCGACCTCGAGGGCCATCTCGGTGGCTGATCTGATGGCCGCGAGGGGATTTTTGAACTCGTGCGACACATCGGCGGCGAACGATTCGGTGAACTGGAGGTGTTCCTCCAGCCGTCTCGTGAGTTCGGCCAGCGCCCGTTCGAGATCGCCGATCTCATCGGTTCTCTTGCTCGGTTCGAAACTGCCGCGGAGGCGGCCGCGCCGGTCGAGAATCGCCTCGGCTCGACGGCGCAGTCGGCCCAGAGGACGGGCGATGGTGGTCGCCATGAGCAGGGTCAGCACCATCGCCACGGCGAGGCTGCCGAGAAAGACCCGGAAGACATCGAGACGGACCGAGTAGAGGGCCTGGAGGATTCGCCCGGTGGACTGTGAGACGAGCACCGCGCCCTCGACCACTCCGTCGATTCGCACGGGGATCGCGATATAGAGGCTGACCGATCGTTGGCTCCCCGGAGTGATCCTCGTGATGGCGCCATAGCGACCGTCGAGGGCGTCTCGGACTTCGGGAGCGTCGAGGAAACTCGCAGGCTCCCAGGCGTCGCCGGGATCGTCGACCGGCGGTTGAGTGAGTCGCCGTAGAGTCCGAAAGGGGAGGGAGCCGATGCGGTAGAGAAACGGCGCCTCGGTGGATTGCACTGCGGGCTGTTCGGGGGGTATGGACTCGTCGCGCCGTGGTCCGAGGCTGGCTGAATCGGCAAAGAGTTCGCCCCGGCGGTCGACGACCCTCAGACGGGCCAGATGGCGTTGGCCGAGTTGAATCAGAATGCCCTGGGCGTCGGCGGATTCGAATCTCCCGGTGGCTTCGATCGCGGCTGCGAGCAGCCGACCCTCCTGGCCCATGGTTCTCTCCTGGGCTTCGAGAAGGTGCTGTTCGTAGGTGTCGAGGACGAGAACACCGGCCATGGGGAGAAAAACCACCAGCACGTTGAACGCGAGCATCCGGATGGAGATGCGTGAGAGCCAGCGGAGCGATGCCATCGGCATAGTCTCCGGGAGACGTCAGGCGGCGAGCCGCGGGAGGCGGCCGACGATCATGATTCGGGGACCTCTGTGTAGCGGTAGCCGAGACCGTAGACGGTCTCGATCTTGTCGAAACTCTCGTCCAGACCCGAGAACTTTTTGCGGATGCGCTTGATGTGCGAGTCGATGGTCCGATCCGAGACATAGGTGTCGTGCGGGTAGCCCTGTTCCATGAGTTGCTGGCGGGTCTTGACGTGGCCGGGCCGACGAACCAGGGCGTTGAGCATCATGAACTCGGTCACCGTCAACGGGACCGTCTGAGTGCCCCAACGGGCCGTGTAACGACGTAGATCGAGGACCAGATTTCCGATGGTGAGAAGCTCCTCTTCGTCGGTTGAGGCTCTTTCGTTGAGCAGCGACAACCGGCGAAAGAGCACTTTGACCCGCGCCACGAGTTCCCGCATTGAAAACGGCTTGCACAGGTAGTCGTCCGCGCCGAGTTCGAGACCGAGAACGCGGTCGAACTCCTCGTCCCGCGAAGTCAGGAAAACGATGGGGATCGTCTGCGACAGGGTTCGCAGGCGGCGGCACAACTCGAGTCCATCCATACGGGGCATGATGATGTCGAGGATCACGAGATCGGGGAGCTTGGCCTCGAACGCCTCCCAGGCGGCGAGTCCGTCGGCAAAGCTCTCGACGTTGTAACCCTCTCGTTTCAGGGCAAAGCCGACGTTCTCACGGATATTGAGTTCGTCCTCGACGATTGCAACTGTACCTGTCATCCATCAACAGTAGCGAAGTGGTGAAACAGGCGCAACGAAAAACGGCGCCGCAGAGCGGCGCCGTTGGGAAAATTCGCGGGTCTGAGGGCTGCGATTACTTTGCTTCGGGGGTCGCCGGAGCGGCGGCTGGCTTCTTTGCGGCCGTGGCCTTCTTGGCAGCGGGTTTCCTCGCGGGGGTGGCCTTCTTGGCAGCGGGCTTTTTGGTGGTGGTGCTGGTGCGGGGTTTCGGCGTTTCGGTCACACGGAGGTTGTCGATGGCCGCGGTGAGGCTCTCCACGCGCTCGGTGAGAATATCGATCTCTTCCTTGGTGGGAACACCCATGCGGTGGATGACACCGGTCATCTTCTCATCGAGGGTGCGCTCGAGGGTCTCCCAGTAGCTTTCGGCGACGACTTTAACGCCGGTGACGGCGCCCTTGGCCTGCTCGACCCGGTCCTTCCCGACGTTCTCGAATTTCTGGCCCTTCTTGACGAGGCCCTTGAAGACCTTGCCGCCCTCTTCCTGGGCGGTGGCGACGGCGCCGAGTCCGGCGAGCCAAATCTGGTGGGCGTTCTCGGCGATCTCGGTCTGAACTTGCTTGGCTTTCTTTTTGGCGGTCATCTGATCCTCCTTGCCGGCTTTCCGGCTCGTGTGGCGCTCGAGCGCCGGTTTTTTGGTTCTTACCGGATTTGCCGCCCTGCGGCATTCCCGATGACCAGAATATAACGCGCTGCGGCATAAGTGTCAAGGGTTTTTTGCCGCAAAGCGGCAAAAAACATCTAACACGTTGATTGTGAATGTTTTCAATTCAATATCAAGGCCTGAATTTTAATTGAATTTAGCCCGATTGCCGCAGTGCGGCTGTCGCAGTGCGGCAACAATGGGGTCGCTCGATCAGCTTGGTCGCTCGTGGATTCGGTTGCGGATACGGATACGGTTCCTGTCCCGGACGCTGTTTCGGAACTTGCCCTCAGCACCGGCCTTCTGGGCCGCTGTGACGCTTTGGCGTCCCGGCGACCCAGCGTCGCACCATCGGCGTGGTCGCTCGTGGGTTGATTGAGAGGGCTGCGACCACGCCGATGGCACGCCGGCGGCCTGCCTCGAGGCTTGGATAGCAGATTTCATGGCGCTTCCCGAGGAGTGCCCGGTCCCCATTTGTGCGGGGCGCGCCGCGGTGCCGGGAGGTTGTGCCTGCACAAATACGGACCCGGCACATCCCGATGGCACGTCCCGATGAGCGGTGTTCTTTCGTGTCCTGGTACGGTTTTGGGGGGATGAGGCGCCAGGTGAAGGCTCTGACTTCGTGGAAGAGCTGCCCCTGACGCTGCCCTCAGTCCCAGCCGTCGGGGTAGGTGGTGTCGACGTTGATGGCTGAGTTGACCAGCTCTTTTGCGGCCTTGGCGTAGGGCAGCAGGGCGAAGAGACTGCCCTTGGAGAGTTTGAGCTTACCGCCCATGAGACCGACGATGGGATCGGTCTTGCCCGCGAGGACGCTCTTCCACGTCGCCGGATTGGCCTTGATGTGGTAGGGCGCCTCGTCGAGTTCGGCCTGGGTGGCGGTGGCGGCGCCGCGGCAGTCGCCGTGCCAGAGATCGGCGATGACGACGCGCTCTTCGGGGATCCCCATATCGCCGTCAACGGTCATGATCATCCCGATGGCGCCCTCCCACTTGGTGGCGGCCTTTTTGTAGTCGGCGTTGGCGTTGATTGAGTCGGCCCAAAGATCGGCCCAGTCGCTGGTGAAGATTTCGGCTGCCATGGCTCCTCCGGTGTCTTTAGTACTGCCGGTCAAGAATAGCGCACCCTATCCCGTGCCCGTGTCCAATCGATTTGTCGTCAGCTGACTCGAGTTACCGTCTCGTCAATCCAAGTACGCGGTCCTTTCAGGAGTTCCGCCGGGTTGGGCCCGGTCACATCGCAGCGGGTCGCATAGCCGAGAGACAGCGACTCCGGTGCCGCCGTCGGCGATATACACCCTGCAATCGGTGATGCTCACCTGTCCCGCAGAGCCGGCGGTTGTGAGTTTCCCGAACTCGAACGGGTCGGTCGGGTTCGAGATATCCAGAACAAAGAGACTTTTCGAGAGCGTTCCGACATAGGCCTTCCCGCTGCCGACTGCGATGCCATAGGCGTTGCCGTCAGTTGAGTGCCACCCGACCGCACGAGGATCGCTCGGATCCGAAACGTCGATGATGCTGAGCCCGGCCTGCGCCGCCGCGATGTACGCGAAACTCTCTTCAACGACGATGTCTCGGTTGTAGTTGTGGTCCATTGAGGCGATTGGGACAGGGTTTTCCGGATCGGACACGTCGATCACCCAGAGATCGCTCGAACTGACCAAGAAGACGTGATCCCCGGAATGGTCGATACCACGTGAGGTTCCGGAGAGGGTCAGCGAACTCAACTCAACCGGAG
>Ga0316193_10001804_pt1 | contig 14726 bp, 11 predicted proteins | sample MerIslsedime2_MG_FD_207735 | JGI IMG/M metagenome (GOLD analysis project Ga0316193, IMG submission 207735) | Coastal sediment microbial communities from Maine, United States - Merrow Island sediment 2 | ecosystem: Environmental > Aquatic > Marine > Coastal > Sediment | place: USA: Maine...
CCATCGCCGACCGGGCCGACATCCTCGGGAAACGCTCGCGGGAGATCTACCGCGTGTTGGATCTGATCACCGAGATTGCCCAGGAGACCCACATCCTCGCCCTCAACGCAGCCATCGAGGCCTCGGCAGCCGGGGAGCACGGTGACCGCTTCGGGGTGGTGGCGGAGGAGGTCCGCCGGCTTGCCGAACGGTCTCGCGAATCGGTTGAGTCGGTACGTCAGCTCCTGGATGGTTTCTCCGAGTCGATCCGATCGGTGGTGGTGGCGACCGAGGAAGGATCCAAGTCCGCCGTCCAGGTTCTCGAACAGAGTCGATCGACCCAGGATGCGATTGAACAGCTGCGTTCGGCCCTTGCCGACACCGCAGGTGCGGCTCGGGAGATCTCTCTGGCAACCGACGAGCAGCGGACAGCCTCGAATCAAGTCGTTCTGACCCTGAGGGAGATCAGCGAGGTCATCCAGCGCACCGCGGACAGTTTTCAGCAGTTCACGAGCTCGGCCGAGCGCCTCAGCGGTCTGGCCTTGTCGATCCAGCTTCTCACTCAGAGTTTCCGAACCGACTCGGGTCACTCCCTCAAGAATCAGGTCCTCGGTTGGAGCGATCGGCTGAGAGATTCCACCGCCAACCTCGAAGTGGTCGAGGGTGTCCTGGCCGACGTGGTGCGGAACTTCCCGTACATCGAACTCGCCTACCTCGTCGACACGTCCGGGTCCATGGTGGCCTTCGAAGTCAACCGCGCGGTGGTCGACGACCACCGGCTCAAGGTGACGGTTTCGCCCGGTCAGGCCTATGCCGACCGACCGTGGTTCCAGGCCGTCAGCCGCGATCAACGAACCGCGGTCACGCCGCCCTACGTTTCTCTGCTCACCGATGATCGGTGTTTCACCATCGCCGCCGCGGTTCGGAACCGGTCCGGCGCCATGATCGGCATCCTCGGAGTCGACGTCAATGTGCGCAGCTGGACCAGTATCTGAGCCCGCGCTCTTGGCCGGGTTTCTGTCGCGGATCGGGCTAGCCCGTACTTCTCACCAGGTTTCGCCGCGAGGGCGACGAGGTGCTGTGGCCAGGAGTATTTTCTCAGCTCGGGGCGCGGAGGCGTACTTTGCGGTACGTTGAGCACCCCGAACTGAGAAAACACGCCTGGGGGCAGTGCATCGTTGGCCGCAGCCGAACAGCTGGTGAGAAGTACGGGCTAGGCCACCGGAGGATCCTCACCTCCGCCTCCACTACGGATTGCGGACTCTGATGCGCAACGACGTCGATGATCTGCTCCCGCTCTTTCTCGACGAGGCCGGATCGCGCCTCGATCGACTCGCGATCCTCCTCGGTGCTGCCCCGGAGGACCCGGACGCGGCTGTTCAGGTGCGGAGAGAGCTCCACGCGCTCAAGGGGGCGGCCCGGCTGATGGGCCTGTCCGAGCTTGCGGATCTCTGTCATCAGGCCGAGGACTGCATGGTGGGGGAGGGGGTCACCGGCATCGATGACGCCCGCACCATCGTTGAGGGTGTGGCGGAAATCGTCGATGCTCTGCACGACCCGTCGGCCACCCCCGCGACCGATCAGACAGTCGCGAGCCCGGAGGTCCCGCCCACCGGCGAGCGGGCCATCCGTGGTGGGTCGGGTGAGCTCAGGGTGGCGACGGAGATCGTTGATGGCCTCGCGGAGAGGAGCGCGCGAATGAGGATCACCGCCAGAGCCGGCGGCGCTCCCGTCCAGCGACTCTTCGAGCTCGCTTCGATGGCCGAGAGAGGCCATGCCCAAGCGTCGCCCGAGCTCGTCCTCGCCGAACTCGGTGCTTCCCTTCGGCGCGCAGCACTTGAGATCGAAGCGACCACCAAGACCCTGCACCGGCTCAGCGAAGAGCAACTCGACTCGGCACTCCGGCTTCAGGTTCAGCCGCTTCGACCATTCCTTCGCACCCTCGCACGTCACACCCGAGAGCTCGCCGGCTCCCTGGGCAAGGAGGTCAGAGTCACCACCTCGGGGGGCGGCGTACAACTCGATCGTCGGATTCTCGAGGCCGTTCGAGAGGCGGCCCTCCACCTCGCGCACAACGCCGTTGATCATGGCGTCGAGGACGCGCAGACCCGGGCTCGATCGGGCAAACGGCCCGAGGGCCGAATCCACTTTGGCGCCGAGGCCGACGGCGATCGGGTGCAACTCATTGTCTGGGACGATGGATGCGGAATCGATCCGGATGCGATCGTGAAGGTCGCTGTGGAGCGAGGCCTCATCAATCCCTCAGCGGCCGCCAAGCTCTCCGCCGACGATTCCTATCAACTCCTGCAATTGCCGGGTTTCACGACCCGGAACCTCGCCACCGACGTTTCCGGCCGCGGTATCGGGCTGGATGCCGTGGCAGCCTCGTTCCGCGCCATCGGCGGCGACATCTGGATCCGCTCGGCCCTGGGCGAGGGAACCAGGGTCACGGTGGAGGTCCCCGTCGCACGGCGCGGCGAGCGGGTGCTGGTGGTCCAGGTCGGAGAGCACGTCCTGGCCTTTCCTGCTTCAGCGGTTCGTTCATTCAGTCGACTCCGCCCCGAGATGGTCTTCACCGACGAGGGCAGGACCTTTGTTCGCCAGGGACAATCGACCATCGGCGCCGTTTTCCTCGCTTCGCTTTTCGGAGGTCGGGAATCAGCTCATGCCATCCTGGTGGAAACCACCATCGCAGGATCCGCGACCGCCATCGTGGTCGACGCCATTCTCGGGGAGGAGGAGGTTTTCGTTCGAACCCTTCCCGGGGTCGCCGGCGCTCCCTCGACGGTGACGGGGGTGGCGCTCCTGTCCACCGGGCGTCCGGTGGCGGTGCTCTCACTCCAGCGGCTGGGTCCACTCGATCTCGGCGAGAGCGGCCAACGGCACAGCCCGAACGAGATCGGGCAAACGGCCCTGCAGGTGCTCTTGACCGACGACAACGATGCCACCCGCGAAATGATGCGTCGGCTGCTCGAGGACGCCGGATTCATCGTCACCCCGGTGGAGTCGGCGGAGGAGGCCCTCCGCCTCATCGAGCTCGAACCCTTCGACTGCGTGGTCACCGGGGTCGAACTCCCGGGACTGAGCGGCATTGAACTCACTCGTCGAGTGCGCTCCAGCGATCTGTTCTCGGATCTGCCGGTGGTTGTCGTCTCGACCCGGGATCTGCCGGCCGATCGGTTGGCCGGCCTCGAAGCCGGGGCCGACGCCTACCTCACCAAGCAGGGTCTGGAACCCGAGCATCTTGCCGGATTGATCCACCGAATCGCCGGAGGAACGGCCCAGGATCGGGACGCCTGACCCGACGGTCGCGACGGCGGTTCACTCAACCGAAACGGCGCCAAGGACGCAAAGACCATCGCATGGTGAACGTCGATGAAGAATGACTTCGGTTTTGTCGGACTTCGTGGTAGTTCTTTCATTCTGGAATGAGACTGAAAGTATGTCGAGCCCACCCGACATCTGACGAACGACTCGACTTTGGGCGAGGTTCACCCCACCTTCAGAGACTTTTAGCCCGGACAATCCATGAGCTGTCTGCGGTTTCTCCGGGCGATGGTGCGATGGCTCTTAAACCTGATGGTCTTTGCGATGTTCTTCGCGTTCTTGGCGATCTTTGCGGTGAAACTGCGATGTGTCCTTCGCGCCTTTACGGTGAAAATATGGCCCGACTACCACTCCACCGCGACTTGACGCGGCTTTCCGCCGAACCGGGAAACCAGCACGCATCGGTTTCGCTTGCCGAAATCATAGAGATCGCGGGTCACTTTGACGTCTTCGGTACAGTACTCGATGATCTTGTCGACCTCGCCCTGCCGCCACCACTCGAGCGCCTGGAGCCCGTCGGCGGACTTCCCACCGCCGAGGCTGGGGACCGCGACACTCTCGAGCTTCGGCCGGAACCCGAGGCGATCCTCGAGATCGTACATGATGTCGAAAGTCGGGAGCCCCTGAAGGTTCTCATCGGAGTAGCCGCGCAAGACCTCGTAGTCGAAGCCCTTGATGTTGTATCCGACAACGAGATCGGCGCCGAGCAGGAGCTCGATCAGCTCGGAGATTCGGTCCTCGGTGTAGACCAGAAACTCATCGGTGTCGTAGCGGTAGGCGACACCCACCGACACGCCCAACCGATGCATCTGGCTGCGCCCACCGACCTCGTCGAAGGAGCGCTGCGTCTCGAGGTCGAAAACGACGATCTTCCGCCCACCCCCGACCTCGCGCTGCGGGTTGTCGTCGTAGAGGTTCATCTGGCCGTCCCAAAGTTCCAATTGCATCTCCTCCTGGTCTTTCCTGTGGGCGGAGCGAGCTTAACACGAGCTGCCAGGCCCATTGCAGCGTAGAACCGCCCTCACAAGAAAAGAGATATATACTAACAATACTGACTTTTTGACAATGCCCCGGAACCGCTACGTGACAGGGCCGGTTATACTCCCGGTCGTGGAAGTGAATCCCGATCTCGTCGAGCTCGTCCCCTTGGGGCCATCCGTAGAGTTGCCTTTCTTCTGTGGGCCTCTCGATCTCTTGTTGCACCTCATTCGCAAAAACGAGGTGTCGATCTACGACATTCCGATCCTCAGCATCTGCGACCAATACCACGCACTCATCCGCGCCATGCAGGACCTCGACCTCGAGGTGGCAGGCGAATTTCTCTGGATGGCGGCGTGGCTGCTGCAACTCAAGTCGAAAATGCTGCTCCCTCGGACCGAGACCGAAGAAGGGGATCCCAGGGAAGAGCTCATTGAGCGTCTTCTGGCATATCGGCGGGTCCGTGAGTTGGCCTCGATCCTGCACGACAAGGACCTCGTCCGCCGGTGCATCTGGCCGGCGGGCGTCATCGCCGACTTCGGTGATGAAGAGCTCGACCTCGACTGGGAGGAGGTCGACCTGCAACTCTTGGCGGAAACCTACCTCCAGGTCATGCAACGGTTCGCGGCGGCGCATCCGCCTCCCATCGAAGTCCTCCCGCTTCGCTACAACGTACAGGACAAGATGAGAGAGATCTATCAACGGATCGCCGAGGACGATATTCTCCCGCTCACTCGCCACCTCAACCGGCGTCCCGATCCCGAAGAAGTTGTCGTCCTCATCGTGGCCGCCCTCGAACTGGTCCGCCTCGGCGCCGCCCGCGCCGAGCAGAGTGTGCCGTTTTCGGAGATCTATCTCCGCCGTGGGACCCGTCAGCTCGACGAAGGATCGTTGAACAGAACCGAACGCGAGGGTGCCGATGATTGATGATTCCCTCCAGGCGCTGATCGAAGCGGTGCTGCTCACCGCCCGGGGTCCGGTCACCGCCGACGCCATCTCCCTGGCCACCGATCGAGAGATAGGGGAGGGCGCGATCGAGGAGGCCATCTCCGGACTCGCCGCCTCGTGGGAGGAGGCCGAGCGCGGCGTCCGACTCGAACGATCGGCGGGTGGGTGGCGGTGCGTGACCCCCCCCCAGTTCGACCACTATCTTCGGACCTTCCACGGGATCGCGAGCCGGCAAAAGCTTTCCCAGGCCGCCCTCGAGGTCCTGGCCATCGTGGCTCACCGGCAGCCGGTGACGCTCCCGGAGATCAACTTCATCCGAGGCACCAACTCTTCGGCGGTGGCCCGAACGCTGCTCGACCGGCGACTGATCCGGTTGGCCGGTCGCAAAAAGGTGGTGGGAAAACCGTTTCTCTACCGGACGACCAAGGAGTTTCTCCTCCATTTCGGTCTCGAGAGGGCCGAGGATCTCCCCGATCCCGAGGATCTGGTGGAGCCTGAGGTCGCCGCCGACGCATGAACGGTCGGCCGTCTCGACGGTGGCTGTTGGCTCTGCTTTTGATTGCGGGCCTCTCGTCGAGTTGCGGCCGGGAGCCGGCCACCGCGGTGGATGTCGATCTCGCATCCGAATGGTCCTCCGCACTGGTGGCTCTCGAGCCCGCACACATGGATGTCGGAACCGTCGATGCCCGTTCCCACCTGGCCGCCGGGTGGTACTACGATGAGCGCAACAGGGCGAGCGGTGAGACCTTTGTGTGGAGCCGCGGCGCGTCGTCGGAGGTCGACTTCCACCTCGGATGGCGGCGGGACCTCAGGCTGGATTTCCGATGTCGTCCGTTTCAATTCCCGGGCGCACCTCCTCAGACCCTGAGCTTCGAGCTCAACGGTCACAGCCTCGGCGATGAGTTGGAGCTGCAGCCCCCATCGAAGACATACTCCATCGTGCTCCCGGCAACCGCCCAGATCTTCGGACGCAATCGACTGGTGGTGCTCTACGGCCGTGTCGACACCCCGTCCGCCGTCATCGCAGGCTCGACAGACGAACGCAAAATCGCGGTTGCCTGGTCGGAAATGGCGCTCGACGGGGTGGACGAGACCGCAATGCGCAGCAACGACGGTGTGGTCGAGATGCCGGCCGGATCCCTGGCCGACCACTTTGTCGAGCTCGCACCCGGCAGCCTGTTGCAGATCGAGGACTGCCGTTCGCAAGGGGCGGTCCCGTCCGTCCTCGAGGTCTCGATCCTCGGTGAGTTCGAAACCGAACCCGAAACCAGATCGTGGGACTGCTCCGGCGGAGGTCACACCCTCCCACTCGGCGATCGTGAGGGGCTGAGCCGTCTTCGATTGACGACCCGTTCCAAAAGGAGTGGCGGTGCGCCACGAGGCCTCAGGCTCGTTCGTCCGCAGATCCTGTCGCCTCAGCAGGGGCCGCAGTCGGTGGGAAACCGGCCGGAGTCGGCCCATCCCCGGCCGCGGAAAACGGCGAAACCCAACGTGATCATCTATCTCGTCGACGCCCTGCGCGCCGATCGTCTCGGGATCTACGGCTGCGACCGTCCTCTCTCTCCGAGACTGGACGCCATGGCCGCACAGGGAATCACCTTCACCGACATGGCTGCTCAATCGTCGTGGACCAAGGCCGCGGTGGCCTCCGTCTTCACCGGGCTCTGGCCGCGGGCGCACGGCGTCAACGGGCCCGACGATCGACTGCCGGATGGGCTGCCGACCCTCCCCGAACGGCTTCAGGCCGCCGGGTACCAGACCGGCGCGGTCGTGGCCAACGCGTATGTCGGGCGACCGTTCGGATTTGCCCGAGGATTCGACCACTTCGAGTTCATCGAACACGCCAGAGGCAGGTCCGAGGTCATTCACGAAAGGATCTCCCGGTGGCTCGACGCGCGAACTCCAGGCGATGGACCTTTCTTCCTCTACGTCCACACCATTGACCCGCACGCCCCTTACGCTCCACCATCGCCCTATCTCGAAACCTTCGCATCCGCGGTCGAGGACCCCTCGATCGGCCAGGTGGAGACGGTGCGCGGTCTGGTCCTCGGAACGGTGGAGCCGACGGTCGAGCTCGGCCGGGATCTTCGCGATCTCTACGACGCCGAGGTCGCCGCCAACGATGCCAGCTTCGGTCGACTGCTCGACAAGCTCGACACCCTCGGTGAGCTCGAAAACACGGTGGTCATCTTCACGTCGGACCACGGCGAGGCGTTCGGCGAGCATGGGAGCTGGACGCACGGGCTCGATCTCTACGACGAGGTCCTGTCGGTTCCGTTGGTCATCCGGCTCCCCGGCGCAGCCGGTGCCGGACAACGTGTGTCGACACCCGTCCAACACATCGATCTTCTGCCCACCATCATGGGTCTGTGCGGCATCGACCCTTCCGGGTTGATGCCTGGGGCCGCGCTCCTCGATGGAGAGGGAGCTTTGAGAGTGAGGGATGACCGAACCATCTTCGTCTACCTCGACTACTGGGGGAAGACCGGGGCCGCAGCACTGCGTGACGGATGGAAGCTCATCCAGCCGCTCTCACCTGATTTCGGCCCGAAAATCGAACTCTACCGTCACGATGAGGATCGGGCGGAGGCCCACGACCTCGCCGACGGCGCGTCGGTCCGGCTCGGTTGGCTGCTGGCTCAACTGGAGGTGGCCTCGGAGGGGGAGGGGATCAGCCTACCCACCGAGGTCGATGCGGAAACCCGCGCGCAGCTCGAGGCCCTGGGTTACATGCACTAGGAGAACAACGTGTCGGAAACTCATTTCCAGCCAAAAAGCCGCGTCCTCATGATGCCGCGGGACACCAACGCGTCGGGCACCATCTTCGGTGGGGTGATTTTGTCCTACATCGACCAGGCCGGAGCCGAAGAGGCGATCTGTCAGGGCGCTCGCCGGGTCGTCACGGTGGCCATGAACCAGGTGGTCTTCCACGAACCGGTTTTCGTCGGAGACCTGGTTTCGTTCTACACCGAGCTCATCCGGGTCGGTCGCACATCGGTGACCGTCAAGGTGCGGGTCAAATCGGCCCGACGGTTCGATCGAGGACAGGTGGTCGATGTCACCGAGGCCGAAATCACCTACGTCAACGTCGATGGCGATGGCCGACCCATTCCCATCCGCGATCCTCGTGGGGTCGAGGTGTGATCGGATCCCGGACCAAGACGGTACGCCGGCTCTTCGACGGGGCCATTCGGAGCGGGCTGGCGCCGGGGGCGGTTGGGGGTTGGCAAACGACCGAGGACGAAGAACCCCGGGTTGTCACCGCCGGCCGAGCCGTGGTAACACCCGTTTCCGAACCCATGACAGAGCAGACGTGGTTCGATCTCGCGTCGCTGACAAAACCCCTGGTCGTCGGAACTCTGACGCTCCTCGCCATGCGTGAGAATGTGCTGACACCCGACACCACGGCCGCTGACGTCCTGACGGAAACCTCTGCCTTCCCGGCCGGCGGTCTGTCGGTCCGTCAGCTCCTGAGCCACAGTTCGGGTCTTCCCGCCTGGGAGCCGATCTATGCGCTCGCGGACGGGAATCCCGAGGGCGCTCTCACAGCGCTGCGCGGACTGAATGTCGAGCAGCCCGGAGCTCGCGTGGTCTATTCCTGTCCCGGATTCATCCTGCTGGGCGCGATGCTCGAGAGACTCGGTGGGGAAGACCTCCACAGGATTTTCCGCGATCGCGTCGTCAAACCGCTGGGAATCGAGGACGAGGTCGGCTACCGACCGGATCTCTCCCTGCCTCGCGCCGGTGGAGCTGGAAGACCCGCAGCCGAAGAACTCCTCCTGAGTGAACGAGGTCTCGTCTCGGATCTGATCCCGCCCTACGGCCCGGGGAAGCCCGATGATGGAAACTCGAGATTCCTCGACGGCGTCGCCGGCAATGCCGGGCTCTTCGGCACCATCGCGGGGGTCCTGGCGCTGGCGAGGATCTACCTCGGAGTGGGGGAGTTTCTGACATCCGATGAAATCAACCTCGCCACCGCCGATCACACACCGGGCCGCGAGCAGGCGAGGGGCTACGGCTGGCAGCTGGCATCCTCGCCAGGCTGCTCTGCCGGGCCGGCGCTGGATCCATCCGCCTTCGGTCACACCGGTTTCACCGGGACATCGCTGTGGATCGATCCGACCAGGGGCGTCGCCATGGCCCTCCTGACCAACAGGGTCCATCCCGGCCACCGGCCCACCGATCTTCACCCCCTCAGGCGACGATTCCATCAATTGGTGGTCGATCAACTCACCTGATGTCGGCATGCCGACATGCTTCTATCATCGATGAGGGGTTTCGCCTCCGTCAGCGGCGATCGTGACTTAGCGGCTCGTCTTTCGTGGGCCCCGGGAGGCACGATAGGTTGAAACACAAAGGACACAAAGACCCACCAAGGGACCACGGAGCATCGCATTAATCGACCCGTACTCCCTCTGACCTCGAAGACACATCAGGCCCTGCGATGAGTCAAGAAGGGGCCTTTGTGGTGTCTTTAGTGGATCTTCGTGTTCTTTGTGTTTCAACAACATCGCCATGCGGACACGTCGACCGTTCGGAGAACGAGGGCCCCGTTGATCAAGTGCGGAGCGTGGTGAGCCGGTTGACGGCGAAGAGGGAAGCGAGGATGGCCGGGGCCCAGGCGCCGATGACCGCGGGCAGGACCTCGGCCTCCCCGAGCTTGCCGAAGAACGCCACCGAAACGTAGTAGACGATTCCCAGAACCAACGCGAGCGCGATCCCCTGCATGGTCGTCACCCTTCGTCCGCCACGGTTGAGGCCGAACGGCAGGGCGAGAAAGACCATCAGAAACGCCGACAGGGGATAGGCGAGCTTCTGGTGCCACCTCACGAGCAACCGGGCAGGGTAGTGACCGGAATCGATCAGCTCACCGATGTGGGAACGCAACTCCTTCACCGACATCTCGGCGGGCAGAAGACGTTCGTGAGCAAAGTAATCCGGACCCTCGGCAATCCCGACCTCGGTGGGCCCGGTGATCATCTCGAACTCGAGGGATCCGTCGGGCTGCATCCGTCTGAACCACCCCGACTGCGTGGTCCACGCACCGTTGGCGAAGGTCACCCGGGGAGCAAAGAGGTGAAAGCGAAGCTCCATGCTCTCATCAATGGTGAATTTGGTGAATCGCACCATGGACTGATCCGATTCATCGAACTGGAGGAAGCTGTAAAAGCTCTGGTCGTCGCGTGACAGCAGCCATTGGCGACCTCCGGCCGAGTAAGAGCGAGCCGTCTCACGACCCTTGATGCGGTCGAGCAACCGCTTGGCCTTGCGGTTGGAGTTCGGCACCACGGACTCGCTCAGGATCCACATGGCACCGGCGACCAACGAGGCGATCAAGAGAATCGGCACCACGACCCGGTAGAGAGAAATCCCTCCGGCCTTGAACGCGGTGAGTTCCTGTTGACGCTCCAGGACCGTCAACAAGATCAAAACGGAGATCAACAGGGCCAAAGGCATGATGTCCATGATGAGCTGCGGAACAAGATTGAGATAGTACCCAACGATGACGTCGAAGGGGACGCTGTTCTTGGCCATGTCATCGACGTTGTCGGTCAGGTCGATGACGACGTACAACAACGACGTACTCAACAGCACCAAAGCCAATGGTCCCAGAAGACGGCGCATCACATATTTGTCCAGGATCGTCGGGAAACCGCTGGACACCCGTCGCCTCTGCAAACCCACCGGGTAGCCGCCCGACAGCGCTTCGCCTTCGGGAATCGCCTGTCCGGCGACCACTCGCGATCGGCGGCGGGCCCTCCACTGCCGGATCCACCGAGCGAAAGCTCCCTCAGGCCTTTGACGTTCGCCCATCCATCGTCCCATCCGGGTGATGAGGAAGATGGAGACACACGCAAGGATGAAGTTGGCGATCCACACCCCCGTCCACGCGGGGATACGACCTTCCACAGCAAGCAGTTCCCCGTTGTTGTTGATGATGTAGTAGGCGAGGATGACTCCCACCGAGACGATGAACCCACGCCCACGACCGCCCGACCGCGAACCCACCCCGAGCGGCACCGCCAGGAGTGCGAAGACCACACAGGCGAACGGGATCGCCACCCGGCGGTTGAGCTCGATCACGGCGAGCCGCCGCTGGAGCGCCTCCTTTTCGGCATCCGGCTCCCCCCGAATCTCGACCGAGGCACCATCGAAGGAACCCTCACGCAAGTACTTGAGAATGGAGCCGGTTTGGCGCTCACGCATGTTGAGCTGATAGCGGGAGACCCCGGTGTTTCGGGTCTGCCCTCCAGGTCGGACAACCTGCTGATAGCTCTGGCTGAATCGGTAGGCCTCCGGTTCGCTGCGGTTGAACTGGTGGTTCACCACGTCCTCGAGGAGAATCCACCGCTTGGGCGCTCCGGATTCTGCGGCCCCCACGGTGGGGGAGTCGCCGCCATCGGTGGTGACGATTCGTCCGTGTCGCGCCAGGGTGAGCCGCTGTTCCACCGGATCGGTGGAATCGAAGATCATGACCCCTCGCCAGCGCCCGCCACGATCCGCCACCTCCCGCACATAGAGCAGGAGATTGGGAAACTCCTCGTAGAAGACCCCGGGTTCGATCCGACCGATATTCTTGGCATTGGCGAAGAGCGAGACCCGCATTTCCCGCAACATCCGATTGGAGTCGGGGATCACCAGCAGGTACATCCAGCCGTTCACCAGTGTGAGAAAGACACCGATCAAGATGACCGGTCGCAAGATGCGGACCGCAGGGATGCCGGCAGACTGGAGGGCGATGATCTCGTTGTCGGAGTTCATTCTGCCGACGGCGATGAGCACGCCGAAGAGAAAGCTCATGGGAACCGTCAGCACGAGGACGTGAGGAACCGTGTTGGCGAGTACGCGAAAAGCGTCGGCCCAGGACACTCCGCGTACCAAAACCATTTCGACGAGGCTGAAGATCGGCCGCATCATCAGCAGGAATGTGTAGACCATCAATCCCATCAACGCGGGGGGCGTCACCTCGCGGATGACAAAACGATCCAACCGGCCGAATGACTTCAACAAAGCTCCCTTAAAATCCGCGCACAGTCTAACAAAGCTGTCGGCTCTCGGGATCTCGACCCGACGACGGGTCGGGTGGGAAGCGATGCCTTTCCACAAGAATTCCACACCGAGTCTGTTTTCCACAGATTCGCGATCGATTGCAATGTCCGATAAGATATATTATGTAAACCTGAAACCACAAGAACCGATGATCGCTCGCCTCTCGCCTAATCTGAATCTGATTGAGGTCCGCCGTCGAGGCCGGCTTCGATCTCGCGAATCAGGCTTCTGAGAGCCTCGAGAACATCCCTCGGCTCCGGTTCCGACTCGGTTCGAAACGACAACGAGACCCCGAACGGCCGATCGTCGGACGGCCGGAACCGAACGATGAACGGCTTCCTTGTTTCACCGCCGTCCGTGTTCGCATCGTCATCGGAGACGCCTCGACGCCGTCGACGAAGTTCCGCGCGATCGAGGCGGTCTTCGACGATCTGCTGAACAAGGGAGAGCATCGAGTCGAGATCCGGCGCGCGCGCGATCTCCAGGAGCGTGCTCTTGGCGCTGATGTCGGCATGCCGACATGCGTCCCTGACCTCGGGTGGGATCTCGAGAAGTTTGAGGGTCTCGGTGACCGTGACCCTCGAACGCCCGACCGCGCGGGATACCTCTTCGTGAGTGTAACTGTATGTATTGATGAGGGTTGCGAACCCTTCCGCTTCCTCAAATGCCGTCAGATCCTTGCGCTGGAGATTCTCGATCAGCGCAATTTCGAGGGCTTCTTGGTCCTCGAGCTCGAGCTCGACACACGGAACCTCGTCGAGGCCCGCCATCATGGCGGCGTGAAAACGCCGTTCGCCGGAAATGAGCTCGTATCCCCCATCCGAACGCCTTCGGACGAGCAAGGGCTCGAGGACGCCGTGACGACTGATGCTTCCAACGAGGTCTTTAAGGTCTCCGAGGTTGGTGCGTGGCTGGTCACGATTCGACGAAATCTGAGTGACCCGAACCACCACCCCGAAACCGTCACCCGATCTCGGCGTCACCAACTCATCGACATAGTGGCGATCGTGGCGCATCCGACGCCGAGGTGGGAGGCCGACGTTCTTTCGGCTAGCTTCCGACACGCTCGAGAACCTCCTCACACAGACGGTAGTATTCGTAGGCTCCGCTCGAGTCCGGCGCGTGGTCGAAGATGCTGCACTGGTGCGCGGGTGACTCCTCGAGACGGACCGACTTCGTGATGTAGGTGTCGAAAACGAGTTCGCCGAAGACACCGTGGATCTCTTCGCTGACCTGCCGCGAAAGGATGGTCCGACGATCGAACATGGTGATCAGCACACCCAAGACCCGCAGCTCGGTGTTGGGCCGGGCCTTGATCTTGTCGATGGTGTCGAGGAGGTCGTCGGTTCCTTCGAGCGCGAAGTACGACGACTGGATGGGGATGATGACGTGACTTGCCGCCACCAACGCGTTCACAGTCGTCAAACCGAGAGTTGGAGGCGTATCAATGATAACGGCCTTGTATTGACCATCGAGCTCGTCGAGGCGGTCCTTCAGGCGATAGGGGGCGTCCAACTCCCCCACCATGGAGACCTCGAGCTTGGCCATTGCAATCCGTGATGGGGCAATCGACAGATTCTCCTGGGCCGTGGGGATGATCACATCACCGAGCCCCACTCGTCCCGTCATCACATCGAACATGTTGCCGTTGATCTGCCCAAGATCGGTGTTGGACATGGTCGAGTTAGCCTGAGGATCGATATCGACCAGAAGGGTCTTGAGGCCCTTCTGCGCCAATCCGGCGGCGAGGTTGACCGCGGTTGTGGTCTTCCCTACTCCACCCTTTTGGTTGGTGATGGCGACGATCATGAAATGGATGCTCCTATTGCAGGCTTGCGGCGACAATCATAGGGGCGCGGCTCGTTGGGTGTCAATCGACCTGGGTCACAATCGGTCGGGAGACGCGAACTCGTATCTCACTACGGGGGGTCGTCGCCCAACGGGTGAGGAAAATGCGCAGAAGAGATCACATCTCGTATTCACCCATTTCCTCTGGACGCATCTGCTCCAGCACCGCCTTGACGGCTTCTTCCTGGCTCGCCTCGGTCACCATCGCTCGATCGAGAACCGTTGCATCCACAAGGACATCGGCGCCGGCTCTCAGGGCAATGGCAATGGCGTCGGAAGGGCGGGCGTCGACCTCGTACCGGTCGCCCTCGGGATTGCTGAGGTGGACCGAAGCGAGGTAGATGGAATCGTCAAGGCTGTGGATCAAGACATGATCGAGGGTGAAGCCCAGATCATGAATCAGCGACCCGATGAGATCGTGAGTGAGCGGGCGAGGTACCTCGACGCCCTCGAGATTGATGGCGATGGCGTTCGCCTCGCAGACCCCGATCCAAATCGGCAGGTAGGCGTTCTCCTCCGGCCTGGCGAGGATCACGACCGGACTGTTGGTCGCGGGATCGACGACCAGGGCGCGGACCGACATCTTGACCGGACCA
>Ga0316193_10001807_pt1 | contig 14705 bp, 15 predicted proteins | sample MerIslsedime2_MG_FD_207735 | JGI IMG/M metagenome (GOLD analysis project Ga0316193, IMG submission 207735) | Coastal sediment microbial communities from Maine, United States - Merrow Island sediment 2 | ecosystem: Environmental > Aquatic > Marine > Coastal > Sediment | place: USA: Maine...
TATCGGCCTTACGCGGCTTCTTGCTCTTCTGTCCCTTTGATGATTTTCCGGTTTTCTTGTGCCGGGTTTTCTTTATGCCCATGGGTATCCTTTGTGCGACAATGATTCCAGACTCTTGATCATACCAACTCAACACCTTCAGGCAATCCATGATTCCTCAGAGCCTATCCCATCTATCCAGTCTGGTCCGCGAAATAGCCGACCGGGAACTGCCACCGCGCTTCTCCTGCAAGTCAGGCTCATACAAGTCGGACGGAAGCCTGGTCACGGAAGCGGATATCATCATGCAGGATGCGTTGGCACAGGCACTGAACGCGCAGTGGCCGGATATCGACCTGCTGGGAGAAGAGATGTCGGAGGCACAACAACAACACGCACTTCAACACGAGGACAGCGGCGTCTGGTGCGTTGACCCACTGGATGGCACCAGCAACTTTTCAGCCGGCGTGCCCTACTATGCCGTCTCGGTGGCACTCATTCGCAATGGGCGGGTAGAAATGGGCGTGGTTTATGATCCGAGCCGCAAGGAGTGCTTTGCCGCCGCGCGAGACAAGGGCGCCTGGGTGAATGATGAGCCCTTGCAGCCACAACGTCTGTCAGACCCGCTATCGGATGGTATGGCGCTCATCGATCTGAAGCGGCTGGGACCGACGCTGGCAAGTCGGCTTGCCAGCGACCCTCCCTACAAATCACAGCGCAGTTTTGGCGCAGTGGCACTGGACTGGTGCTGGCTGGCCGCCGGACGCTGTCACGTCTACCTGCATGGACAGCAAAAGCTCTGGGACTATGCGGCGGGAAGCCTGGTACTGGAGGAAGCTGGTGGCTGTGCGGTAACGCTTGAAGGTGAACCGGTGTTCCGCGCGACACTGGAGCCCCGCTCTGCGGCTGCGGCACTGGATCCGGACATCTTCAAACAATGGGTGGAATGGCTGGGAGTCACTTCCGGCCAGTACTGAGAAACGCCAGCGCCTGGTTACCTTGCTGCGCAAAGTGCCGGAAGCTGGCAAAACTTTCCTCGTCCAGCGTGCGGCCGCTGGGTTGCCGATCAGCATAGAATATGCCGATTACCTTGCTGTGAATTTCGATGGGTGTGACAAAAAAGTCGGCGCCGAGGGTGATCGTGCTGATCTCTTCGGTAACCAGCGACTTCAATACCGAATCGTTGTTCTCTCCGAGCCATGCCGGCGTCCGTTGTTCAATCACGTGCGCAAACAGGTTCGGCTTACCGGCAACTGTCTCGACCTGAAACTGGCGACGCAAACGTTCGTTCTCCACGCCCAGCGCGTAACGTCCGGCGAGAAAGCGTTGATCCGGAGTACGCAACGCAAACAATGTGCGATCCATACCGATACCGCGATACATCCCCTCAAGTACCATTTCCAGCACCAGGTTAAAATCCGGCTGGCTTTCCATCAACGATGACAACTCGCGCAGGATCTTCAACTGCAGGGAAGGATCGGGGTCAAGAAACTCTACGGCCATGTCAGCCGGCTCGCTGTCTGTGGTCGCCGCTTTTTCACCTTCGGCGAGAGGAATCAACTGGCTTGCCTGATCAGCACCGTAGAACGCGGCCGTTTCTGCCGCTTCACGTGCATTTTCCTGCACCAGTTTCCGGATTTCCTCGGCTGGCAGGTATAGATTCTCCGCAATACGTTCGATGAGCCGGGTAGCACCGGGCTCCTTCCAGCCTTTCTCCGCCGCTTCAGCCAGTTGGTAACCCAGGTCCACATTACCGGCACGCGGGTTCTTGTCCTGTTTTCCCTCCAGCGACTCTTCCAGCAAGGTGCCGAGCTTCCATTCCCGGGTAAGACCCAGCGTCAGTTCCCGCAGGGGAAAACCAAGTACGTCTCGTTGTACCTTGTCGGGGGCCTCATCCGAACGCTGCCTGAGTTCGTGGTCGAGTGTTTTACCCGCCTCACCTGCAAAAGCCCAGAACGCCATGTCACCCAGGCGATACAGCAGCGTGGCAATAAAGACCTCCTCCGGCGAACTGTCCTTGCGCTTGCGGGCAAAGGAACGCGCCTGCACAGCGGCATGAAAGGCACGTGCCATCTCTTCGATGACATGCTGTTTCTGCTTGCCCTTCAGCATCGACTCGACGATAGCAATGGACAGACAAATGCTGCGCACTTCCTGGAATCCCAGCACCACCACAGCACGACTGACCGTACTGATGCTCTTTCCAATCGGGTTAAAAATCGGACTGTTTGCCACGCGCAATAACTTTGCCGTCATGGCGGCATCCTGAAGGACAACGCGCGCCAGCTCGGCTGCGCTGCTTTCCTCGCTGTCGGACACCTTGGAAATATCGCCGGCAGTGTGGGCAAAAACCGGCATGCCGGACTCACCCAGCAGGTTTACCCAGCCGGTCAGGTTTTTCGGGTCCACAGATTTTCGACGCGTTGGGCTTTCAGTCTCGCTCATGGTTTCACTTGGCAATCCGGTGCACTCACAGTAGGCTTTCGGCAGTTACAGGGTAGCCCTGAGTCTGTATGGCTTATTGCACAGGTAAAGCAGGAGTAGCAAGCATGATTCACGCGTTCAGTATCGCACGGCTACCGCGTATCGAATTTGGTGCGGGAAGTATCAACATCTTGCCGAATCTCATCAACCAGTTCGGAAAACGTATTCTGCTGGTGACCGGTGCGCACTCACTACGTGAATCAACGGCGTGGCCGGGTATCGAAGCGGGACTGGAAAAGGCCGACATTCATTGTGAGGCACTGTCAATCAGCGGCGAACCTTCGCCACAGGTAGTTGACGCTGCTGTCGCACAGCTTGGCAAAGCCGGCATTGATGTTGTAGTCGGTATCGGCGGCGGCAGCGTACTGGACGCAGCCAAGGCCATCGCCGGGCTGCTGCGTGTCGGCGATACAGTCATGGATTACCTTGAAGGCGTCGGCCCGGAAAAACCCTATCGCGGCCCGGCAGTCCCGTTTATCGCTGTTCCAACCACGGCGGGTACCGGTAGCGAGGCAACAAAGAATGCCGTCCTCAGCATCCATGGGCCGGACGGATTCAAGAAATCCTTTCGCGATGACCAACTGGTGCCGGCCTACGCACTGATCGACCCTGACCTGCTCGCCAGCTGTTCGGCAGAACTGGTCGCCGCCGACGGCATGGATGCACTGACGCAATTGCTGGAATCGTATGTCTCCCTGCGCGCCAACCCGCTGACCGATGCGCTGGCGCTGAAAGGACTTGAAGCGGCGCGCGACAGTCTTTTACCGCTGTATCGGTCACGCGATGACGCCGCCGCACGTAGCGGCATGGCATACGCCTCACTCAGCTCTGGCATTACCCTGGCGCAAACCGGGCTGGGTTCCGTACACGGTCTGGCGTCACCACTCGGCGCCTTCTACCCTATCCCGCACGGCGTGGTCTGTGGCACGCTGGTCTCGGCGGCGACACGCATCAACATCGATGCCATGCAGGCGCGCGAGCCCGACAATCCGGCGCTGGACAAATACGCGCGCATTGCCGCCCTGCTGTGCCGTGGATCCTTCAGGACGCATGAAGCGGCATGGGAAGCGCTGGTCTCACTGCTGGAAAACTGGTCGGTAGAGATGAAACTTCCGAAGCTCGACACCTGGGGTATCAGCAGCAGTGATTTCCCGCACATCATCGCCCATGCCCGCGGCAGTAGTATGAAAACCAACCCGATCGTACTGACAGATGATGAAATTTCGCAGGTACTGGCGCTACGCAGCGCATGACGGACAGACATATCCCGCTCTGTTATGCTCCATGGCAAATCCGTCTGCCAGAAAACAAAACATACTATGAAACCCTACGCTGACTCCTGCGAACAGAATCGCACGCCCATCCTTAACGTGTTGAAGCAGGAACTCACCGACCGGCACCGCCTGCTTGAAATAGGCAGTGGCACCGGTCAACACGCGGTATATCTTGCCGGGGAATTTCCGGATCTGACCTGGCAGACCAGCGAAGTGCCGATCATGCACGAAGGAATTCACGCCTGGCTTGCGGAAGACACTGCACCGCCCAATGCACTCCCACCGTTATGCCTCGACGTGTGCAAAGATCCCTGGCCCGATGAGCGCTACGATGCCGTGTTCAGCGCCAACACCGTGCACATTGTCTCCTGGCCGCAGGTGCAGTGTTTATTTTCCGGTGTGGGTGAAGTCCTGGAACCCGGCGGTGTCTTCTGTCTTTATGGCCCGTTCAACTATAACGGGCGCTACACGAGCGAGAGTAATGAACGTTTCAATGCGTGGTTGAAACAACGCGACCCCCTGAGCGGGGTGAGAGACTTCGAGGCTGTGAATGAACTGGCGGCCGAGGCCGGACTGGAATTAAAGAAGGATTATGAAATGCCGGCCAACAACCGGATCCTGACGTGGCTAAAAGCTCGTTGATCCGCCGCTGACCGGCACAGGGTCGTTACTGAAGTTACTGAAAATGGCCTGACAGCCAGGGTTTGAGCATCAGAGCCACACCAAATGCCACGACGTAGTCCATCATCGGGCCAGCACTTGCCAGAGATTCCAGGCTAGGCCCGGCGATGACAGTAACAGCGGCAATCACTAAAAGTATATATTGCAACATGGTCTTTCTCCTGATCCTTTGGGTACAACGCTATTTGACGGTTGCAGTATGAGGACGCAGAGAAAAGATTTCTGTGATCAGATCATGTTACGGGCATGACTCGTATCACAATTCGGTAACAAACAGAGGTTTATTCAGGCCGCGGGGGCTGGGGGGTCGACCGCGTGTTCGCCACCGTCACCAGCCTGGCGGCGGATAACTTCCTGTACCGAGGGACGGCTGAGAAAGCTCTGCAGCGTTATGCTGTCGAGGAAAGTGTAGATTTTTTTTGACAAGGCACACCACAGCTCGTGGGTCAGACAGGTCTGCTCCTCGCTGCAACGACTCTCGCCACCGCAGGTCGAATCGACCTTTTCGTCGACAGCCGCGATGATCTCGGCAATGGTGATTTCATCAGCCGGTCGTGCCAGACGATAACCGCCGCCGGGACCCCGCACACCTCGCACCAGGTTTTCCTTACGCAACTTCGCGAACAGCTGTTCCAGGTAGGACAGCGAGATACTCTGGCAGTGGGAAATATCTGCCAGCGTGACGGGCTCGTCCGGACCGTGAATGGCGATATCCATCATTGCTGTGACGGCATAACGACCCTTGGTGGAAAGTCTCATGGGAAAACCTGTTACTGGCGTTGCTGGAAACAGCCCCCAACATAAATAAACCCAGCAATTTAGTCAAGTATTACTTGGTTGTCAGGATTCGAGGCTGGCAATACGATCGATCTCAATCGCTTCCAGTGCCTCGTCGAATTGCTCGCGGGCCGGGGAAAAGCTGTGACCGTGACGCAGGCAGAAACCCAACCATTTTTGCAGGAATCGGTTGACCTTCCAACGTGCCTCTATGGGGTAACTGTGATGGAAGCGCTTGATACCTGTTTCACTGCGCCCGCGCCCCGTGCCGCGCGAAATCACCTCGGCAACCTGGGCATCATGGTACAGACGCACGACAATATCCGGCGCAAGTGTGCTTCCTTCATCACCTTCAAAGCGGTAACTGAGATGCAGTGTCGTGGTGTACTTGCAACGTTCACGAACCGTCAGGTAAAGATCCAGCGCCCCTTTAACCCTGGACACCACATGGTCTTGCACCAGCCCCACATCGGGGATCAACTGACGCAACTGGATATAATTCAGCTCATACAACTCCATGAGCGCAGGCAGGTCGCGTGCACACACCCCGGGATGAACAACTTGTTTACCTGAATACCGCATAGTCGCATGTTAGCATAGTAGAATGATCCTTCGATCATCGGCTTATTATCATTTATTCAGGGAATACATCGGCGTAATGATTTAATCCTTGATGAACGCGAGCAATTGACAATCAGACAATAACGCGCTACCGCCCACTAATAAGGTTAACCACAACGTGAACGTTATAGCCAAAGATACAACACCCTTCCCGGATCAAAAACCCGGTACATCCGGCCTGCGTAAAAAAGTCCGTGTTTTTCAGCAACCGGGTTACCTTGAAAACTTTGTTCAATCGATCTTCGACAGTCTGGAGAACTTTTCCGGCAAGACACTTGTTGTCGGTGGTGATGGACGCTTTTACAACCGGCAAGCCATACAAGTTATTCTGCGCATGGCAGCGGCAAACGGTTTCGGCAAAGTACTGGTCGGACGCGGTGGCCTGCTATCCACACCAGCTGTTTCTTGCGTGATCCGCAAACACCGGGCTTATGGCGGCATAATACTTTCGGCCAGCCACAATCCGGCCGGACCGGACGGTGACTTCGGCATCAAGTACAACATCAGTAACGGTGGCCCGGCACCGGAGAAAATCACCGACGCCATTTTCGCCAAAAGCCTGTCCATCTCGCAGTATAAAACACTGGACACACAGGATATCGACCTGGATACCATGGGCGAAACCCGGTTGGGCGACATGGACATCGAGGTTATTGATCCGGTTTCCGACTACGCCGAACTCATGCAGGAACTGTTCGATTTTGACCGCATCCATGCACTGATTAACTCCGGCATGTTCCGCATGTGTTTTGATGCCATGCACGCCATCACCGGGCCATACGCGGTAGAAATCTTCGAGAATCTGCTCGGCGTGAAGCCCGATGCACTGATCAACGCGAAGCCGAAAGAAGATTTTGGCGGCGGACATCCTGATCCCAATCTGGTCTACGCGAAACAGTTGGTCGATATTATGTTTGCCGGCAATGGACCAGACTTCGGTGCAGCATCCGATGGCGATGGCGACCGCAACATGATTCTCGGTCACCAGTGTTTCATAACACCCAGCGACAGCCTCGCGGTACTGGCCGCCAATGCGCACCTGACACCGGGTTACAAACAGGGCATCGCAGGTATCGCCCGCTCAATGCCAACTTCTCAGGCCGCCGACCGTGTCGCAGAGCGACTCGGCATCGAACTGTTCGAGACACCCACCGGCTGGAAGTTCTTCGGCAACCTGCTTGACGCCGGTCGCGCGACACTATGCGGTGAAGAAAGTTTCGGTACCGGCTCAAACCACGTACGCGAAAAAGACGGCCTGTGGGCCGTGTTGTTCTGGCTCAACCTGCTTGCAGTGCGCAAGATATCGGTACGCAAGATCATTGAGCAGCACTGGGCCAGCTTTGGTCGCAACTATTACTCACGCCATGATTATGAAGGGGTGAACGCTGACGGTGCGGGTGAGTTGATGGACAAGCTACGAACACTCAATGGCACCCTGAACGGCAAACGTTACGGTGACTACGAAATCAACTTCAGTGATGATTTCTCCTACACCGATCCCATTGATCAATCCGTCAGCGAACGCCAGGGTATCCGTATCGGTTTCAGCGATGGCTCACGCATTGTGTTCCGGCTATCCGGTACCGGCACCGAGGGTGCAACGTTGCGCGTCTACCTGGAACGTTATGAAGGCGATCCGTCACGGCAATCACTGGATGCGCAGACCGCACTTGCCGACCTGATCCGGATTGCTGACGATATCGCGCAAGTCCGTCACCACACCGGGCGCGACGCGCCGACAGTCATTACCTGACACCGGATAGTTCATGGATCGTGACGATTTCATCGCCGGACTGCATGACCTGCCGGCCCACTGCATCCTGAAAGATGAAGCCGAGTTGCGCCCCTATGAGTGCGACGGTCTTTCTGCGTACCGGAAACTGCCCTGGCTGGTGCTGTTACCGGAAACCGTAGAGCAAGTGCAATCCATCCTGCGCTACTGCCATACGCACAAAGTACCGGTCGTTGCACGCGGCGCCGGTACCGGACTGAGTGGCGGAGCACTGCCACTTGATAACGGCGTACTGCTGAGCCTTGCAAAATTCAACAGCATCCTCGACATCGACACCGCCAACCGGCTGGCGCGCGTGCAACCGGGCGTGCGCAACCTGGCAATCACAGAGGCCGTCGCCGGGCACGGGCTTTATTACGCACCCGACCCGTCGTCGCAGATTGCCTGTTCCATAGGCGGCAATGTTGCCGAGAATGCCGGGGGCGTGCATTGCCTGAAGTACGGGCTTACCGTGCACAATATCGCCGAACTGAAGCTGATCACCATAGAAGGTGAGCTGCTGACGATCGGCTCGCACGCACTGGACAGTGCCGGCTACGACCTGCTCGCCCTGTTAACCGGTTCTGAAGGACTGCTCGGCGTTATCGTTGAAGTCACCGTGCGTCTGCTACCCGCGCCGGAACAGGCACAGGTGGTACTGGCAGCATTCGATTCCGTCGCAACCGCCGGGCAGGCCGTCGCCGATATTATTTCAAAAGGCATACTCCCCGCCGGACTGGAACTGATGGACACACTGGCGGTTCGCGCAGCCGAGGATTTTGTGCACGCCGGTTACCCGGTCGATGCCGCCGCGATTCTGCTCTGCGAACTGGATGGCGAGCGACATTGTGTTGAATCACAAATCGAACAGGTCACCAGGCTGTTGCAGGAAAGCGGCGCAACCGAAGTCCGTCGCGCCCGTGACGAAGCAGAGCGTCTGCGCTTCTGGGCCGGACGCAAAGCCGCCTTCCCGGCTGTCGGACGGTTATCGCCGGACTACTACTGCATGGACGGCACCATTCCCCGACAACATCTTGGCAAGGTGCTATCGACCATCGCACGGTGGTCAGAAGAATACGGCCTGCGGGTCGCGAACGTCTTCCATGCCGGCGACGGCAACCTGCATCCGCTGATTCTTTACGATGCCAACAAAGACGGCGAACTGGAACGCACCGAAGAGTTTGGTGGACGCATTCTCGAACTGTGCATTGCCGTGGGTGGCACCATCACCGGCGAACACGGTGTCGGCATGGAGAAGATCAACCAGATGTGCGTGCAGTTCAACGAGGCCGAACTGCAACAGTTCCACGCCATTAAACACGCCTTCGATGCCGACAGCCTGCTCAACCCCGGCAAGGCCGTGCCCACACTGGCACGTTGTGCCGAATTTGGTCGCATGCACGTGCATCATGGCGAACTCCCCTTCCCCGAGCTGGAACGTTTCTGACCTTGAACGATACCGACCTGACCAAACCGTTCTGTGAACAGATTCGTGACGCTGCGGAGAAACAGACACCGCTGTCTATCACCGCAGGTGGCAGCAAGGATTTCTACGGGCGTCCGGGCAGGACTGAACAGCACATCGATACAACAGCACACTGCGGCGTGCTCGGTTACGAGCCCTCCGAACTGGTCATCCAGGCACGCAGCGGCACACCTTTACGCGATATTGAAAAGCTGCTCGCCGACAACGGCCAGATGCTCGCCTTCGAACCCCCGCACTTCAGCGAGACCACAACACTGGGCGGTGTCATCGCCACCGGCTTATCCGGCCCACGCCGACCCTGGCGCGGCGCCGCGCGTGATTTCGTGCTTGGCGCAGGCATTATCAATGGCAAAGGGGAAGCTCTGCGTTTTGGTGGGCAGGTCATGAAAAACGTCGCCGGTTACGATGTATCCCGGCTGATGGCCGGTTCACTCGGCACACTGGGGCTGATCACCGAAGTCTCGCTCAAGGTACTGCCTCGCCCCGCCAGTGAATACACGCTGAAACAGGTCTGCGACCAGGCCGAGGCGATCCGCCGCTTCGCCGACTGGAGTAGTCGCGCAATCCCTGTGTCAGCCGCGTGCTGGCATGACGACCATCTCTACCTGCGCCTGTCCGGCGACGAAAACAGTACCCGCCATGCGCAACACCAACTCGGCGACGGCCTGCTTGAAACGCTACCCGACTGGTGGAACAGCATCCGCGACCAGCAGCATCCTTTCTTCAACCGTCTTGACCCACTGTGGCGGCTGTCGATACCCCCCGCCACGCCACCGCTCGCACTGGACGGTGACTGGTTCATCGACTGGGGTGGCGCACAGCGCTGGTTGTACAGCCCAGAAAAGCCTGAACAGGTTCGCTGTCTCGTGGCCAGCGTCGGTGGTCACGCCACCCTGTTCCGCAACGCCCCGGAAAACGTCGAAGTATTCCACCCGCTGCCCGCACCACTGCTGAAACTGCAACAGCGAATCAAACACGCCATGGATCCTGCTGGCATTCTTAACCCTGGCAGACTCTACCCGGAACTCTGATCATGCAGACGAGACTCAACACAGAATTTCGCACCACGCCCACCGGGAGAATTGCCGACAAGGTGATCCGGAGTTGCGTGCATTGTGGTTTCTGTAACGCCACCTGCCCGACCTACCAGTTACTCGGTGACGAACTCGATGGCCCGCGTGGGCGCATCTACCAGATCAAGCAAGTACTGGAAGGCGCACCCGCCACGGCCAGTCTGCAAACACACCTGGACCGCTGCCTGACCTGTCGTGCCTGCGAAACCACCTGCCCGTCCGGTGTCGAATACCACAAGCTGCTGGACATCGGTCGCGAACGGGTTGAACAAGACGTGCCGCGCCCCTTGCCGCAGCGATTGCAACGCAAGCTGATCCAGTTTGTCTTTTCCAAAAGCTCGCACATCAAACCCTTGCTGGCGCTGGGTCGCCTGGCACGCCCGCTGCTGCCGCGTATGCTGAAGAAACGCATTCCGGTACATCGCAAGCTACCCGCCTTTACACCGGGCACACACACGCGACAGATGCTACTGCTGGATGGCTGTGTACAACCTGCCGCCGCACCACACATCAATGGTTTTGCCATCCGCCTGTTTGACCGCCTGGGTATAGAACTCAAAACAATTGCCGGCAGCGGTTGCTGCGGCGCACTGCACTTTCACCTCGGCGACGCGGAACAAGCCCGACAGAGCGCACGCCAGAACATCGATGCCTGGTGGCCTTACATTGAGCAAGGTGCCGAAGCGATTATCAGTACCGCAACAGGTTGCACGCCCATGCTGAAGGAATACGCGCTGTTGCTCGCCGACGATCCCGAGTACGCACAACGCGCCGGGCGCATGGCCGACATGACCCGCGACCTTAGCGAGGTTGTGCGTGATGAAAACCTCGACGCACTCAAGCCGGTGAAAGGCCGGCGTATCGCGTTTCATTCACCCTGCACGCTGCAACACGGCCAGCAACTTGACGGCGTCGTCGAAGACATCCTGACTCGCGCCGGCTTTACCCTGACACCGATACGAGACAAACACCTGTGCTGCGGTTCCGCCGGGACCTATTCCATACTGCAACCTGAAATATCAAGGCAATTGACACGCAACAAGCTCGATGCGTTACAGGAAAAACAGCCCGAACTCATTGCCACCGCCAACATCGGCTGCCTGCTGCAACTGCAGGCCGGCGCCGACGTGGAAGTCGTGCACTGGGTAGAACTACTCGCCAACACAGAATAATGAGAACACTGCCATGACCGAACCCCTGCTCCCTCTGATTACCGAACCGAAACAGCTCGAAGCTGCACTGGGCAAGGAGAACCTGGTTGTCGTACACATTTCCAAACCGGAACGTTATGCCGAGTTTCATGTGCCGGGCGCCGTATTTTTACAGGGGCCACAGTTCGTTCGTGTGGAAAAACCGGTGATGGGCCTGTTGCCGCATGTCGATGAGCTCAGGCAATTACTGGAAGCCACGGGCATCAGCCCGGAAACCCACGTTGTCGCCTACGATGACGAAGGTGGCGGATGGGCCAGCCGCCTGCTGTGGACACTCGACTGCATCGGCCACAAGCACTATTCACTCCTGAACGGCGGACTGGTCAGCTGGGTCAGTGAAGGCTTCCCGATCAGTCGCGATCCCGCACAACCCGGCTCGGGATATCACCCGGTGTTTTACCAGGACGGGCCGGTTGCGGATGCCGAGTACATCCTGACCCGTCTCGGTGACGCTGACTTTGTGCCGCTGGACAGCCGCACACCACAGGAATTCAGTGGCGAGAAAAAACTGGCAGCGCGTGGCGGGCACCTCCCCGGCGCACAGTTACTGAACTGGGTGGACACCATGGACCAGAGTCGCAACCTGCGTTTCAAGCCGGAAACGGAACTGCGCGCCATGCTTGAAGAGCGCGGCATTACACCTGACAAGGAGGTGCTGTGTTATTGCCAGTCGCACCACCGTTCATCGCATGCGTACATTATGCTTAAGATGCTGGGCTACACGCGCTTGAAAGGCTATCCGGGTGCCTGGTCGGATTGGGGGAACAGGCCGGATACTCCGGTGGAATAATGTTGCAGGTACTGAATATTTATACCGTACTATTGATTCAGGGATGAAACACTCGGGTAGCTCTCGGGCTTGTAGCTCAGCGTGTAGAGATGGTCCCCTGTCTCGGGGATCTCGAACCGCAGAGTCCCGCCGCGGCCTTGTAGCGTTGCCGTACCGAGAAGGTCGTCGTCTCCGTCCTTCTTAAATCCGTCCATCTCCCACAAACTGACACTGGTGCCGGCCTCTGCGATTAAATTCACTCGAATGCTCTTACCTGCTTTGAGTTCCCAGGTCTGAGATGGCCGTGAGTTCCCCAACTTCAAGTAGACCCGATCCTCGCCCTTTTGCTCTTGCGGGCGAAAGCAAGTCAACTTCCCCAGCATGAAGGTCGCGGGCAGCGCCTCGGGCTTCGCTTCCGGAGATGCTTCTCCTGAAGGCTCGGCACGCTCTTCCACTTGCGTAACTACTTTTGGTGCCGTACTGGTTACAGATGCGAAAGGTGTTTCGATACTAATATCACGATTGTTAACAACCGTATACATGACCACCCCTACAAGAAGCGCGAGGACGACTGCTATTGAAATTGTTTTCATAAAACTCTCACTCGAAACTGCGGAACAGGTGTTCGCGGTAATACTTGAGTTCGTTAATGGAATCACGGGTATCGTCCATCGCCAGGTGCGAGGATTCCTTTTTGAAAGCACTGGTCAACCGGGGCGCCCAACGATTGCCCAGTTCCTTGATGGTACTGACATCCAGATTACGGTAGTGGAAGAAGGCCTCCAGCTCCGGCATCAGCCGCGCCATGAAACGGCGGTCCTGGCAAATAGAGTTACCGCACATCGGTGAAGCACCTTTGTCTACGTGCTGCTCCAGAAATTCGATGGTGGCACGCTGCGCATCCTCCGCCGTCAGCGTGCTGTCCTTGACGCGCCGGGTGAGACCGGACTTGCCGTGCTGGCGGGTATTCCACTCATCCATCGCAGCCATCACCTCATCCGGCTGGTGAATAGCAAGCATGGGCCCTTCCGCGATGATTTCCAGCTGCGAATCGGTCACGATGGTGGCAATTTCGATGATCAGATCGTTGAAGGTATCCAGGCCGGTCATTTCCAGATCGATCCAGATGAGGTTGGTGTTCCTGTCTGACATTCCTGACGCTCCTTGAGGTTGTACTGCATTGTAGCAAAGGCTAACCTTATATAAATGAATACATTCAGCTGGATTTTTATCGCTGCCCTCGTCGCTTCGCTGGTCATCAAACTGTGGCTGGCGCAACGTCAGGTTCGCGCCGTCAGCAGTAACCGTGACGCGGTGCCGGGAGCATTTGCCGACAACATACCGCTCGACGATCATCAGAAGGCTGCCGACTACACGCTGGCCAACACGCGCCTCGGTCGACTGGAACTGGTCTGGGGCACCCTGCTGCTGCTGGGCTGGACACTGGGCGGCGGACTGCAATGGATCAGCGAACTTTGGCAAGGCTTTGGCTGGAATGCCATCCCCACCGGGGTCGCCTTGATGGTCAGCGCGTTCACGGTCATGGCGGTGCTGGATCTGCCGTTTTCGCTCTATCACACCTTTGTGCTTGAAGAACGCTTCGGCTTCAACAAGACCACCGTCGCCATCTGGCTGGGCGACATGCTCAAACAAACATTGCTGATGCTGATTCTTGGCGTTCCACTGGCCTGGGCCGCGCTGTGGCTCATGCAGGAATCCGGCAGCCTGTGGTGGTTGTGGCTGTGGCTGCTGTGGACCAGCTTCAGCTTGCTGATGCTGTGGGCCTACCCCGCCGTGATTGCACCCTTGTTCAACAAGTTCACCCTGCTCGACGATGAAAACCTGCAACAGCGCATCCAGTCGCTGCTGGACCGTTGTGGCTTCAAGAGCAAAGGCATTTACGTGATGGATGGCTCGCGCCGTTCCGGTCACGGCAACGCCTACTTCACCGGCATGGGCCAGAACAAGCGCATTGTGTTCTTCGATACGCTGCTGGAAACGCTGGAGGCGGATGAAATCGAAGCAGTACTGGCCCACGAGCTGGGACACTTCAAACGCAAGCATGTACAAAAACGCATCGCCACCATGATGTTGATGAGCCTGGCGGGACTCGCGTTGCTGGGCTGGCTGATTCAACAGCCCTGGTTCTACCAGGGGCTGGGCGTGCAAACCCAGTCCAGCGCGCTGGCGCTGATGTTGTTCATGATGGTGTCCCCGGTGTTCACGATCTTTATGCAACCGCTGTCGTCGTGGTTTTCGCGCAAGCACGAGTTCGAGGCCGATGACTACGCAGCACAACAGGCCAGCGCCAGTGATCTGATTCAGGCGCTGGTTAAAATGTACAAGGAAAATGCCAGCACACTCACGCCTGACCCGCTGTATTCGGCGTTCTATGACTCACACCCGCCAGCGCCGGTACGCGTGGCGCACCTGGCCGGTAAAACAGGATAAGGGAGACTCAACCATGAAAAAGATTCTGATGACTGGATTGCTGCTGGCATTCACAACCGGCAACGCACTGGCAGATGCCGCAAACGGTAAAGCCTTGCACGATGAGCAGTGCATGAAATGCCACGACA
>Ga0316193_10001808_pt1 | contig 14704 bp, 11 predicted proteins | sample MerIslsedime2_MG_FD_207735 | JGI IMG/M metagenome (GOLD analysis project Ga0316193, IMG submission 207735) | Coastal sediment microbial communities from Maine, United States - Merrow Island sediment 2 | ecosystem: Environmental > Aquatic > Marine > Coastal > Sediment | place: USA: Maine...
ACATCTGAAGAACCAGGTGACTGGCTCCTGCCGACCTTCGAACAGGTCCCGTACTCCCAGACCTGCGCCCCGCAAGGCGGTCAGGAGTGTACCACCGATCTGCTGTCGTGTGAGCTGCGGCAAGATCGTCCTCAGTGCGAGATCATGATGTGGGCCCAGGGTGTTCCTGGCAGCATCAGCCAGGGAAGCCCGCCGGCGGGTCTGCCGGGAAGGCCCGTTTCCTCGAGTGTCGCGTTGGGAAGATACACGGCAGTGAGCCGTCGGAGCCCTTCGGTTTCCGACTCGCCGCCGGGCGCAGGCCGGGAGTCGGCCGTCAGCGAGTACAGCGTCGCCGCCTCAGGCATCGAAATCTCACCGGCCTCGAGCGCGGCATACCGGGCCGCGAGCACCTCAGCCCGGTCGAGCCCGTCCGCACGCAACAACCGGCCGAGCCGCATGAACGGATCGAGCGACGTGTGGTAGCAGGCGACGTGAAAATCGTCTCGAACGGGATCGTCGGCCAGGCAAATGAGCTCGTTCGTGCCTTCCCGCAGCACCGTCAGCACGTCGTCGGAGCGGGGCGTTCCGCCGATTCCGAGCACGGCAGCCCCCTCTTGCAGAGACTCCGGCGCAGCGAGCAAGGCACCTTCGATCTGGTCCGCGCTACCGGTCTGCTGCGCCCCGGCCGGCAGGCTCCCGTGCAGAAGCCCCAGGATCAGTATCGAGATCGATCTTCGCATCGGTCGTCTCCAATTGTGTATCCGCAAGTGTGTGATCGAACCCGCTAATTCCGGGGCTTCCTGCGCCGCTATGGTCAAGTCGTCCCGGCGGGGGTTATCCTGTCCCATCGAACTCGGAGATGGGACCGCGTTTCTCAACCCCGGCTTGCCGGGCCACGAGATCCCGCCAGGCGAAAATGACGTTGCGCCGTATGATTTCCGCGTCTTCCGGGAGATCACGGGGCCGGTCCGGGACGCTGCTGTGACTTCGATCCGCACGACGGACCGCGGCACGGTTCTCGCTGACGCAAGCCGACCGTTCGGAGCACCTTCTTCGCGGGCGAGACGGAACGTGGACAGGAAGAACGCTCCCCCGTGCGGGAAGCGTCAGGCGTCCCGAATTCGACCCGGGTCAAGCTATTGGGGACTGGAGTACTGTCAAGCGAACTGGCTGCTTCAGGGGCTCCGTGCGTGTTCGGCCGTGAGGTCGATCGCCGGGCGCCCGAAACAAGCGAACCCTGAACATAGAGCGGATCACCATGCGAATCGTGGTTCCAAAGGAGCGCGCGGCGAACGAACGGCGTGTTGCCATGTCACCGTCGGCGATCAAGCGCCTCGCGTCTGACAACATGCAGTTCGTGGTCGAGAGCGGCGCCGGCCTCGCCGCGTCGCACTCCGATGAGGAGTATCGCGAAGCGGGGGCCGAGATCATCTCAGACCCGAAGGCGTTATTCGAAGGCGCCGACGTCGTGCTGAAGATCAACGGACCGGACAAGCGTGAGGACGGCCTCGACGAGGTGGATCTCATTCCTGCCGGAGCGCTGTTGATCGGACAGCTCAAGCCTCACGCGAATGCGGAGATTCTGAAGCGTCTGGCCGATCGCGGCGTGACTTCCTTCTCCATGGAGCTCATGCCCCGCACGACGCTCGCCCAGCGAATGGATTCCCTGTCGGCGTTCAGCACGGTGGCGGGCTACATGGCGGTGATTCGGGGAGCCGAAGCCGGCAGCAAGTTCTTCCCGATGCTCACGACGGCAGCCGGCACGATCGCTCCGGCGAACGTGTTCATCATCGGAGCCGGTGTCGCGGGTCTGCAGGCGATCGCGACCGCGAGACGGCTCGGCGCCGTCGTCGAGGCCTTCGACATTCGACCCGCAGCCAAGGAGCAGGTCCAGAGCCTCGGGGCGAAATTCGTCGAATGGGAGGGAAGCGAGGATACCGAGACCGAGGGCGGATATGCCAAGGAGGTCTCGGACGAAGAGCAGGAGCACGAACGCCAATTGCTCGCCGAGCACATAGCGAAATCGGACGTCGTAATAACCACGGCACTCGTTCCCGGTCGCAAGGCACCTGTCCTGATCACCGCGGACATGGTCGATGGGATGCGCCCCGGATCGGTGATCGTCGACCTGGCCGCCGAAGCGGGCGGCAACTGCGAGCTGACGCAGCCCGGTGAAACGGTGAATCGGAACGGCGTCCTGGTCCTGGGGGCAACGGACCTGGCGGCCTCGATTCCGCATCACGGGTCGCAGATGTACGGGAAGGTCCTGTCGAATCTGCTCAACTACCTGGTGAACGACGAAGGTGAGCTTGTCGTCGATCTCGAGAACAACATCACGGGAGCGTGCGTCGTGACGCACGACGGAACGGTGAGGTACGAGTCATGACTGCCACGATGCCCGATATCCTGGTCAACGTGATCATCTTCGTTCTGGCGATTTTCATCGGATTCGAAGTCATCACGAAGGTACCCCCCACGTTGCATACCCCCCTGATGTCAGGCTCGAACGCCATTTCCGGCATCTCCATCGTCGGCGCTCTGGTGATCGCCGGCATGGGCGAGGGCACGTTGTTCGACATCATCGGGGTGGTCGCCGTGATCGCGGCAACGATCAACGTGGTGGGCGGATTCATGGTCACCGACCGGATGCTGCAGATGTTCCGGCGTGACACGGACACCAACTAGCGAACCCGAGGCAGATTGATGGATACGAGACTTCTAATGATGCAGCTCGCCTATCTGCTCTCGGCGGTGCTGTTCATACTGGGGCTGAAGCGCCTCAGTCACCCGGACACCGCGCGCGGCGGCAACCAGCTGGCCGCGATCGGCATGCTGGTCGCTGTCGTCGCCACGCTCCTCGGCGGTGAGATCATCACCTGGCAGTGGATTGTCGGCGGCCTGCTGATCGGAGCCGTGGTCGGCGGATTCATGGCCCGGTTCGTCAAGATGACGGCAATGCCGCAGATGGTGGGACTGTTCAACGGATTCGGCGGCCTCGCGTCCGGCCTCGTGGCGGCCGCAGAGTACCTCCGGTACACACACGGCAAGGTACTGGAGGGCGGCGTCGTGGTGTCCGACGTCCCGCTCGACTCCTCCATCTCCATCCTGATCGGCACCCTGATTGGCGCGGTGACTTTCTCGGGCAGCCTCGTCGCGTTCGGAAAGCTGCAGGGCGTGGTGACCGAGAAGGCCGTGAAGTTCACCGGCCAGCAGTTCCTGAATGCTGGCCTCTTCCTCGGCATTCTGGCTCTGATGGGCTGGCTGATCATCTCGACGCCCGGGGCGATCACGGGAGCGGATCCGAGCAGCGTCAACATGTGGTACTGGGGGCTCTGGGGCGCCGCAATGCTTCTCGGGATCCTGCTGGTGATTCCGATCGGTGGCGCGGATATGCCGGTCGTGGTGTCTCTCCTGAACTCTTATTCGGGGCTCGCGGCATCAGCTGCAGGCTTCGTGCTCAACAACAACGTGCTGATCATCTCGGGTGCCCTGGTCGGCGCCTCGGGCCTGATCCTCACCCGGATCATGTGCAAGGCGATGAACCGGTCGCTCGCCAACGTGATCTTCGGATCCTTCGGCGAGGCTGCGGGCAAGGGCCCGGTAGCGAAGGGTGAGAAGCGCACGATGGCCGACGTGAACGACGTCCAGGCCGACGACGTGGCCATGCTCCTGGCGTACGCGAAGCAGGTCGTGATCGTACCGGGGTACGGACTGGCGGTCGCGCAGGCCCAGCACAAGCTGCGCGAGTTGTGCGACAACCTCGAGAGCCGCGGCGTGAACGTGAAATACGTGGTTCACCCGGTGGCAGGCCGGATGCCCGGCCACATGAACGTGCTGCTGGCCGAGGCCAACGTGCCGTACAACCAGCTGTACGAGCCGGAGGACGTGAACCCGGACATGGCCAACGTGGATGCGTGCCTCGTGGTGGGTGCCAACGACGTGGTGAATCCCGCCGCACGGGATGATCCGGACAGCGATCTGTACGGCATGCCGATCATCGAAGTGGACCGGTCCAAGCACACCGTCGTGATGAAGCGGAGCCTGAACCCGGGATTCGCCGGACTGGACAACGAGCTCTTCTATCTCCGGAACACGATGATGCTGTTTGGTGACGCTGGTGACTCCATCGGACGGATTCTGGAGGAAGTCAAACAACTGTAGACGAAACCGGGCGAACCAGCGACGGGGCGCCCGACAGACAGGTCGGTTCAGGCGGGCCCTGCCATCCAGCGGATGGCGGGCCCGCCGTTGCATCGAGGTGCGAGGCGCCCGGCGACAGGGCGAAACGCGGCTGTCAGGTTGCGAGGAGAACAGAAACGTGCGGGGAATCCGCACGATGCGGCTTGGCACTGCGCTTGCTCCCTTGCGCACCGGAAACGAGGATCAGGCAGGCCTGGCGCGTGTCACCGGGCCGTGCCGATCAGGTGGAACCGTTGGGAGAGAGGGCATCTTGATTGCGTTGTCGGTTGTAATTCCAGCCTATAACGAGGGCTCGGCGATCGAAGCAGGAGTGCTCGAGGTCGTGCGCGCATGGCTGCAGGCACGTCCCTTCCCCACCGAACTGATCGTCGCTGATGATGGAAGTACCGACGATACGGTTCCCCTCGCCATGCACACCGCCGACGTTGTCCTCGAGTTGCCACACGGGGGTAAGGCAGCCGCCCTGTGCGCCGGCGTTCGAGCCGCGCACGGCGAAGTCGTGCTGTTGTCGGATATGGACCTGGCCACCCCGATCGAGGACGGCTCCCTGCTGCTCGAAGCCACCCGGGCCGGGGCGGACGTGGTGATCGGCAGCCGCGGGCTGACGAGACCGGGCGCGCCGCCGCAGCGGTATGTCCTCAGTCTCGGCCAGATGTTCCTGAGCCGGGTCTTGCTCGGCCTTCCGTTTTCGGATACCCAGTGCGGCTTCAAGGCATGGCAGCGCGACGCACTTCTGACCGTGCTCGATCAGCTCGTCGTGTACGCTCCCGACCGGCCCGATGCGCCGGAAGGAGCCGGCGTGACGAGCGGATTCGATGTCGAGTGCCTGCTCGTCGCCCGGCGACTCGGTATGGACATTCACGAAGTCCCCGTTTCGTGGAAGCACATGGCGTCGCGTCGCGTCCGCCCGGCAAGGGAAGCCTGGCGTGGCACCCGTGACCTGTTCAGAATCGTCGCGGCCCGTCAGGCCGGGCTCTATCCGCCCGCCCGCACGGATTCGTCGGCCTGGCTCAGACGCCTGGATGTGAATCGGGACAGGAAAGCCACCGCAGCGGAAACCTGGGTCGCTCCGAAGTAGTCCGTCGGCATCCGCTCTGCCGCGTCCAGCGCGACCTCGAACACCTTCTCCGCCAGCGTACCCAGTTCCGGATCCGCCACTCCCGACAGGGCGGCGGTCTCGGTCAGAGTTTCGAGCCGGGTTTCAGTCGGTGACAGGAGGTCAATCACAGTCGATCGTGCATCGTCGTCGTACAGGAGTGCGGGCAAGATCACGAGCGGAACATCCCACCACTCTTCCCTTGGCGTATCGATGAATCTGGCCTCGATCCACGATCGCGGTCGCACATGTGGAAACAGCGTCGTCAGGTGGGTGATCCAGTCCTCATATGCCGGGGCCCGATTCCCTGGTTCCGCCATCCATTCCGCGAAGCTCCGATTGTCCCCCGGTTGCACATCCGGGCCCGAGCCGCGGAGCATTACCCTGGCCCCGAGCGCGAACTCGAGATAGGGATCGACCGGATCTCCGCCCGCTGAAGGCAGCACGAATCCAGTTCTGCTCAGGTCAATCCGTGGCCAGATCCACAGGCGGCCGCTGGCAGCCCGGGTCCCGTCCGGAAGCGGAAGCAGCGAATTGGCGAACGCGCCGCCGAGCACTGGCACCAGCAGATTCGCGGCGCGCCAGCGCTCCGAAATCTGCTCCGCCGTACCGAGATCGATGTTGATCTGCATGCTCGCCGTTCGACGCATCATCCACTGGCCCCATGGGCTGATGGATGACAGATACGCATCCATCGCCGCGTACCTGCGGTTCGGCTGCTGGAGATCGACCATTCCTACGGCGCCCGGGACCGCGATACCGGCATCCTCCAATTCGATTCCCGCGGCGCGGAACCTCGACCTGAGTGGTCCGAGCACATTGCGCAGATCGGCGCCGGCCTCGCGGGCCGTGGGCAGCGGTGGCCCTGAGTACTCGATCTGTCCGCCGGGCTCGAACGTGAGCGAACCACTGCCGACTGTGAACGAGGGACGGTCACCCGGAAGCCGTCTGAATCCGGCTTCCGGAGTCAGTGACTCCAGGGCTTCCACGATGGTCGCCAGCGGTACGGACTCTCGTCCTCCGCCGGGGCTCACCCGCTGCGGAATCAGCTCGAGTTCCACCCCTGTCAAACCAGGTCCCGGATCGATATCTGACGGAGGAGCGAATAGCCGTTCGATAGTCGGGCGCAATTCCGAGGCAGACAGAGAGTTCACTGTCTGCGGGCCAGGGCAAGGGCGAAGAGTTCTGCCGGGTCGGTCTCCCACGCGGAAAGTCTCAGCCCGCTTGCACGAAGCAGCCCTTCCACCGAATTCCGCGAGTACTTGTGGCTGAGCTCGGTCCGAATTGACTCCCCCCGCTCGAATTCGACGACGAGATCGATATCGGCCAGTCGCACGGTCTGCTCCCGGCGGGAGACGAGGTGCATTTCGATTCGCGCCTCCTGTGCGGCGTAGAACGCTCTGTGCTGGAAGTCTCCGATAGCGAAATCAGCACCAAGTTCCCGGTTCATGACCCGGAGCAGATTCAGGTTGAACTCCGCCGTGACCCCGGCAGAGTCGTTGTATGCACGCTCCAGCGTCTCAGGGTCCTTTACGAGATCGAATCCAATCATGAATCCGTCCGCCGGGGTCATCTCGCGGGCCACGCTTCGCAGAAACGTGACCGCTCGATCCGGGTCGAAGTTCCCGATCGTCGAGCCGAGAAATGCCAGGAGCCGCCGGCGACCGGGAAACGGCAGGTCGTGCGGGCGCTCGAAGTCACCGATCACGCCTTCCACCTGGAGCTCCGGGTACTCGAGGGCCAGGGTTTCCGAAGCGCGACGCGACGCGTCGGCGCTCACGTCCAGCGGACCATACCCGTACAGCAGCCCCTGTGTCCTCATCGAGTCGAGCAGCGCTCGAGTCTTCGTGGCACTTCCTGATCCGAACTCGATCAGGACTCCTGGCCTGAGGTCGCTAACGAGGTCCGGAGCCCACCGGTCGAGGATCGACTTCTCGGTACGAGTCTGGTAGTACTCGGGCAGGCGAGTGATCGTCTCGAACAGCCTCGAGCCGCGGGCGTCGTAGAAGTACTTCGGCGACATGGTCTTCGGGACTGACGTGAGTCCGCGCAGCGCGTCCTCGGCAAGCCGGAACGGACTGGCGCGCTCTTCCAGCCGGTTGTGCAGCAGGATTCGCCGTTCCGGAGTGCTCGAGGCCGAACTGTCCTTTCCGTCCCCCAAACCTGTCGATCCGCCGTCAAACATCCCGTGCCAGCCTGACTCCGGCGAAGATCTGCCGGCGGATCGGGTAATCCCAGTTGCGGAACGAGCAACGGGCGACCGTCGAGCTCGTGGCCCACGAGCCTCCCCTGAGCACGCGGTACGCAGAGCCGAAGAACACGTTCGAATACTCGGCATAAGGAAACGCCGTGAATCCCGGGTAAGGCAGGAACGAGGACTGCGTCCACTCCCAAGCATCGCCGAGCATTCCCCAGCACCCGAGAGCGCTCCTGCCCCCGGTGTACGCGCCGACCTGTGCGGGGCCGAACCGCAGCTGATCCAGGTTCGCCCGCGCAGGTGTCGCTTCGTCATCACCCCATGGATAGGGACGGGACTGCCCCGAATCCGGATCCCATGCGGCTGCCTTTTCCCACTCGATCTCGGTTGGAAGCCTCGCCCCGGCAAAACGGGCGAACGCCTCTGCCTCCCAGTAGCACACGTGCATCACCGGCTCCAGCGGCAGAGGGTCGCATTCGCCGATCGAAGACCGGCAGCGCCATGCGGACAGGTCCATGCCACGCGCTGCTTCGATCGCGACCTCCGCATCGGGTGGTCCGGTTTCACCGCGCAGGATCCACTCGCCGGGCGCGGCGAGTCCGGCCTCCACTTTCCAGCGCCAGCCCTCAGGACTCCAGAGCTCCGGATCCAGGTATCCACCAGAGGCGATGAACTCCAGGAAGTCGGCGTTCGTCACCGGGTAGCGTCCGATCTCGTATGCATCGGTGCTGGCGTCCCAGTCCGGCCTTTCGTTGTCATACGCGAACCGGGGCGAGCTATCACCCACCCGGAACGGGCCGGCAGGGACTCGAACGAATCCGGCCGCGGGTGCGACGGGATCGGGCAGCGGAACCGCCTCTCGCAACACCGGCACATATCGCTCTTGTTCCATCAACATCACGGCCTGCAGGATCGTCTCCTGGTGCTGTGCTTCGTGATCGCGAACCATTTCGTACACGTAACCGCTGCGCAGCAAGGGGTTCGACGAACCCAGGTCCACTGCTGCCAGACCTGCCATCGCAGCACCTCGGGTAGTCATCAGCCTTTCGAACAGAGCCTCCGTGCCGGGGATGTCGAGCTCACCGCGGCGGGAGCGCGGCGTCTGGAATGCGTCGAATGCTTGCTCGATCTCCTGCTCCGACGACGCCTCACCGAGTTTCCGTACGAGCCACAGATCCTCGAACGCGGCGATGTGACCGAGGTCCCACGCGACGGGACTCATCATTGAAGAATGCTGCCGACGCAGCAGTTCATCAGACAGCGGCTGCACGAGACTCAGGGTCCGTGTACGGACTCCCTGGAGCCCTTCGCGCAGTTCTTCCCGGGACAGCGGGGTTTGGCGGGACGATCTGGTCCGTCGGTTCTCCACCTGGCCTCGATTCTCCATTTTCGCTGTACACCACGCATCCCAACGACACTCTCGACGGGCCAGCGGATTCCCCGGCCGTTCTGTGTGGAATATAGACGGAAGGCGCCTCCCGGTGCATCAGGCACTCCCGGGGAAGTATCGGGTATGGCGTTGACGACGGTCGAAGCCGTCCTCACTTCATACTGCACACTGGGAACCGGAAGAATTCAATGGCCGACCAGCGCACCCGCTCCGGCGGAAGAGTACACGCAAGCGAAGACGAAGCCCGGCGGGTGGCGGAAGCCGCCCGTGAAAGCGAGTGGGAGAACGCGACTTTCGTGCGCGACATGTTCTTCGGTGACTTCCGGCTCGATCTGATCGATCCGTATCCCGACCCGAACGAGTTCATCTCCGATGGGTGCCGCAAGTTCCTGGACGAACTGCGTGTATTCCTGCGTACGGAGGTCGATTCGGAACAGATCGACCGCGACCGGAAGATCCCTGAGCATGTGATCAGCCGGCTGCGCAGGATGGGGGCGTTCGGACTCAAAATTCCTACCGAGTACGGTGGCCTGGGTTACGGCCAGGTCGAGTACAACCAGGTCATGGAGACGCTGGGTAGCGTCGACGGCAGCCTCGTCGCACTCCTGTCGGCTCATCAGTCGATCGGAGTTCCCCAGCCACTGAAGATGTTCGGAACCGAGGAGCAGAAGCGGAAGTACCTGCCGCGCTGCGCGGCCGGTACCATTTCGGCGTTTGCGTTGACGGAAGAGGACGTCGGCTCCGACCCTGCCCGCCTGAGCACTACCGCGGAACTCAGCGAAGACGGCACGTACTACCTCCTCAACGGCGACAAGCTGTGGACGACCAACGGATCGATCGCTGAACTGCTGGTCGTAATGGCCAGGGATCCAGAGACGAAGAAGATCTCTGCGTTCATCGTGGAGACCGGGTGGGACGGAGTGGAGCTGCTGCAGCGCAATCACTTCATGGGCATCAACGGGATCGAGAATTCGAATTTCAGGTTCACGAATGTCCAGGTTCCGAAAAAGAACCTGCTATGGGGTGAGGGCCGGGGACTAAAGCTCGCATTGATAACGCTCAATACGGGTCGCCTGTCGATCCCGGCCGTGGCTGTCGGAAGTGGGAAGACGGCCCTGCAATTCGTCCGCGAATGGGGATCGGAGCGGGTCCAGTGGGGCCAGCCGGTTGGAAAACACGAAGCCGTGGCGCAGAAAATCGCCTTCATCGCGTCGATGACATTTGCCATGGAGGCCGTCGCCGAGCTGTCGGCAATCATGGTGGACAGGGGCGGATTCGATATCCGTCTCGAGGCGGCGATCGCGAAGTTGTTCAATACGGAATTCGGCTGGCAATTGATCGATGAGGCCGTCCAGACACGCGGCGGCCGGGCATATGAACGAGCGGACTCACTACTCGCCAGGGGCGAGAAACCGGTTCCGCTGGAAAGAATGCTGAGGGATTTCAGGATCAACCGCATCTTCGAGGGATCGAGTGAGATCATGCGGCTGTTCATCGCCCGGGAGGCGCTCGACAAACACCTGGATGTCGCCGGTCCGCTCGTCGAAGGAGATCTCTCGTTCTTCGCGAAGCTCGCGCTGCTTCCGAAAGTCGTGGCGTTCTACGCGGTCTGGTATCCGAAGCAATGGCTACCGCGTGGCAAGGTCCCGAGGGACTACGGCGCGCTCCGGACGCACATGCGGTACGTCAGCAGAACGTCGCGACGGCTCGCCCGGAAGCTGTTTCACAAGATGGTGCGGTACGGGGCGAGGCTGCAGCGAAGACAGATGTTGCTGTTCCGGGCGGTGGACATCGGCGCCGAGCTGTTCGCGATATCGGCTACGGTGGGACGCGCCCAGATGCTGGTGCGCACCGGCGACCCGGACGCCGACCGGGCAGTCAAACTCGCTGACCTGTTCTGCCGCCAGGCACGTCGCCGCATCGATTCCCTGTTCCGCGCTCTGGACAGCAACGATGACGTCCGATCGTATGACACCGCGCGCGCCGTGCTGGACGGTGAGTATCTTTGGATGGAGGAGGGGATCGTCGGGCTGCAGGAGAATCTGAGCCTGCCCGATTTCAACGGGATCAGTCCCTCACCCTGAGCATCACTTTGCCGAGATTCCTGTTCTCTTCTACGTAAGTGTGGGCCTCCGCGGCCCCAGACAGCGGGAATACCCGATCGATGACCGCTTCGAGCTCGCCCGACTCGAAGCGGGGAGACAGGTCGCGACGCGCCCGCTCCGTGAGAACGGTCTTCTCGTCAGCGCTCCGTGAGCGAAGGACCGTCCCGATCACAGTGAGACGGCGACGCATCAGGACTCCGAGGTTGATCTGAGCCATGGTTCCGCCCATCAGCCCGACGAGTAGCAGTCGACCCTGCCCGGCCAGGCTGGCGACGTTCTCGCTCCAGTAGGTAGCTCCCACGAGGTCCAGGACGACGTCAACGCCACGCCCCGCGGTCTCACGGCGGATCACGTCCCGGAACGACTGGCGGGTATAGTCGATCGGTACATCGAGGGGAAGTCCGCGCTCGGCGATCGCCTCCAGCTTCCCGGCTGAGGCGGTACCGAAGATGCGCGATGCGCCGAATGACCGTGCCACCTGCAGGGCAGCCGTTCCGACGCCGCTTCCTGCTGCATGAACGAGAACCGTCATTCCTTCGCGCAGGCCGCCTTGCAGAACGAGTGCGTCGTAGGCTGTGAAGAATGCCTCTGGCACGGCCGCCGCTTCGACAAACTGCAAACCGACTGGAATCCCGAGCACGTGCGAGTTGTCCGTTATCACGTGCTCGGCGTATCCACCTCCGCCGAGGATGCCCATCACCCAGGAGCCGACAACGGACTCGTCGACTCCCTCCCCTACCTGTTCGACGGTGCCCGAGAACTCGAGCCCCGGGATATCAGCTGGCCAGCCGGACGGTGCCGGGTAGCCGCCTCGCCGCTGCAGCAGATCGGCCCGATTCACGGCCGTCGCATGCACAGCGACACCGAGCTGGCCCGGGCCGGGCTGGCCGGGCTCGACATCGACGAGCTCGAGGACATCCGGATCACCCGAGCGCAGGATTCGAATCGCTTTCATCGCGGAACCTCCCCCGAACTTGGAATACCTCGAGAGGGCTGGCGGGGTCCACCACTCCGAAGCGAAGCGATGCGCGAACGACATCGTCTTGCCCTGCATCACGTGCCAGACGACGTTCCGGGCTCGTCACATTCGCACGCCGGTCAGAACACTTTCAGACGCGAGGCTTCGGAGAATGCCGATCCAGTCGCGCCAGGCGATCAGGACCATGCTGCTGATCGCTGCGATCTTCCTTCCCCCGCTGATCGCGGACGTCTCCATCCAGGCACAGGAACCGCCACCTGACCCGGCTCGCGAGCTCGAGCGACTGGCCCGTTCGGACAGAGTCGAGACGACTCGAATCGGCGAGTCGCCCGGGGGACGGGCCGTTTCGCTGGCCCGCATTTCGGGTCGCGGGTCGAGCGACGCCGGGCCGACTCTTCTGATCGTGGCCGGGGCCAGCTCCGCGCACAGGATCGGGACCGACGTGGCCCTCGCCTTCATCGAGCGGCTGTCGGAGGAATACGGCCGTGATTCGGCAGTCACCGCGCTGCTGGACCGGTCCACGGTCCTCGTGATTCCGCTGCTGAGTCCCGATGCCGCTGATGGCGCTGGCCAGCGACCGGTCCGGGAGCGGATCTGGAACGAATCTCCGTTCGACGACGATCGGGACGGCATGGTCGATGAGGATGGCCCGAACGACCTCAATGGAGACGGCCTGATTACGATGATGCGGATCGCGGATCCTACCGGGGAATGGACCGAGGACGCTGACGATCCGGGTCTGATGAGGATTGCCGATCCGGCAAGCGGGGAACGCCGTGGCTGGCGCGTGCTGCGGGAGGGCGTGGACGACGACGAAGACGGGCAGTGGAATGAAGACCCGCCGGGAGGCGTCGACATCGGCCTCAACTTTCCGCGTGATTACCCGTGGTTCACCGCTGGGGCAGGCAACCATGCGATCTCGGCGCCCGAGGCCAGGGCGCTTGCGGAGCTTCTCACGAGCCGGGAGGACATCGCAGCCGTCGTGGTCCTCGGAGTGCAGGACAACCTGCTGTCCCCGTGGAAGTCGAAACCGGGGGATGGCGCCGGATCTGCCGGGGAAGGCCCAGGACGAAGGCTGCGTCAGCCTCTGAAGACAGTACTCGAAGGAGATTCCCCGTGGTTCTCGGAAATCTCGCGCAGGTATCTGGAGGCCACCGGACGGTCCAGGGCGGATACGCTGGGAATCACGCCGCCGGGCGGAGACCCGCTTTCATGGGCCTACTTCCACATGGGCCGGTGGGCATTCGGTTCCTCTGTGTGGACGCCTCCTGTCGTCGCAGAGGAAGTGGAACCAGACGTGGAGGACGTCGAGGGAGTTCCCGCCGATAGTGCCTCCACGGCCGAAGCCGATTCCGCGGCGTCTCATTCCGGAAGCCGGGGTGACGACAAGAAGAAGGACCCGGCCGCGGCGGAACGTCGACTCTTGAGGTGGATCCGCGCCAATCGCCCGGCGGATTTCGTGGACTGGACCCCGGTCAACCACCCTGACTTCCCGAACCGCGTGGTCGAAGTGGGGGGCCTGGTTCCTTACAGCCGGTGGACCCCCCCGGCTGCAGCGCGCGACTCGCTGATCGAGGGCGAAGTTCGCTTTCTGCTTGAACTCGCTTCCCTTCTCCCGCGCGTCTCGATCGTTGAAGCAGGATCAGAGGCATTGGGCGACGGCACGTATCGAGTGACGGCCCATATCGCCAACGACGGCTTTTTGCCGACTCGCACGGCCCTCGCAGAACAGTTGAGGCGGCCACGAGCAATCCGGGTCGAGATCGAGACGGGCGGCCAGGAGATCGCAGGCGGCCGGCGAATTCAGACGATCGAAGCCCTGCCTGGCAGCGGCGCCGCAACCGAACTCACCTGGACTGTCGTCGGTCGAGGCAATGGCAAGGTAACCATCCGGGCCGGAACGCCGTCGGCGGGCGAGGACTGGCGGGAGGTGGAACTGCGATGAAGGCGATACTCAGAATCCTCAGCCGGACTTCCGGACTCGCAGTGCTTCTGGCAGGCGTTCTCACTTCACTGCCGGGGCCGACCTCGATCCGGCCCGCGGTGGCACAGCAGTCGCCGGCCGGCGCCCTCGCCGGACTCGGCGCCCCTCCCGATCCACGGGTGCCCGTGGCCTGGGATCGTTACTACGACCACGAGACCCTGGGCGAAATCGGCCAGCGGCTGGAGAAGGCCTGGCCCGACTACTGCCGTCTGTCCTCCATCGGAACCAGCGTCGAGGGGCGTGACATCTGGCTCATCACGGTCACGGACTTTCGCGTGGGCGATCCCGATCTGAAGCCGGCGATGTGGATAGACGGGAATATCCACGCCAACGAGGTCCAGGGGTCCGAGATCGCGCTGTATACCGCCTGGTACCTGTGTGAGATGGCGGAGCGCGTCGAGTGGGTGGCCGAGTTCCTGCGGGACCGCACCATGTACATCGTCCCGACCATCAATCCGGACGGCAGGGACAACTTCATCTACGAGGCCAATACGCCGCACAGTCCGCGCAGTGGCATGGCGCCGCGCGACGACGACGGCGACGGCGAATTCGACGAGGACGACTTCGACGACCTGGACGGGGACGGGAACATCACGATGATGCGCCGCAGAAATTCTAACGGGCGCTGGGTCGTCTCACCCGAGGACCCGCGACTGATGGTCCGGGCACGTCCAGATCAGCCGGGAGAGTGGGAACTGCTCGGAAACGAGGGGTTCGATAATGACGGCGACGGCCGGGTGAATGAGGATCGTGCCGGCTACTACGATCCGAACC
>Ga0316193_10001812_pt1 | contig 14696 bp, 10 predicted proteins | sample MerIslsedime2_MG_FD_207735 | JGI IMG/M metagenome (GOLD analysis project Ga0316193, IMG submission 207735) | Coastal sediment microbial communities from Maine, United States - Merrow Island sediment 2 | ecosystem: Environmental > Aquatic > Marine > Coastal > Sediment | place: USA: Maine...
GTAGCGAGCGGGCCCCGCTCGCGAGCACGGGCGTCGCGACGGATTCTCCGTGTGCCTCGCGAGCACGGGCGTCGCGACGGATTCTCCGTGTGCCCTAGTGCCTGCCCCCTGGCGTCTCCCCATGCACCCAGACCCACGTACCGGGATTGTCCTCGGTCGCCGAGCCCCCGTGCCAGGTCTCGGGCAAGTCGGGGCCCGCCCAATTGTAGAGCCACTTCGCGTCCCTCGGTGCGAGATTGATGCAGCCATGGCTTCTTGGGCGGCCGAATCGGTCGTGCCAGAAGGCGCTGTGAAATGCGTAGGCTCCCTTGAAGTACATCACGTAGGGCACGTCCTCGAGCGAGTACGGCGGCTCGCCTGGCTCGTCGTTGTCCATCGTCGAGGTGAGGTGCTTGCCGCGAATTCGGTGAAGGCCACGCGGCGTCAGGTAGTTGAACTCGGGGCCCGGAGTTCTGCTTCTTCCCGTTGAGGCCAGCGTCACGTAGCGCGCCTGGCGCCCCTCGTATGCGACCACCACCTGGCGTGCGAGGTCGACGTCGATCCAGCGCTCGCCCTCCGCGACGCCTTCCGGCGGCGCATTCGGTTCAACGACATCCACGGCGCTCTCTGGAACCAGGCGACCGTCCGTGAGTACGACGTAGTTCTGACCGTCGATGCGACGACGGGCTCTCATCGGCAGCCAAGTTCGGGGCTCGAGAGTTTCGCGGGTCGCTCGAAGTCTGCCACGCTCGGTCTGCCGATAGACCCGGCACTCTTCACCGCGAATCACTGCGACCGGCAGGTCCCAGTCGCGCCCATCGAGCACCTGCCCCTGGAACTCGCTCCATGGCTTCCGGCGCACGACCGAGTCCTCGACGAAGCCGTTCTGTTGGGTGCGCCAGAATGTGCGGCCCTCGCGCTCGAAGCTGCGGTCGAGGCTCACGTAGAATCCCGGACGGAGCATCCGAACCACCAGCGGGTGGTCGATCTCGACCGGCGCCGCCGGCAACTCGCTCGCATCGCTGTCCAATGGTTCCGGTTCCGGAGGGATCTCGTAGACCTCGTCCGGGCTTGGGATGCGCTTGTAGAGTGGGGTCTTTCGTCGGACGGTGACGTAGTCGTAGGGCATCACCGCCGCACGGTCGGCCTGCCGTGCGCGCAGCTCCGGAAGGCGCTTCCCGGAGAATACGATGACGTCGCGTCCCGCGCAGACGTAGCCACCCGTGTCGAGCTCGTACCAGCCGCCTTCGCACTCCTCTTGGCCGAGCGGCTCGGTCGTCGTCGAGTGAAGGAGCGCACCTGCACGCAAATACCCGATGCGCGCGCCACTCGGACCCGGGCTGTCTCGGATGGGTGCGACAAATCGCTTCGCGAACACCCTCTGCGGAGGCCCGAGGTCTCGCGGCCGTTGCAAGACCTTTCGCTGAATGACGTCGAGCGGCTCCTCGAGACTGCATCCGTTCGACGCAAGGGCGCAGAGCGTGCCCACAAGCATCGCGCAAGCCCCCATCTTTGCTCGTCGTATGCAGCGCACTGCTCTGGTCTGCTACGAACTGTCATTAGGATGCGCGTGGGTCAACAACTCGAAGTGTTCTCGACGAGCCTTGGTCTCGTGGCGTCACTCGCGCTGCATCTGGCCGCGTTCGCGTACATCGCAAGCGCGACGGCGCAGTTCGAGTTCGACTTCGACCTCACGCTCCCCGCGGAGGTCGAGTTCGGGGTCACGGACGGGATGGACTTCGCCGCAGCCCCGTCCGCTGCTGCCCGAGCCGTGGCCGCAACGAGCCCTGAAGACCCGAGTCCGCAGAGTGATGCGCTCATCGTCGATGCGGGGGTCCCGGAGGCCGAGCCCGAGCCGCCCCGACCACGCGAGCAAGCCAAGCGCCCTGAGGAAAAGGCTACCAGCGAGGACGCGCTCGACGCCGCGGATCACGATCAGGACAGCCCGCTCGACGCGGTCGCCGCCCCGAGCACCGAGGGCCCTTCTCGCTTGCCTCCTGGCGCCCAGCTTGCCCTCCGCATCGACATGAAGCGCGTGCGGGAGTCGCCCTTGGGGCCCGACGTCACCCAGTTTCTAGAAGGAGTCCCCGACTGGCAGCTCATTCTCTCAGGCTCCGGCATCGACCCCGTCTCCGATCTGGACCGACTATTGGTGGCGACGCCCAATCTTCAGCGCTCGAAACTCGTGCTCGCCGGAAAACATCGCCGAGACGAGACGTTCTCGCGCAAGAGCGTCACGCGACTCGCTCGTTCGCGCGGCAAGACGGTTCGCTGGCAGCAGCGTAACGGAGTGCCGACGGCGCCCTGGTACAATCGCGACAGCACACCTCGAACGATCGGGCTCCTCAGCACGCATCACTTCAGCATCACCCGGCGCGAAGACCTGAAACGTGTCTTGGCCCTCGCGAAGGCACGCGAGCTTCGCGATGCCGAGCGCGAGGGGCTCGTGGTCGCTCGTGGCCCCGATGCCCTTCTCTCCATGGGCCCCGGAGAAGCCCTCTCACTCGAGGTCGAGGGTGTTCATCGATTCGTGCTCGGAAGCGTCAAACACGTCCCAGAGCGGCTCCGTGTCGCCGTATCGGAAACCGGCGCCGACCAAGCGACCGTCCGCGCGCTGGCAACCTATGGCTCGGCGGAGGAGGCCAAGGAGGCGGCGGCATACTGGAACAAGGTCGCCAGGTTCTACTCGAAACAGCTCATTCTCTCGCTCGCGGGGTTCGGAAAGACGATCCGGCGAATGGAAGTCGAGCCGGATGAAGAGCGCGTACGAGTCACGTTCAAGCTCAACGCCGACCAGATCCGCTTCATCCTGAGCTACGCCGAAGGCAGGCTACGCGGCTCGGGCGGGGCGACGGAGCCGCGGCAACCGCGCCAACAATGGTAGCCAGACGTAAAAAAGGGGCCCGCAGGGGCCCCTTTTCACTCGATTCACAATCTCAGTGACTCAGAGGACGAGGTCCTTGAGCTTCTTGAGAGGAGTTGCACGAATCTTCTTCGACGCTGGCTTGGGCGGAAGCATCATTTCTTCGCCGGTTGCCGGATTGCGCCCCATCCGAGCGGGTTTCGCCGGAATCTTACGCACCTTGAGCTTAATCATGTCCGGAATGACAAATTCCCCCGGGCCACGGCGACCAAGTTCTTTCTTGACGAGATCTTGAAGCGCTCCGAAGACGCTCGTCACTTCCTTCTTGGTCAGGCCGCTCTTATCGGCCAGCTCACTCATGATCTGGGCCTTTGTCATTCGCTTGCCCGCTACCATAGTTCCCTCCTAACTCCGTGGCCTGTCCGTCGGTATGATCAAAAGCCCCCGAAAAGGAGCCCTGAACAGGCACGGCGCCATCTATGCCTGTGCTTTTCCGCGCTGACAAGGGCCTTTGTGAGCTTTCACGAAGAAAATTTCAGGGGTTAATCGATCCCGAGTGGATCGGAGAGGAGCGTCTCGGCCGGTGCCCGCGAAGCTCACCCGGTTTACCCACAGACCATCCACAGCGTGCTGAGCTAGGCGGCTGGAGCATCAACGGCATCTCGGCGTCTCGGCGAATTCGCAAGGGTTTCATATCTCTCCCGAGTCGATCCTACAAACCACCCGAACTTCTCAACCCTCGCTCAGGGGCTCGAAAGCTGGCTTATCCACAAGCCCGACCCCTAACGCGCGGCCGCCACGGCGGCGAGTAAACGCTCGGTTTCGGCGCTCATTTCGCGCTCTTCACGCTTGGTCGCGTGATCGTATCCGATGAGGTGAAGCAGGCCGTGCGCCAACAAAAACGTCACCTCGGCGATGATCGGGCGATCGTGTTCGTGCGCTTGTCGAGTGGCCGTGGGAATCGAAATGACGACGTCTCCCAAGAGACCGGGGTTCGGGGACGGCTCGGGCCCCTCCTGCATGGGAAAGGCGAGCACGTCCGTCGACTTGTTCTTGCCTCGATATCGATGGTTCAGGTCTTGGATCGTGGCGTCGTCGCAAAGGACAATCGAGAGCTCGGCCTTCTCGAGGTCGAGCAGATCAAGCATCGCCTCCGCGCGCCAGGCGAGCTGGGCGTGCCGCACGGAGCGCCGCTCGAGACCAGAGGATCGAAGCCAAACGGGCATCACAATGCTTCTGTCGCCCCGCCCGGCCTCCGTCAAACGGTGTGGGGATGCCCCCGCCCAAGTGGTTGCTATGCTCGCGCCGTGTTCGAGAAGGTTCTCATCCTCAGGCGAGGCGAAGCAGCGACTCGTGTCGCGCGTACTTGCAGGCGCCTAGGCGTGGAATCCATCGTGGTGGCGCCCAAGGACCAGCCGGCGAGCCGCCACATCGAGGCAGCGGACAGGGTCATCGAGGTCGACTTCAGCGACGCGGACGCCATCCCCGCAGAGCTGCTCCCCTCGATTCTCGAAGAGGCCGGCGCCGACGCTGCACATCTCGGTTATCAGGGCCAGCCACAGATGTTCGAGCTCGCCAGCGCCGCCGAAAAGGCCGACGTGGCAGTCGTCGGTACCGATCTGGATGTGCTCGGCGCCCTGACGGACTCGACGACGGTGAACGCATCGGCGGAGCGAGCTCACGTTCGCACGACGAGCGATGCCACAGGACTTCATCGTCCACGTGAGATCAGCGTGGTCGTGATCGCCGACTCGCTCGGGGCGACTGCCGCGATCGCGGAGTGCGATCGCAGCCTGAGTGCGCAAGGGCATACGCTCATTCACGAGACCCCTTCGCCAGAGCTGCTGTTCCGTCCGGACGGGGAGGCCTTTCGGATGGCGCTCTTCGAGAGCGCGAGAAGACTGGCGGCGGAGCTGCGCTATGCGGGGCTGCTCGAGATCGTATTTCTCGTCGATCCGCACGGGCTCTCGTGGGTGTCCGGCGTGAAGGTCGGGCTGCCTCGGCACCACACACTCATTGAGTCGGTGACAGGGACGGACTTGGTGGGGCTTCAGCTTCGCATCGCGGCCGGCGAACCGATCCCAGACGAGGTGGAAGCCATCCAGCCTCGCGGCCACGCACTCGACGTCTCGGTCCTGGCGCTCGACCAACTCGATGCGCCCGTGGCTTCGTATTCGGTCGCCCCCGCTCCGCAGGGCTTGATCGGCGCTACCACGTCGGCGACCGTCGGCTTGGCGCTCCCGGTAGATGACCGCCCTCTCATCACGAAACTCACCGCGCACGCACCGATCCGCCATCGCACCCTTCTTTCGATGGATCGGATGCTCGCCGAGATGCATGTCGAGCCGTTCGCGACGAACATCGACATGCTCCGTCGGATCCTCGGCGACTACTCGTTTCGGGCGGGCCAGTACGATAACGACTCGGTTGCCCGATTCGGCATCGCCTGAGGCCGTCCCCTGTTTCCGATCAGGCCGCGAACGTGGAGCGGGCCGCGTAGACGGCGCCGTCCCCGAGTTGCTCTTCGATCCGGAGCAGCTGATTGTACTTCGCGACGCGCTCGGACCGCGATGCAGAGCCGGTCTTGATTTGACCGACCCCAGTAGCGACAGCCAAGTCGGCGATGAACGTGTCCTCGGTCTCACCACTTCGGTGCGAGATGATCGAGGCGTAGCCGTGAAGCGCGCCGAGTCGAATCGTGCTGAGCGTCTCGGAGACCGAACCGATCTGATTCACTTTGATCAGGATGGCGTTTGCGACGCCGCGGTCGATGCCCATCTGAACGCGCTCGGTGTTCGTGACGAAGAGGTCGTCGCCCACCAATTGAACCTTGCTGCCGAGTGCGTCGGTCTGGACCTTCCAGCCGTCCCAGTCGTTCTCGTCCATCCCGTCTTCGATGCTGACGATCGGATACTTGCTGCAATAATCGGCGTAGATGTCGACGAGCCCTGCTGCATCGACGGGCTTCTTGTCGAACGTGTAAACGGCCTTCCCTTTGTCGTAGAATTCGCTCGCGGCGCAGTCGAGAGCGATGCCGATCTGTTCCCCCGGACGATAGCCGGCGGCTTCGATCGCGCGAGCGACGAACGAGAGCGCCTCCTCGTTGGTCGACAGATGCGGCGCGAAACCACCCTCGTCGCCGACACCGGTCGCGTGGCCGGCCTCTTTGAGTAACGTCTTCAGGCTGTGGAACGTCTCCGCGCCGGCCCGAAGGGCTTCACGGAACGAGTCGAAGCCGTGCGGCACGACCATGAATTCCTGGATCTCGAGGCCGCTATCCGCGTGGGCGCCGCCATTGACGATGTTCATGAGCGGCGTGGGCAAGACGCAGGCCTGAGCGCCGCCGAGGTAGCGCCAAAGCGGCAGGCCGACTGCATCAGCAGCGGCCCGAGCAACTGCCATCGAGACGCCGAGCACAGCGTTGGCGCCGACTTTGGACTTCGATGGCGTGCCGTCGAAGTCGAGCATCACGCGGTCGACCTCGTACTGGTCGAGCGCATCGCAGCCGACTACCTGGGGTGCGAGCTCTTCCACGACGTTTCGCACGGCCTTGAGAACGCCCTTGCCGAGGTAGCGACTCTTGTCGCCATCCCTCAGCTCCAGCGCCTCGTGTTCGCCCGTCGAGGCGCCAGATGGAACGGCGGCCCGACCGATGGCGCCGCCCATCAGCTCGATGTCGACCTCCACCGTGGGGTTGCCGCGGGAGTCCAGAATCTCTCTTGCGCTTACGCCGATGATCTCGGTCATGATTTCACCTCGCGAGGGCCTTAGCGGCTGTCCGGCGGCGACGCAAGGATGTGGGTGCCTGCCCCCATGTCGGTGCTAGGGTCGGCCGCGATGTACGCGCTTCTTTTTATTCCTTGGTTCCGTCTCTCGTCTTGGGACATCCCGCTACCGTTCTCATTGCCCGTCCTCGGCGACACGCTTTCGATTCAGCCGTTCGGTGTCCTCGTCGCCACAGGTGTCTTGCTAGGCGCCTGGGTGGCGGGTCGTTTTGCAGAACGGAACGGTCTCGACACGGTGGCCACCGGCGACCTCGTGACCTACGCGGTCGTCACCGGGTTCATCGCGGGCTACTTCCTGAACGGCATCCTCTACGAGCGAGAAACGTTCATGGCCGCGATGCGCGACCCGTCTCTGTTCCTGTCCACCTGGCTGGGCCTCTCCTCGTATGGAGGTTTCTTCGGGGGAATCCTGGGCTGCTTCATTTGGCGCTGGCGAAAGAAGCAAGACCTTCTTCCCTACGCGAATGCCATTTGCTTCGGCCTGCCGGTTGGCTGGCTCTTCGGTCGACTCGGTTGCTTCGTCGTTCACGACCACCCAGGCAAAGTCACCGACTTCTTTCTGGCAGTCGATGCGTATCGGTTTGGCGCGCCCCCGTTTCATCCGCGGCACGACCTCGGACTCTACGAGGTGCTCTATTCGCTCTTGATCATCGCCCTCTTCTTCTGGCTCGAGAGCCGCAAGAAGCGCCCCGTCGGCTTCTACTGCGCCCTGCTCCCCATCGCCTACGCTCCCGTTCGATTCTTCCTGGACTTCCTGCGTGCCGCGCCACTCGAAGGGGGTGACGTCCGATACGGTGGACTCACGCCCGCTCAGTGGGCGTCCATCCTGATGCTCGGCGTTGGACTCGCGGTCTGGCAGTTTGGGGTCAAGCCCCGTATGGCTAACGAACCGGCGCCGCCCGCGAGCGCCTAGGGCTCACTTGAGAGAGACCACGGTGACTTGAGGCCCGCCTTCGTCTTGGTTCGCCGAGCGAAAGCCGTCGACGTAGGTGTCGTCGCGCGAAAGGTGGCCATGAAGCGCGTCTCGTAGCGCGCCGCTCCCGATTCCGTGCACGATGTACGCGCATGGCTCGGCGTTGCCGTACATGCGATCGAGAAACGACTCGGCGAGCGCCACCGCTTCGTCAGCGCGGAGCCCTCGAATGTCGAGTGTGTTGTCGGTGGTGCGGACGCTCGGGCGAGCCTTCACATGGGCCCGCGAGACCTTGGCCTCCCGTCTCGCCGGTGCCGGCGCGTCCTTGAGCGCACGAAGGTCCGCCACGTCGACCCAAAGCTTCATCATGCCCGCGGAGACACGCACCTTGCCCCGAGCGGGCCCCTCGATGATGTCCGCGACGCTCCTCAGTCGATCCACCCAGACTCGATCCCCAATGCGCACGCGATCGGGGTCGATCGAAGTCGTCTCGACAGGCGTCGGCTCGATCTCGATTCGATGAGCGTCGATCTCGCCGAGAAGTGCCCCTCCGTCGCGCAGCACCTCAGCGGCGGTCTCGACCGCGCTGGGCTCCGGTTGTGCTTTGAGCGCCTTCCTCGCCTGCTCGAACTGCTGCTGAAGCTGCCTCGAGCGGTCCACGAGTTGCTGCGCCTCCGCGCCTAGCCCCTTCGCCTCGCGAGCCTTCAAGGCCTCGCGTCGCGCGTCCAGCTTCGCTCGGTCACGTACTAGCTCGTCGCGCTCTTCTTCGAGGGTCGCGTGCTCGCGAAGCGCAGCCTCGGTCGCCGCCTCGAGCTTGGCCACCAAGCTATCGAAGCTCCGCGACTCGTCGGGAAGCATCTTCCGCGCATCTTCGACCACTTCCGCCGGAATGCCATATCGCCGCGCAACCTCGAGCGCATTCGAGCTTCCCGGCACGCCGAACTTCATCCGGAAGGTCGGCGCCATGTTCTCGAAATCGAACCCGACTGCGGCGTTGTGCATGTCGTCGCGCTCCGCCGCCAGCGCCTTCAGCGCCTGGTAGTGGGTGGTGACCGCAACCGCAGTACCACGCTCGACCAAGGTCTTGACGATGGCGCAGGCAAGCGTTGCGCCGGCTTCGGGGTCCGTCGCTCCGGCAAGCTCGTCGAGAAGCACCAGCACTCGCTCACCGGCCTGTTCGAGGACGGCCTTCAGGGTGACGAGATGGGCCGAGAAGGTCGACAGGCTCCGGGCCAGGCTCTGCTCATCGCCCACGGCAGCAAGCACGGGCGAAAAGAACCCGCATCGACTGCCTTCTTCGGCGGGCACCGGAAGACCGGCGCGCGTCATCAAAGCGGCAAGGCCGAGCACCTTGAGCGCCACCGTCTTACCGCCTGCGTTCGGCCCCGAAATGACCAGCGCCTCACCTCCGCGAAGCGACAGGTCATTCGGAACTGCATCGCCCTCGCGAATGACCAGAAGTGGATGGCGCGCCGCGCGGAGCTCGATGCTTGGCTCCTGGCAAAGTTCGACGAAGCGCGCCCCGAGATCGATCGCCAGCTTCGCGCTCGCACTCCGCACATCGGCGTGATCGAGCGCGGCCGCTGCCGACTCCAATTGCCCGACGTACTGACGGACCAAGTCCGACAGGGCAGCAAGAATCTTGCGCTCCTCCCGCTCGAGCTCTGCGTGGGCCATCTTGAGGCGGTTTCCGCGCTCTACGAGCTCCCGTGGTTCGACGAAAATCGTAGCGCCGCTCGCGCTCGATCCATGAACGATCCCGTGAAAACGTTCGTGAGCGTCCGCGCGAACAGGGAGCACGTAGCGACCTTCTCGAATCGTGTAGAACGAGTCTTGCAGGATCGCGCTCCGCTTCAGAATGATGTCTTCGAGCTTGCGAACGATGCGACCACGGAGATTCGCCACCTCCTCGCGAAGACGTGCGAGCTCGCTGCTCGCCGTATCCAGAATCGAACCGTCGTCGCCGATGGAAAGCGAGAGCTCCTCTTCGAGACCATCGAGCGTCGGGTCGATCGAACAGGCGCGCTCGAGGTACGGAACGCTCTCCCTTCGCTTCGCGAGAAACTGCCGAAGCAACGAGGCGGCACGAAGCGTCCTGCGAATATCGCGGAGCGCGGATCCGTCTAGCACGCCCTCGCGCTCGAGGTGTCGGAGCGACGAGGCGATGTCGCAGATCCCGTCGAGCGGAATGGACTCGCCTCGTTCGAGCAGGTTCCAGGCCTCCCGGGATTCAGCGAGAGCTCGAGCGGCGTCGTCGTAGTTGTCCTCGATCCGCAGCACGAGGCTCTCTCGCAGAGGGCCTAGGCACCGCTCCGCGACCGCACGTTCCACTTGCTGCCATTCGAGGTCGGCAAGCGTCTTCTGCTCGGTCTCATTCACTGAGCCCACTCGGGCACTTTGAGATCGGAGCTCCGCGATCGGCTTGGTTGCCGCCGTTTCGGTGGTTCGCCGCCAGTGTTCGCGGCACTTGCGGCCCTCTTGGGCGCCTTGAGCTCGATCAGCACGGTCTGTTCCTCGGTCGGTGTGATCGCCAAACGTCCCCTGCGCCTCCCGAGCTTCGCGCGAAGCAGCAGTGTGGATCCCGCAAGCGCTTCGAGGGTGCATGGGGTTCGGTCGCATCCGGGTGTGCCGTCGCCGAACACCAGAGAGGCGCCGCTCGGGTCGGTGGCCACGTGGACGAGCACCGGACTCGGCTCGAGCAGCTCCGCCGGAGCCTCGAGCGCGTCATTCGAAGGCGGCGACTCGGCCGTGTCAGGCTCCGCGGTCGCCACAATCGGCGCTGGGGCCTCGCTCGGGCCCTGACTCGAGCTCAGCGCCACCCAGCCCACCGCGCCGAGAGCGCCCAGAATCGCAGTCGCCCAGAGCAGCTTCGGCGAACGCCTCCGCGGGACCGGGTCGAGGTATCTGAGGGAGCTTTCGGACTTCACCTCCACCGGGGCCTGAGCGGTGATGGGGCTCACGCGCCCCTCGATCGCATGCTCGATGGCTTCGGCCAGCTCGTCGCAATCTTGGTAGCGTTGGTCGCGATCCTTCGCGAGCGCCTTTCGAATGACCAGCTCGACCTCGGTGCTTAGTTTTGCGTGCGGATTGATCTCGCGGATCGGCGGGAGCTCCGAGAACAGATGTTGGGTCAACACACCCATGAAGGTGTCTCCCTCGAACGGAACACGCCCGGAGATGCACTCGTACAAGATGATACCGAGCGCGTAGACGTCCACCCGGTGATCGAGGTCCTTGCCCGCCGCCTGCTCGGGCGACATGTACTCGGGCGTGCCGAAGATCATCCCAGTCTTCGTGAGCTTTCGGCCGGGCGCTCCATCCAGTTCAACATCGCTCATCTTGGCGATCCCGAAGTCGACGATCTTGACGAAATCGGAGACCCCGTCGCGGGTCGTTAGGAAGATGTTCTCCGGCTTGATGTCTCTGTGAACGATGCCCTTGGCATGTGTCGCGGATAGCGCACGACAGCACTGAAGAACAATCTCGCATGCACGTCCGGGGTCGACAGTGGCGTCGCGGCCGAGGACGTTGGCGAGGTCTTCGCCGTCGAGATACTCCATGATGAAGTAGCTCGACCCGCGGGTCGTCTCGCCGAAGTCCGAGATGTCGACGATATTATCGTGACCGATGCGAGACGCGCTCTTCGCTTCCTGTCGAAACCGCGCGACGACCTCCGGTCGCCGTGAGAGCTCGTCTCGAAGCACCTTGATGGCGACGCGCTTGTCGATGTCGCGGTGCAGGCCCTCGTACACGAGCCCCATGCCGCCCTCGCCGATTCGGCGCTCGATGACGTAGCGGCCCGCCAGAACCGTGCCGATGAGCGGGTCGTCTGGGTCGAGGGGGCTGGCGCTCATCTGCGACGTCGTCACGAGCCTCGTCGCATCGACCGGGCAAAACACCTCGCCCCCACCGTAGTCGGCTCTGCATGCAGGACATACCCTCATGACGACAAAATGCGCGCTAGCCCCCCAAAATCACGGTAGCATCGCGATTCTCGGGGGGTCAACGAACGCTGGGCGATTACCTAACCGATTGCGAACCGAAACCAGCTTTGATAGGCGCACGCCGTGGGAACAACGGTACGATTGCTCGACGACACGCTGGTCGACCAAATCGCGGCCGGCGAGGTGATCGAACGTCCTGCGAATTTGGTCAAGGAGCTGCTCGAGAATGCCCTCGATGCCGGGGCAACGGCGATTACCGTGTCAGTGGAAGACGGCGGACGTAGCCAAGTGCGCGTTTCCGACGATGGCGTCGGGATGTCCACGGAGGACGCGACGCTGGCCATCGAGCGCCATGCGACCAGCAAGATCCGCAGCTTCGACGATCTGCTGAGAGTCCGGACCCTAGGTTTTCGTGGCGAGGCGCTGCCCTCGATCGGCTCCGTCTCGCGCATGACGATCACGACCCGACCGAAGGCGAACCTCGAGGGAACCCGGCTCCGCGTCGAAGGGGGAGCGCTCATCGAAGCGTCGCCAGTCGGCTGCCCGCCCGGCACGAGCGTCGAGGTCGCGGACCTGTTTTACAACGTCCCCGCGCGGAGGAAGTTCCTGCGGGCGCGACAGACGGAAAGTTCACGCATCTTCGAGGTTTGCCAGCGAGTAGCCCTCAGCCACCCCGAACTTCGGCTCACCGTTACCAGCGACGGACGAACGGCGCGGCGGTACCTTCCCGCGAGCGACCTCGCCGAGCGTGCCGCTCAGATCTTCGCTGATGCCCCTCTTCAGCGGATTCATGCCGAGCGGGACTCCGTGAGCCTCGACGCCGTGTTCGCCCCGATCGAATCGGCACGCCCGGGAGCTCGACAGCTTTTTCTTCTGGTGAACGGACGCCCGGTACTCGACCGAGGCCTCGCTCGGGCGATCGCGTTCGCCTTCGGGGAGCGCCTCCCGCCGGGCCACTATCCGCGCGGCGTCGTGTCGATCGAGCTGGCGCCCGAGGATGTCGACGTCAATGCACACCCTCAGAAGACGGAAGTGCGGTTCCGACAAGCGGCGCAGCTTCTCGATCGCGTCACCCGGATGCTCGCGGCACACCTGCCCAGCACATCGCCCGGTGACCGCTACTGGGATGCCCGGCTCGGAGGCCCCGGTCCTCGCGATCAGCCGGAGCGAGGCGAAACGCCCCGTGTCTCGGAGACCCGAACCGCCTATGCCGCCCCATCACCAAACGAGCTCCGATTCATCGCGCAGGCGCGCGACGAGGTGATCGTGTGCGAGGGAGCTGAGGCGCTAGTCGTCCTCGACCGCGCGCGCGCAGACGCCGTTCGCCGCTACGACTTGCTTCGCACTGGCGTCGACGCCGATCGCGTCCCTCGGCAAAACCTCTTGTTTCCCGACCGCGTGGAGCTGCCGAAGCGACTCCAGGCGGCGCTCGCGACCCACGCGCCTACCCTCGAGGCGATCGGATTCGACTGGTCCGACCTCGGTCCCGGGTCGTACGTGGTTCGCTCGGTACCGGCCGCCATCGGTGACGTCCGCGGCGCGACCTCCTTCGAGAGGGCTATCGACGCAGCAAGCGCCGCCGGCAACGCGCCGATCGAAGCCGTCCTTCGCGCCCTCGCCGAGGCGAGCGCAATCGCGCGAGGTCAGGTACTCGATACAGACGCGGCGATGCTCATCGTCGCTGCGATTCAGCCGTCGAACCCCGATCACGAGACCTGCATCGTCGCTCGCATCCCGCTGAGCGCTCCACAGGGGGCGCATGACTGAACCGCAGTCGCCCCTACTCGTGCTCGCGGGACCGACGGGCACCGGGAAGACCCGCGCGGCGCTCGAGCTCGCCAGAGAGCTCGACGGTGAACTGATCGGCGCCGATAGCGTCCAGGTCTACCGTGGATTCGACATCGGCTCCGCAAAGCCGAGCGCCGACGAGCTCTGTGGCATCGCGCATCATCTGATCGACGTCGTCGACGCAGACCAAGACATCGACGCAGCGCGCTACGCCGGCCTCGCCGACGAGGCGATCGCGACGGTACGGGGTCGCGGCCGTCTACCGATCGTAGTCGGCGGGACCGGCTTGTGGATCCGAGCACTTCTTCGCGGGCTGGTTGACTTGCCGCCAGTGGATCACGAGCTTCGAGCGAAAATTGAAGCAGACGTGGAGGCTCGGGGCGCGCCGGCCCTCCACGCCCGTCTCGCTGAGATCGACCCCATCAGCGCCGAGGCGGTTCACCCGAACGACGCCTTGAGAATCGTGCGGGCGCTGGAAGTCTACGAACAAACCGGGGTGCCACTCGGCAAGCTCCGAGCACAGCATGCCCTCGGCCAGCCTCGCTACGATGCGAAACTCATCGCCCTCGACATGGAACGCGAAGCACACACAGCACTCATCGAGCGACGCAGCGAAGGAATGCTCGCCGCGGGCTGGGCCGACGAGGTGCGCGCCCTTCGAGATCGCTGGGGCGACTCGGTCCGGCCGTTCGGGAGCGTCGGCTACCGCGAAGTTCTCGAGCATGTGCGCGATGATGTGCCGCTAGCCGACACCGTCCGGAAGATTCGGAAGTCGACCCGCGTTTATGCCAGGCGCCAAAGGACCTGGTTCCGTGGCGAGCCTGGAGCCTGGCAGTGGACCGAGCAGGCGAAGCTCCTCGAACCGGACGCCGTCGCGAATCTCGGCAGGGAGCTCAAGCGTTGAACTTCTTTGGACATGCAATCGTCGCGGCATGGACCGACCGAAGCGCCGACCACCTGCTCGGAAGCATGTTGCCGGACTTCGAAGCCATGACCCGGGTCCCCTTGGTCGGCGTGCGCGATCCTGCGATCCAACGCGGCGTCGACACGCACCATCGCACCGACGAGGTCTTTCATCGGGCTCGCGGCTTCGTGAGCCTCAGCGCTTGGGCGCTTGGGGCGCTCACGGACGCCGGCGTACGACGAGGCACGGCGCGGGCCGTCGGTCACATCGCAAGCGAGATGTTTCTCGATGGACACCTAGTCGAACAGTCCAGCGAGGTGGAAGGCTACCTCGCCGCCCTGTCCGTAGAGACCAAGCACGTCCTCGACTGGGAGGATGGAGGCAATGCGTTCGGCGTCCTTCGCGGGCGACTCCATCGATGGGGGGCGCCGAAGGACTACGCCGACCCCGGCTTCGTGCTGGCGCGTCTCGGCGATGCCCTACGAAGTCGACCCGCTCTCGCCATCGCGGAGGCCGACGA
>Ga0316193_10001813_pt1 | contig 14695 bp, 16 predicted proteins | sample MerIslsedime2_MG_FD_207735 | JGI IMG/M metagenome (GOLD analysis project Ga0316193, IMG submission 207735) | Coastal sediment microbial communities from Maine, United States - Merrow Island sediment 2 | ecosystem: Environmental > Aquatic > Marine > Coastal > Sediment | place: USA: Maine...
CTTCCATCCTGCACCAAGTGCTTCTAGTCCGTGCGGCGATACGCAAGCGTATCCTGGTAACGCACTTTCTCCATATGTGGATGTTGCCAGTTCAGTAATTCCCCCGGCCCCAGTACCAACACCCCTCCCGGGCTGAGGAATTCCGACAGGCTGTTTACAATCTCCAGCCGCCGGTCTCGATCGTAGTAGATCAACAAATTTTGGCAAAAAACAATGTCCATACCGCCCATCGGTGCACGCGCCACATCACGAAGATTGAGTTGTGCAAAGCAGACACGTTTCCGTAAATGATCTGCTACGCCAAACTGACCTTGGGTTACCGGTGTGCAATATCCCTCGCGAAACAGGTCGGGAATATCCTTTAAACGTCGCTCCGGATACCTTCCGGCCTTTGCCTGCCGCAGTGATGGAAGGCTGATGTCCGTACCCGTCACGCTGAATTGCACTCTTCCATCCAGACCCAGGCAAAAATCATCGATCAACATCGCCAGGCTATAAGCTTCCTCACCGGTCGAACAGGCAACGCTCCAGGCGTGGAAGGTCTTCCCGCGACGCATGACATCCGGCAAGACCACTTCCTTGACCAATTGCATTGATGATGCATGGCGAAAGAAACAGGTTTCGTGGACCGTAAGCTGATCGACCAACATCGACCATTCTCTGGCCTGCAACGCAGGCGACGACAGGAGTCGGTAGTATTCCCCGAGATCCTCGCACCCTGTCTCTCGCATTCGCACCCTGAGACCGCTCGCGAGAAATGACTTTCGCTCCGGGGCGATAAACAATCCAGTGCGCCCCTCAAGCAGTTGAGTCCATCTGGCGAACTGCCGGTCATCAATGTGCAGCGAGTGCCCGGCTGACAGCCGGGCTTCGTATCCTGCACAAGTTTGTCCGGCCAACTCAGACACGGGCGCTTCTATACCTCTCCGTTATTCCGGCAGCTTGAAGCCGGCTACGGAGTTACCCATCTCATCCGCAAGGCTCGCCAGGTTACCGATGGAAGCCGCTGTCTCGTTAGTACCAGCGGACGTCTGTGTCGTGATTTCCTGGATAACGTGCATGGTCTCGGAAATACTTCCTGCCGCCTTGGACTGCTGACGGGCCGACGCAGTAATGTTCTGAATCAATGAAGAGAGATCGTCGGACACATTCATGATCTGCTCAAGAGCCTCTCCTGATTCCTCGGCCAGCCGTGCACCGTTGACCACACCCGCGGTACTCTGTTCCATAGAGATGACGGCTTCGTTGGTATCCGTCTGGATTGTCTTCACAAGCGCTTCAATCTGCTTGGTAGCGTTACCGGAACGTTCAGCGAGTCGCTGGACTTCGTCGGCAACCACCGCAAAACCACGACCCGCTTCACCGGCCATCGCTGCCTGGATGGCTGCATTCAACGCCAGGATGTTGGTTTGCTCTGCGATGTCATTGATCAGCTCAACGATATCACCGATTTCCTGCGAGCTTTCGCCCAGGCGCTTGATACGTTTCGATGTTTCCTGAATGTTTTCACGGATACGGTCCATGCCTTCAATATTGCGGCGAACCGTATCGCCACCCTTGGCAGCAAATTCAACCGATTTCACCGCCATCTGCTCCGTATCCTCTGCGTTGCGGGATACTTCGTCGATCGATACGGCCATTTCGTTGATTGCCGTTGTTGCAGAAGTAATCTCCTCTGCCTGATGATCACTGGCCTCGGTCAGATGCTGCGCCGTTTCCTGCGTCTGTTTGGCCGCGGACGATACCTGCCCGGATGTTTCGTTGATGGTCGTTACCATGTCGCGCAGTGCGTCAATGGTATAGTTCACGGAGTCCGCAATCGCACCCGTAAAGTCCTCGGTCACCGTCGCGTAGGTTGTCAGGTCACCATCAGCCAGATTGCCCATTTCGTCAAGCAGTCGAAGGATAGCTTCCTGGTTGTCGGTGTTTTCCTTCTCGGCGTGTTTGCGACGAGCCTCCTGATCGCGATATACCTGCATGCCCAGAAGAAACAGAACCAGAAGGCCGACAACGCCAAAGATATACGCCATCTCGGCCTGAATCGGACGCAGATCAGCTGCCAGAGAGTATGAATTCTGCAGTCGCAGAGCACTTGCGAACAGATCATCAGACTGAGACGCGATACTACGTGCGGAGGCCTGAATCTCGAGCAGGTCGTCGGACATATCCAGGAGCTCTTCAACGTAGTCCGATACAATAGTAAACAGCATCGAGGTTTCGAACAGCTTCGTCTGTACGTCTTCGTTCTTGATCATCTTGATGGTGTCATTACCACGCACCATGCCATCAAGAACTGTTCCGTATGCTTCGACGTCCTCGGAGAAGCGCTCGATTGCCGTCTCCACCTCTTTACCACTGAGGGCATGGTTGATGTTGTTGGCAATACGCTGACTAAGCATCAGCTGGCGAGTTGCCATGTTGATGGTCTCCCGGCTCGCCTTGCTGTTCATCAGAATATCGACGATCTCTTCGTCATAGGCCTGCAGTTTCGGCATAATTTCGTTGATAACCTTACTGGCCTCGGAAACAACCGCAACGCCTTCCTTGCCACCGAGCACGAAGTCGACACTCTCGCGGAACTTTGCCCAGGACTCCTGCATCACGGAAAGATCTTCCAGCACGGCGTCACGGCTCGGGGGAAGCCCGGTCACAACGTTACCGTTTTCCTGATTGGCGAGCACCTGTCCAAAGCGATCACGATACCTGGCCAGCTGATCGAATGCGGTATCTACACCGGATGATGCTTCAAGCGCATACTTTGCAATCTGCTGGGAAAGCACCTGCTGCTCACTGGTGTATCCAATGTACTCCTTGTCATAGTTGGCCTGAATCCCAACGTACCAGAATACGCCGACCATCGAGCCCAATGACAGCAGTAATGCTGCAATCAGATACATCGTCCTTTTGTGTGAACCCACCTTGAAGTGGGATTGTGTTGCTGTGCTCATGCTTCGTCTCCTGACCTAATCAGCTGATCGTCTTCCCGATTGAATTAATACAAAAACAAAACCATTCAAACCGCTAAACGGCGGCCTGTATAAACTGCGGTGTTTCCGCCAGATCGTACATACTGAACACACCCCAGTGTTCAGTGCCCGCCTGGAATCCACACTTCAAATACGGATGAATCATTTCATCGTCGCCTGGCAACTCGTCGCAACGCTGATCTTCCCGAAAATGTCTGAGACCCAGTACCGCATCAACAACCAGGCCCGAGTAGACTCCATTGTGATTTACGACGAGAATGCGACTGCGCCGGTTCAGTACTGCGGGCTGGTCGTGAAGATAGCCGTGCAGATCCATTATTGGCATCAGATTGCCGCGAACGTTCGCGATACCACAAACCCATGCCTTGGTGCGCGGCACTCTTGAAAGCGAAGGTGGCGTAAGAATTTCTGCCACCTCACCCAGAGGCGCAACGAGGTTCAGATCGCCAAGACGGAATCCGATTCCGATCCATTCATCATCGCCCTCTTCCTGTTGAGGCAAACCGTGCGCATGGTCGAGGCAGCATCTTTCCAGGTGCGCCAGCCATTGCAACGGTGTGTCGAATCCTTGTGCAGACATATCCCTTTTTCCTCAGGCTGCCGCCAGAATCGCGTTAATTTTTTCCATCAGGATTTTTTCCGCGACCGGCTTGGTGAGAAAATCTTTCGCTCCCTGGCGCAGACCCCACACGCGATCGGTTTCCTGATCCTTTGTTGTCACGATAATCACCGGTATATCCGCGGTCTCGGGATTTTTAGTCAACTGACGTGTCGCCTGAAATCCGTTCAACCCCGGCATCACAACATCCATAAGGATGAGATCCGGCTTCAGTTCCTTGGCACGCTCGATACCCTCGGTTCCGTTTTCCGCAGTTTCGACTTCAAAGCCGCTCTTCTCCAGCATGCTCTTGAGAATGTGAGCTTCGGTCGGTGAATCATCTACAATCAGAATTTGTGCCATCTCTTACTTCCCCTCAGGGTTGGTTAATGCTCCGCAGCGGGTACGCCGTCACCCGGCGTCATCCAGGGAATGATCCGTCACACAGATACGTGTTCGCGGATCGCTCCCAGCAATTCATCTTTGGTAAACGGTTTGGTGAGATACTGGTCAGAGCCGACAATACGACCACGTGCGCGGTCAAACAGCCCGTCCTTACTCGACAACATAACGACCGGAGTCTCCCGGAACACCTGGTTGTTCTTGATCAGGGCGCAGGTCTGGTAACCATCCAGCCGCGGCATCATGATGTCGACAAAAATAATGCTCGGTTTCTCGTCGGCTATCTTGGCCAGCGCTTCGAACCCATCCGTCGCTGTCACCACCTCGCAGCCGGCCTTCTTGAGCAAGGTCTCGGCCGTCCGGCGAATGGTCTTTGAATCGTCGATAACCATCACCTTAAGGCCGGCGAAGCCATCATCGACTGTTGCTGCTGGACTGGTTTCTTCTGGCTCGGTCACAGTTTCCATATTTTCTGCTTCTATAGGATCCACAACGGTTTCCATACGACTCCCACCTTACATTCTGTACTTCGCCCGGGTATGGCCTGCGCTTCGCTTCGTGGCGTGCGACAGACTCCAAGCGCCCGTTTTGCCGACAAAATTACGATACAATTGCGGCTACTGGCATCTATCGTCCGTTGCCAAGTAAACTTTACAATCATGAATTCGTTCACAATCTGAGCGATTGCGTTAATCGCAGCAGGAACTCTTATGACGACCCGCCTGGGTATCGTGATGGACCCGATCCGTTCCATTAAAGTCTACAAAGACAGCAGCTTTGCCATGTTGCTCGCTGCTCAACGCCGTGGCTGGCAGCTCTTTTATATGGAGCAGTCCGACCTGTATCAGCATGATGGCGAAATCTCCGCCAGCATGCGTTCGCTGCAGGTTTTCGACCGTGAACACGATTGGTTTGAGTTGGCTGCGGCCAGCGATCAGCCGCTCAGCGAGCTGGATGTCGTGCTGATGCGCAAGGATCCACCGCTGGACATGGAATTTCTGTACACCACCTATCTGCTTGAGCGGGCGTCTGAGCAGGGCGTTCTGGTAGTGAACCGTGCGGATTCGCTGCGAAATTGCAACGAAAAACTGTTTGCCAGCTGGTTTCCTCAATGCTGTGCACCCTGCCTGGTAAGCCAGAAACCGTCCCGCCTGCGCAACTTCCTGGACGAGCACGGTGACATCATCCTCAAACCGCTGGATGCCATGGGCGGCACATCGATCTTCCGCGTGACGCGCGACGACCCCAACATCAGTGTAATCCTGGAAACACTTACCGATCTCGGGCGCCGCACCGCCATGGCACAGAAATTTATCCCGGAAATCAGCGCCGGCGACAAACGTATCCTGATGATTAACGGTGAACCCGTACCCTATGCGCTGGCACGCATCCCTGCAGAAGGGGAAACCCGCGGCAACCTCGCCGCCGGTGGGCGTGGCGAGGGCGTGGAACTCAGCGCGCGTGACCGCTGGATTTGCGATCAGGTTGGCCCGGAACTGCTCCAGCGCGGCCTGCTGTTTGTCGGCCTCGATGTCATCGGCGACTACCTGACGGAAATTAACGTCACCAGCCCGACCTGCATCCGTGAACTGGACGCGATCTACGGGCTGGATATCGCCTCGGACTTGATGGACGCCATCGAAAACCAGCTCGCCGCCGGCCATTGACTACGCGCACCCGGCTTCTGCTTGTTCTCGGCTTGCTGCTGACGAGTGCGTGTCAGCCTCGCCCGGAACCCGTCTACCGGCAGCAGCTGTTCGCGTTTGGCACGCTTATCGATATCACCACGCACGGCGCCGACACGGCGCGGGCACGTAGCGCCGTGCAGGCGGTGGATACACTTTATCAGCAACAGCATCGTGATTGGCACGCCTGGCAGCGCGGCGCGCTCGATGACCTCAATCGCGCCATCGCGGCTGGTGAATCCCGGCAGACCGACCCCTCGATCATACAGCTGATTTCTCTGGGCCAAATGTTAGAACGCCTGAGTGACGGCCTGTTCAACCCGGCCATTGGTGAGTTACTTGCGCTGTGGGGCTTTCAGCAGGACATCCCACCGGAAGGATCAATACCATCACCTCAACAAATACGTGACTGGATGTCGCACAAGCCCTCAATCCTGCAACTGGAAATCGAAGACACAACCGTCAGCAGCCACAATCCTCACGTTCGACTGGATTTTGGCGGTTTCGCCAAAGGATTTTCTGTTGGCAAGGCGGTCGAGCTGCTGGAGCAGCGCGGCATTCACAACCTCATCGTAAATGCCGGGGGGGACCTCTGCCTGCGCGGTAACCGCGGCGGTGAGCCCTGGCGCATCGGCATCCGCCATCCTCGCGGCGATGGCACGCTTGCCACACTGTCATTAAAAGGGGCTACTTGCGTTTTCACCTCCGGCGACTACGAGCGTTACCTCACGGCCGAAGGCCGGCGCTATCATCACATCCTCGATCCACGCAGCGGTTACCCTGCAACCGGAACACGCTCGGTTACTGTGATTGCTGACGATCCAACGCTGGCCGATGCTGCTGCCACCGCGGTATTCATCGCCGGTGCGGAACGCTGGCAAACGGTTGCAGTCAATATGGGGGTTACTGATGTGCTGCGAATCGATGATCAGGATATCGCCTGGATCACGCCCGGACTGGCGGAACACCTCGTCTTCGATCCAGATTGGAAATCTATTAGAATCGTGCCATTAACACACTGATCGGACCAACCCCGGTATAATTACTGCATAACGCAACCCATGAGCCACTACAGAACTGTATCGTGACAGCCATAAGCCAAATTCCCCTGGAAGCACCAACCACCGACCGGTTGGCGCTCACCTTATTTATTGCCACTGCATTCCATGCATTGATTATCCTCGGCATCAGCTTCGATGCGTTTGATCGTGACCCGCCGGACCCGCACATGCCGACGCTGGACATTACAGTTGTTAATCCGAGCAAGGAACTGCCACCGGAAGATTTCGATTACCTGGCAGAATCCAGCCAGCAGGGCGCTGGCAACACGCAGGAGAAAGTCAAAGCTCGCCAGGAGATGCAGGCACAGGCAAAAGCCGCCGCCAGCGCAGAACAAAAACCTGACCAGACGCGTCTGCTCAGCCGCGATGAAAGCAAGCGCAAGATCAACAAGGCTGAAGACCCGCAGGAAAAGCCCGAGCAACCCAGCGCCGCCGACATCATCAACCGCAGCAAGGAAATGCTCTCACTTAACGAAAGCATCCAGCAAAATGCACTGGTCTACTCGAAACGCCTGAGCGGTGCCTACATCACCGCGAGTACAAAGGAAGCACGCTATGCCAGTTATATGCGCGACTGGGTGCACAAAGTAGAGCGGGTTGGCGAACTCAACTACCCGGATGCCGCACGCCGCCAGGGCTTGTCCGGCAAGCTGATGGTGGAAGTGGCCGTCTACCCGGACGGCAGCGTACGCAACATCACCATACTCAAACCCTCCGGACACAAGATTCTGGATGATGCTGCGGTACGTATCGTCAAGCTCGCCGCACCCTTCGCGCCCTTCCCGGAGAACATCCGCAAGGACAACGACATTCTCTATATTACCCGCACCTGGATCTTCTCCAGCAGCAACAAACTCACCACGCGCCCGTGAGCCTGCTGAAACCGGCACAATCCGATCACTTGTACTCCGTGGTTCGCTACAGGATACTAGCACTATGACTGGATCGTCTCTCACCAACCAGTTCCTGATCGCCATGCCCGGGCTGGAAGACCCGAATTTCTTCCATTCTGTGACCTACATTTGCGAACACAACGAAGAAGGCGCGATGGGACTGGTCATCAACCGGCCGCTGAACATGCAACTGGGTGAAATCCTTGAGCACATCCACGTCCAGGATGCCTCCGTCGAAGCGCGACAGATTCCCATCTATCTCGGAGGCCCGGTGCAGCAGGAGCGCGGCTTTGTACTGCACAGCCCACTGGGCGAATGGGAATCCACCATGAAAGTCACCGATCGTATCGGCATCACCTCATCACTGGATATCCTGCACGCCATTGCCAGCGATGAAGGCCCGGAACAGAAACTGATCTCGCTCGGCTACGCCGGCTGGGGGGCCGGTCAACTGGAACAGGAACTGGCTGACAATGCCTGGCTCAGCGGGCCAGCCGATCCGGACATCCTGTTCAACACACCAAACGAAGAACAATGGAAAGCCGCCGCAGCCTCGCTGGGTATCAATCTCGACCTGCTGTCCGGAGAAGCCGGTCACGCCTGATGTCAGGCCCAACCAGCCAAACCCTGCTCGGCTTCGATTACGGACGTCGACGTATCGGCGTTGCTGTGGGCCAGCGACTGACCCGGTCGGCCACGCCGCTTACGACCGTCCGCGCCCGCGACGGAAAACCGGACTGGCCGGCTGTCAATCGTCTGATCGAAGAATGGAAACCTGGCGCACTGGTGGTCGGAATCCCGTATCATATGGACGGTGCCGAGCAGGACATGACGCAGGCTGCACGAAGATTCTGTCGCCAGCTCGAAGGCCGCTACCGCCTGCCAGTGCATCAGGCGGAAGAGCGACTCAGCTCCTGGGTGGTGGAAAACCAGCTCAGCGCACGTGAGCAGGCTGGCACGGACATCGACGCGATGTCGGCGCAGATCATCCTCCAGGACTGGTTACAGCAAGAGCCAAACGATTGAACGAAACAGCAGATATTACAGCCCTGATCGACAGCATGGCCGGGGCGCTACGCAAGCGCGTGCCCCTGGACGGGAATACTGCCATGGTCGGTATCCATACCGGTGGCGTATGGGTAGCCCGGCAACTGCATCGGCTGCTGGGTATTGAAGCGCCGCTCGGTGAACTGGATATTTCCTTCTACCGTGACGACTTCAGCCGCATTGGCATGAATCCTCAAGTCAGGCCATCCCAGCTACCCTTCTCCGTCGATGACCGCCACATTATCCTCGTCGATGATGTACTGCACACCGGGCGCACTATCCGCGCCGCCATGAACGAATTATTCGACTACGGCCGTCCAGCATCCATCACGCTCGCCGTGCTGGTGGAACGCGATGGCCGCGAACTGCCCATCGAGGCTGCCATCACCGGACAGCATATGGAACTTGGCGAGAATGAACACGTCAAACTGACCGGCCCGGAGCCGCTGCAACTGGAGATCAATCGCGCAACATGAGCGCCAATCTGCAAATCGGTGAAGACGGCCGGCTGCGCCACTTTCTCTCCATTGAGGGGCTGAATCGCCAGCTGCTGACAGAAATTCTCGACATCGCTGAATCCTTTGCCGGTGTTACCGAGCAATCGGTAAAGAAAGTTCCCCTGCTGCGCGGCAGGACGATCGTCAACCTGTTTTTCGAAGCCAGCACCCGCACCCGCACCACATTTGAACTGGCGGCCAAACGTCTTTCCGCCGACGTGCTCAACATCAACATAAACGCCTCCAGCGCCGTCAAGGGCGAGACTCTGCTGGACACACTGCGCAACCTGGAAGCAATGCACGTCGACATGTTCGTGGTACGCCACAGCGACAGCGGCACCGCACATTTCATCGCCCGCCACGTGCAACCACACGTCAGCGTGATCAATGCTGGCGATGGTCGGCACGCGCACCCGACGCAGGCAATGCTGGACATGTTCACCATCCGCCGTGAGAAAGGCGCCGACTTCGGCCGCCTGACAGTTGCTATCGTCGGCGATATCGCCCATTCGCGCGTGGCGCGTTCGCAGATCCATGCGCTCAACCTGTTGAATGTCGGCGAACTGCGGGTGGTAGCGCCACGCACCCTGATTCCGGCGCACGTCGAATCTCTCGGCGTACGCGTGTTCCACGACCTGCGCAAAGGTCTGCGTGATGCCGACGTGATCATCATGTTGCGCCTGCAACGCGAACGCATGGAGGGCGCCATGCTACCCAGCGAGCAGGAGTACTACCGCCTGTACGGACTGACCGGAGAGCGTCTGGCCGTCGCAAAACCGGATGTCACTGTAATGCACCCCGGCCCGATCAACCGCGGCGTGGAAATGGATTCGCAAGTCGCCGACGGGCCTCACTCGGTTATTCTGGAGCAGGTCACCTACGGCATCGCCACTCGTATGGCGGTTATGTCCATGGCCATGCAACCTACTCCGAATCAGGAACGTCATGGCTAAGCCCAAAATCCACATCAGTGGCGGCCACCTGGTCGATCCCGCCAACGGCACCGATACAGCAACGGACCTGTATATCGCCGGCGGGCGCATCGCGGCTGTTGGCGATGCGCCAGACGGCTTCACTGCCGACATCGCACTGGATGCCAGCGGCCTGCATGTCATTCCTGGACTGGTGGACCTGTGTGCGCGATTGCGCGACCCGGGGCAAGAACACAAGGCGACTATCAACAGTGAGTGTCGCGCCGCCGCCGCCAGCGGCATCACCACACTGTGTTGCCCACCCGACACCACACCTGTGATCGACACACCGGCCGTGGTGGAGTTGATCCGACATCGTGCCGGCCAGACTGACGCGGCACGCGTTGTAACACTTGGCGCAATGACGCGCGGCCTCAATGGGGAACATCTGAGCGAAATGTCGGCGCTGAAGCAAGCCGGCTGCCTGGGCGTAAGCAATGCGCTAAAACCGCTAGCCTCAACACAGATTGAACGACGCGCCTTTGAATATGCCGCAACCTTTGACCTTACCGTGTTCCTGCACGCCGATGACCCGGCATTATCTGCCGACGGCTGCCTGCACGAAGGACAGGTTTCGACCCGGCTTGGCCTGTGCGGTATTCCCGAAGCGGCCGAAACCGTGGCTGTCGCACGCGACCTCGCACTGATCCAGCAGACCGGTGTGCGCGCTCACTTTTGCCGGCTTACCACCGAGCGCGCGGTACGCATGGTGGCACGAGCACAGTTTGACGGCCTGCCCGTCAGCGCAGATGTTGCCATCCCCTACCTGTATCTGAACGAACTGGATGCCTCGGAATTTAATTCCGACTTCCACTTCATACCGCCTCTGCGCACTCAGGATGACCGCGCAGGACTGATTACCGGACTGCGAGATGGAACACTCGGCGCACTCTGCTCCGACCATCAGCCACATGAGGCCGATGCCAAACTGGCGCCGTTCCCTGCCACCGAACCGGGAGCTTCCGGCATCGATACACTGCTGTCGCTGACCCTTAAACTCGCACAGGAAAAACAGCTCACACTGAACGACGCGATCGCCCGGGTCACCTGTGGTCCGGCTGCGATTCTCAACCTGCCTTGTGGAGAACTCGGGGTTGGCCGGGTTGCCGATATCTGCATCTTCGACGCCGGCGCACACTGGCAGGTAAACCGTGAAAGCCTGATGAGTCAGGGAAAGAACACACCATTCAACGGCTGGGAAATGCCGGGGCAGGTGCGCTACACCCTGCGCGATGGCCGCATCATTTTTAATCGCGAGGCTCAATGAAACACCCCGCTCACCGTGACACCATTGCCAACGAAACAGCCGAAGTGCTATCGCACCAGGCATTTGAGGGCAGCCAGTATATCCTGCGTCTGCACGCGCCGGAATGTGCCAGTCTCGCCCGGCCCGGTCAGTTTGCCCACCTGAGCTGTGACCCCTTACTGGCTATGCGCCGGCCGCTGTCCATCATGCGTGTCGATGCGAAACAGGGTTGGGTGGATTTTCTCTACAAGGCCGTTGGACAGGGTACGCGCCTGCTGGCAAACCGGAAGCCGGGCGACAGGCTTAGCCTGCTCGGACCGATCGGAAACCCCTTCACTCCGGATCCGGACCGCCCGCGCGCGCTGTTGCTGGGTGGTGGTGTGGGCATCCCGCCGATGGTTTTTTTTGCCGAGCAGTTGAAAAATACCGGCAACAGCCAGCCGCTAGTGCTAATGGGCTCTGAAGTTCCCTTTCCCTTCAGCGAGCGTCCTTCGCAAATCATGGTGCCGGGGGTGCCAGATGGAGTAATTGCATCTATGCCATTGCTCGATGACTGGGGGGTTCCCAGTCGACTGGCCAGCCTGCAGGGTTACGCCGGTTGCTACCAGGGCTATATCACCGACCTCGCGCGTTGCTGGCTGGATGCGCTTGATGCCCAACAACGCGAGGAAGTCAGCGTATTTGCCTGCGGCCCACACCCGATGCTGTCTGCGGTGGCAACGCTGGCAAAGGACTATGCCCTGCCCTGTCAGGTCTCGCTGGAAGAGTTTATGGCCTGTGCTGTAGGGGGATGCGCAGGTTGCGTTGTCAAAGTGCAAACACCCGACGGCGTAGCCATGAAACGCGTCTGCGTAGACGGCCCGGTGTTCGAAGCAGACACGGTTTTTTAATCAGCAGCCGAAACAAGAACGGGGCGCGAATGGCTCTGTCATCCGCGCCCCGCTATCGACAGCAAAAATGATCAGGGTGTTTCGACCAGCGTTACACCTTCGAGCGCACTGGATGAATCTGCCTCACTATCCTTGAGCTTGATCATCAGGCGAACCTCATTAGCTGAATCAGCATAGTGAATCGCATCATCCTGCGTGATGTCGCCCTCTTTGTACAACTCATACAGCGCCTGATCGAACGTCTTCATACCCTGCTGGTTAGAGCGTCTCATCAGGTCCTTGAGCTTGTGCACCTCGCCCTTGCGGATCATGTCGGAAGCAAGCGGCGTATTAATCAGTACTTCGACAGCAACTCGCCGGCTCTTGCCATCTGGCGCAGGTATCAACTGCTGGGCCAGAATAGCCTTCAGGTTCAACGACAGATCCATCAACAACTGGTCGCGGCGATCTTCCGGGAAGAAGTTGATAATACGATCCATAGCCTGGTTGGCGTTATTGGCGTGCAGTGTCGCCAGGCACAAGTGCCCGGTTTCCGCGAAGGCAATAGCGTGATCCATGGTTTCACGGGTACGAATCTCACCGATCAGGATAATATCCGGGGCCTGGCGCAGGGTGTTCTTCAACGCAACGTCAAAGGATTCGGTATCAATGCCAACCTCGCGCTGGGTCACGATACAGCCATTGTGTTGATGAACATACTCAATCGGGTCTTCAATAGTAATGATATGGCCGGTGCTGTTGGCGTTCCGATAACCGATCATGGATGCCAGCGACGTGGACTTACCAGTACCAGTTGCGCCAACAAATATGATCAGGCCACGTTTGGTCATGGCCAGGTTTTTAATAATTGGCGGGAGTGTCAACTCCTCAATGGTCGGTATAGTCGTCTCAATCCGGCGCAACACCATACCGCAGTGGTTACGCTGGTAGAACGCACTGACACGGAAACGACCTACGCCTGCAGCACTGATGGCGAAATTGCATTCGAGTTTTTCATCGAACTCCTTTCGTTGCGCTTCCGTCATTACGCTTAGCACAACTTCGCGCGCCTGATCCGGCGTCAACGTAGACTGTGACACCGGTTTAATACGGCCATTAACTTTCATACTGGGCGCCATACCAGCCGTAATAAACAGATCGGACGCCTGCTTGTGCACCATAAGTTTAAGCAGTGAATTGAAATCCATTGTTTGTCCCATTAGCGGAAGAGCTCTTTATTCATGGCTTTTGATCGTGCATCGATGCGACTGATCAGGCCTCGCTGCACCAGTTCCTGAAGATTCTGATCGAGGGTCTGCATACCCACTGCCTGGCCAGTCTGGATTGCGGAATACATCTGCGCCACCTTGTCTTCGCGAATCAGGTTACGGATAGCGGGCGTTCCGATCATGATTTCATGCGCAGCAACACGTCCGCCGCCGGTCTTCTTCAACAAGGTCTGGGATATAACGGCACGTAGCGACTCGGACAGCATGGAGCGCACCATCGTTTTCTCAGCCGCCGGAAACACATCGATAATACGGTCGATGGTCTTTGCCGCAGAACTGGTATGCAAGGTACCGAACACAAGGTGACCGGTTTCGGCTGCAGTCAGCGCCAGCCTGATGGTTTCCAGATCACGCAATTCGCCAACCAGAATGATGTCCGGGTCTTCACGCAAGGCTGAACGCAGGGCCTCGTTAAAACCGTGCGTATCACGATGAACCTCGCGCTGGTTAACCAGGCACTTTTTACTTTCGTGAACAAATTCGATGGGGTCTTCGATGGTGAGGATATGCTCGAAGCGTTCGTTATTCACATGATCCATCATGGCGGCCAGCGTCGTGGACTTGCCGGAACCGGTCGGCCCGGTAACCAGCACAATGCCACGCGGCTGATCGGCAATATCCTTAAAGCTCATTGGAGCGCCCAGCTCTTCAAGCGACAGGATCGTTGACGGGATGGTACGAAATACCCCGCCCGCACCACGGTTGTGATTGAAGGCGTTAACACGGAAGCGCGCGAGATTGGGAATTTCGAAAGAAAAATCGGTTTCCAGAAATTCCTCGAAATCCTTGCGCTGCTTGTCGTTCATGATGTCGTAGATCAGGCTGTGCACGGTCTTGTGATCCAGTGCAGGCACATTGATCCGGCGAATATCGCCGTCGACGCGAATCATGGGCGGTAGCCCCGCGGAAATATGTAAATCGGATGCGTTATTCTTAACGCTAAAGGCGAGTAACTCAGCGATATCCATGCTCTTCCCCAACTGTGGTTCTGGCTTTCCTTATCGTCACACGGGCACAGAACTTGACCTTGTGCCGCTCCCTGACGGCTTCCAGTATAGCGGCTCGCTGCAGCCACGTGCTGCAGCCGGTTTTTCAGCTTGTATCAGCCATTTGGGGTGCGGTATGGTCTGCGCCATGAAGAAAATACGAC
>Ga0316193_10001814_pt1 | contig 14693 bp, 17 predicted proteins | sample MerIslsedime2_MG_FD_207735 | JGI IMG/M metagenome (GOLD analysis project Ga0316193, IMG submission 207735) | Coastal sediment microbial communities from Maine, United States - Merrow Island sediment 2 | ecosystem: Environmental > Aquatic > Marine > Coastal > Sediment | place: USA: Maine...
CAGTCCGGGTTCGAGTTCGCTCCCGCTTTGGAGGCAAACACGGCATAGCCGTTCGGGATGGTCTGATACATCAGGGGCGTCACTCGCTGGGTCCCGGTGCGGGCCCCGGCGTGGTGGAGGAGCAGGAGTGGTGCGCCTTCGAACATGCCGCCGACTTTGCCGTTGTTGGCCCTGAATTCGTCGGTGATTTGCTGGTTCCAATCGCTCACGGCGTTGCGCTCCTCGCGTTGACGGCTCTCGTGAGGTGATCAACCGCCGGATCGGGTGTTCTGTTCCGGGGCGCCTCAGCCCTCGCCTGCCGAGGCGCGCATCCGATGACGGACAAACGGGTAGTCTCAGCCGAACTGTGCCGAGACGAGCGCCCGTCGAGAGTGGTGGCGAGTGAACATCCGATCTCTGTTCCGAAGAGAGACGCTGAAGAGCGATGCGGTCGCGGGCGTCGTGCTCGGCGTCGAGAGTGTCCCGGATGGACTCGCGGGCGGCCTCCTCGCCGGGGTCAATCCCGTCTACGGCCTCTACGGGTACATGGTCGGCACCGTTACCGGTGCGCTGTTCACGAGTTCGTCGTTCATGGCGGTGCAGGCGACCGGGGCGATGGCGATTGTCGTCGCCGATGTGTCCGTCATCCACACGGCAGAGGATCCGGGTCGGGCCCTCTTCACCTTGTCGATCCTCACTGGGATCGTGATGCTCATCGCCGGCTTGCTGAAGCTTGGCTCGATCCTGCGTTTCGTGTCGAACGCGGTGATGGTCGGCTTCATCAACGCCGTTGGCGTGAATATCGTCCTCGGACAACTCGATGACTTCACCGGGTATGAGGCGGAAGGCGGGAATCGCGTCGTGCGGGCCTTCGACCTCTTGTTCAACTTCGGCAAGGTGCACTGGCCGACGCTGGCCATTGGCGTCGCCACGATCGCGCTGATCCTGCTCCTCGAACGCACGAAGCTCGGACCGCTCGGCCTGGTGGTGGCGATCATCCTCACCTCTGCGGTGACGTGGGCGATCACCGCCAATTCCGACGTTGTGATCGCGACGCTCAACGACATTGCCGATATCCCGAGTTCGCTCCCGCTCCCGATGCTGCCCGACCTGAGCCTCGTGTTTGTCCTGATTGTTCCCGCGCTCTCGCTTGCGTTCGTTGGCCTCGTCCAGGGCGCCGGGATCTCCGCGAATTTTCCGAACCCCGATGGAACATACCCGAAAGCATCCCGAGACTTCATCGGTCAGGGCGCGGCGAACGTGGCCTCTGGCTTCTTGCAGGGGATGCCGGTCGGCGGATCGATGTCAGCGAGTTCGCTGGTCAAGACGGCGGGAGCCAGATCGCGCCTCGCACTGATGATCGCGAGCGTTGTGATGGCGATCGTGATTCTCGTGTTCGGCGATCTCGTCGGGTACATCGCGATGCCGGCGCTCGCCGGACTGCTGATGACCGTCGGCTACCGAACGGTGAAACCGGCCGACATCAAGGCGATCTGGAAGACCGGCGCCATGCAAGCGACCGTGATGGTGGTCACGTTCGTGCTGACCATGATCATCCCGCTGCAATACGCGGTGCTCGTTGGTGTCGGCATCTCGATGATCCTGTTCATCATCAACCAGTCGAACCAGGTGGTCATCAAGCAGTGGGTCATGGAAGACGGTCGCCTCCGCGAGACCGACCGGCCCGAAGAGGTTCCTCCCGGAGAAGTCATCATCTTGCAGCCCTATGGGAGCCTGTTCTTCGCTTCGGCACCGGTGTTTGAGGACAAGCTCCCCGATGTGACTCCCGAAACACGGGGTTCCGTCGTGATCCTGCGGCTCCGCGGCCGGAGCGACCTGGGGTCGACCTTCATGGACGTCCTGGATAAGTACGGACGAGCTCTGAAGGACCAGGGGAACGAGTTGATGCTCGTCTCGGCAGACGAGAACATGCACGAACAATTGCAGGTCGCCGGTGTTGCTGATCTCGTGGGGGAGCAGAACGTGTTCACCTCGGACGAGTGGGTCGGGCAGACCCTGCGGACGGCATACGACCAGGCGGTCGGCTGGGTCGATGAACACCCGAACGACGAGGCTGCTCCAGCGGATCCCACCCCGTCCGACTTCCTACCCTCCGATCCCGAGGACGAAGCGCCGCCGAGTTAGGCCACGCTCCGCCGGGCTAATCTGAGTGGTCGGCAAGCGAGGAGGAATGCGATGCACATACCCGATGGTGTGATCGGCCCCGGCGTGAGCGCGGCCGCAGGTGTCGTTGCCGCCGGTGGGTTCGGTGTCGCTGTCTCTCGTGCCCGGAGATACCTGACCGACCGACTCGTGCCGCTGGCAGCGCTCGTGACCGCGTTCGTGTTTGCCGGCCAGATGATCAACTTTCCCGTGCTGCCCGGAATGTCGGGTCATCTGATCGGCGGTGTGCTCGCCGCCGTGCTGGTCGGCCCGTGGGCCGGCTTCCTCGTGATCGCAATCGTGCTCATGATCCAGGCGTTCCTGTTCGCCGACGGAGGGCTCACGGCGCTCGGACTCAACATCGTCAACATGGCGTTGATCGGTGGAGTCGTTGGCTACGGCGTGTATCGCGTGGTGTTCCGCTTTGCGGGTTCCCGGCCTGACCGGGTCGCGTTGTCTGCCGGGATTGCCGCATTCGTGTCGGTTCCGCTCGCGGGAATGGGGTTCGTTTTTGAGTTCGCGCTTGGTGGCACGGCTGAGAGTCTCTCGATCGGGGCGATCCTCGCCGCGATGCTCGGGACACACCTCCTGATCGGGATCGGTGAGGGCTTCATCACGTTCTTCGTCGTCGGTGCGGTGATGAAAGCCCGGCCGGACCTGGTCTACGGTTCTCCGACCTTCTCCGGCCGCAGAACCGAGGAGTTGATGTCATGAGCCGTCGTGCCCTCGGCTTGTTCGCTCTCGGTCTGCTGATCACGGTGTTTGTTGCTGTCGTTCTCTCGCAGTTTGCGTCCTCCGAACCGGACGGTCTCGAGTACGTGGCCGAGGACCAGGGCTTCGCGAACACGGCAGAAGATCACGATCTCGCAGACGCACCGCTTGCCGACTACGGCGAGAATCTGGAGTCCAGTGGTGCGATCTCGACCGGCGTCGCCGGGTTCATCGGAGTGATCGCGGCCCTGGGAGTCGGGTTCGGCTTGTTCTGGCTGATTCGGGCCCCGAATACCGACTCGCCGCGCCGGACGTCGTGAGCGGGAGCCACGTCCACGCGCTCTATCGCCATGGGGGCTCGCCGTTGCACCGCGCCGCTCCTCAAGTGAAGATCGTCGCCGCATTCGGGCTCGTGTTCGTGATCGCCCTCACGCCACGGACTGCGATCTGGGCTTTCGCAGTGTATGGGGTGATCGTCGCAGGGTTGATTGCGGTCGCGAACCTGTCCATCGCGTTCATCGCACGGCGCGCGATCGTTCTGATTCCGTTCCTGGTCGTCGCCTTGCTCTTTCCGATCATCGGATCGGGCGAGCGCGTCGAGGTATTCGGCATCCCACTGTCGGAGCAGGGGTTGTGGGACATGTGGAACGTGTTTGCCAAGGCGGGCCTGGGGTTCCTCGTCGCGGTCGTCCTGGCGGCGACCACCGCGATTGCCGACCTCCTTCGCGGCCTCGATGCGCTCCACATGCCGCGGATCGTCACGTCGATCATCGGATTCGCGGTGCGATACATCGATATCGTCGGAGCGGATTTCGGTCGGATGCGGGTCGCCCTCGCATCTCGGGGCTACCAGGGGCGATCGATCGCTACGTGGCGTGTCTACGCAAGGACCGTCGGGTCGGTGTTCGTGCGCACCTATGAGCGAGGGGAGCGCGTCTATCTTGCGATGCTGTCGCGCGTCTACAACGGGACCATGCCGTCTGCAGGGGCCGTTGCCGTTCCCGGCGCCCAGTGGGCGGCCGCTGCGGCGCTCGTCGGCTCGGCGGCGATCGTCATGGTCGCATCCAGGGGTTTGGCGTGAGCACGCCCGTGATCGAGATTGGGGGGCTCAGCTATCACTACCCGGACGGCACCGTTGCCCTTGAAGATGTGGACCTCCACATCCACCAGGGTGAGCGGGTTGCCCTGCTCGGGCCAAACGGTGCCGGCAAGACGACGCTGATCCTCCACATGAACGGCATCTACCTGCCGCAGACGGGGACGGTTGCCGTCTCCGGGTATCCGGTGACCGACGACAACCTGGTCGACATCCGCAGGAGGGTCGGGATCGTTTTCCAGGATCCAGACGACCAACTGTTCATGCCGACGGTGCGTGAAGATGTCGGCTTCGGTCCGGCCAACCTCGGCCTCACCGGAACCGACCTCGATGACCGGGTCAACCAGGCGCTTGCTGCCGTGGAGGTGAGTGATCTGGCCGATCGCCCGCCCAACCATCTGTCGTATGGCCAGAAGCGCAGGGTGGCGATCGCCGGGGTTATGGCGATGCAGCCCGAGATACTCGTGCTCGACGAGCCGACGTCGAACCTTGATCCGGCGAGCCGCAAGGATCTGACGGTGATCCTCGACAGCCTCGAGGTGACGCAACTGATCGTGACCCACGACCTGCTGTACGCGCTCGAGGTCTGCGAACGATCCGTGATCATCGACGCAGGACGGATTGTGGCCGACGGAACCACCCTCGACGTGCTTGGCGATCCGGAATTGCTCGCCGAACATCGGCTTGGCCTGCCTGCCGGCCTCCGCATTGACGACGTGGCGACACCGTGACCGGGCAGCCCCTGGAGCGAGGCGAAGGAGCCGAGGCGCTCACCGGCCGGATGTGGGAGGTCGCCATACCGCTGCACTCGCCGTTTACGAACGCTTCCGGCACGGTCGTGAACCGTCGTGTGGTCATCGTGTCGATCAGCGACGGAGCCTTGACCGGGTGGGGCGAGGCGGCACCCTATCCGGGGATCACTCCCGATACGGTCGATGACGCCTGGGACACGCTCGGGCGTGGGGCTGTGCTCGCTCCTTCAGCGGCTGCCGCCGTCGACGAAGCGCTGACCGATCTCGAAGCTCGGCGTGCCGCACGGTCCCTGTGGAAGAGCATCGGTGGGTCTCGGCGGTTCGTTCCAACATCGATTGCGGTTGGCCTGGACGAGGATCCGGTAGCACGGGTGGAGGTGACGGGCGCCGCCGGCGTGAAGCTCAAGATCCGGCCGGGCGACGACGCGAGCCGCGTGGCGGTGGTGCGAGAGGCGTTGCCGGACCTGTCGATCGGGGTCGATGCCAACGGCTCCTACCAGTGGGACGACCGGGCAGCGCTCCTTCGACTCGACGAGTACGGGATCGACTACATCGAGCAGCCGTTCCCGACAGATGACCTTGCGTCACATACCCGGCTCCGGGATGAGATCGTCGCCGCGGTGGCCCTGGACGAGTCGATCGCCTCGATCTCGTCTGCGATCGGTGCGATCGAGGCCGGCGCCGCAGATCTGCTGGTGGTGAAACCGGCCCGACTGGGCATGACCGCGGCGCGGGTCATCCACGACATCGCCCTCGCTGCCGGCCTCCGTATCAAGGCCTCCGGGCTGGTCGAGACCGCCATCGGGAGGGCTCACACGCTGGCGATTGCGACGCTGCCGGCGGCTGTCTACTCAGATGTCGCTGCACCGGCGTGGTACCTGGATGGCGGTATCGATGCTGACGAGCCGGCCGTCGTGGGAGACCGCGTGGAGCTCTCGGATCGGCCAGGGATGGGGTTCGACCCGGACCCCAACGCGTTCGAGCGCTACGTCGTCCGCGAGGCAGTCCTCGACTCGAGGATCTGGGATTGAACGACCCTGCCAACCGGGCCGTCGGCGTCGAACAGTTCGGAGTCTGCGGAGCCGATCCCTGTTGCGTGCTGGCGAGCGCGCGAACGCATCCCGAGCCACGCCCCGGTCGGAAGGCGGTGCAGCGTCAGGCTGACATCCGGGTTTCTGTAGAACCAGTCGCGGCCGTCGAGCGCCATTGCGTTGCCGTTCCCGACATCGGAGAGCGTCGCCGTCTGAACAAGTGGTGTCGTTGGCTCGTGCTCGACGACCGGCACGACCAGCCGGACCCATGACAGTCCCTCGCCGAGCGTGAAGAACGAGTCGTTGACCGTTCGAGCCTCGATGGCATGGCTGTGGAACCGTTCCTGATCGGTGACGTCAAACCCGAAGCGGCCCCACGAGATCGCCTCGGCCTCATCGAGTCCGGGAGGAGGGGCCCAGGAGTCGACCGGATCCGGGATTGGCACGTCGCTCGTCCGAATCTTCAGACCCGAGGCCCGGGCCACGGGTTGACCGGCTGCAACGAGCACGGCGTCGACGACCTGGATTCGGCGCCCATCCCGGGTCACCGTCGTGTCGACGAGCAGCGGTAGGTCGACTGGGACACCGCGGAAGAGGTCTACGGTCAGCCGCACGACCTGCATCGGAACGGCGCTCGGCGTTCGCTCGACCGCCCGGGCGAGCAATCCGACCGGCGGTCCACCGTGCTGTACGTCACCCGACCAGATACTCCGAGTGAGTCCGGTGGGGTGGAACAGTTCGCCGTCCGGGACATAGAGCGCGGTGGACATGCCAGAGACGCTAGTAGCGGAGGAGCAGAGGAAGGCGGTGACGATGCGGGCTCCGGTGCGTCGCCGTACTCAGCCAATCAGCTACGGTCACGAACTGGCCCCTTACTCCACCGGCAAGCCCAACCCCCGCGCGATGATCAGGCGTTGCATCTCGCTGGTGCCTTCGCCGATCTCGAGGACCTTCGCATCGCGATAGTGGCGGGCGACGAGGGTGTCATCGAGGAAGCCGGTGCCGCCAAAGACCTGCGTGGCGTTCCTGGTGGCCGTAACGGCTGACTCGGTGGCGTACAGCTTCGCTCGAGCCGCGGCGTGCTTGTAGGGCTGACCGGTGTCCTTGAGCCACGCTGCCTTGTAGGTGAGGAGGCGCGCTGCTTCGGCCATGACCTCGATATCGGCGATCTTGAACGCGATGCCCTGATACGAGCCGATCGGGCTGCCGAACGATGTCCGATCCCGGGCGTAGGCAACCGTCTCGTCGAGGCAGGCCTGGAGCACACCAACGGCGAGGGCGGCAATGGCGATCCTGCCGTCGTCGAGGGTGGAGAGGAACTGTCGGAACCCGTCGCCCCGTATGCCGAGAAGGTGGTCCTCAGGAACGCGGCAGTCGGCGAAGCTCAGGCCGTGGGTGTCGGATGCGTGCCAGCCCATCTTCTCGTACGACGGCTCGACCACGAACCCGGGGGTACCGGTAGGAACAATGATGGCGGAAACCTCGTCGGGACCGGTCCGGGCGGTCACCGTCACCAGGGATGTGATGGCGGTCCCTGAGTTGGTGATGAACGCTTTCGATCCGTTGATTGCCCACTCACCATCAACGAGATCAGCCTTGGTCTGCGTCGCTCCCGCGTCGGATCCACCGGCCGCCTCCGTGAGGCCGAAGCCTGCGAGGGCGCGACCCGCAATGAGGTCGGGCAGCCACCGATCACGCTGAGCGTCGGTGCCGAATTCTGCGATCGGATTGATGCCCAGCCCTACGGCCGCCTCGAGAGTGATCGCAATCGACTGATCGACGCGTGCGAGTTCCTCGATGGCGATGCACAGCGTCGTGAAGTCGGATCCGGACCCCCCGTAGCGCTCGTGGAAGGGAAGCCCGAAGAGGCCCAGATCGCCCATCTTGCCGACTGCGTCGAGCGGGAACGATCCGGTGCGGTCCCACTCGCGGGCGTGGGGAGCGATCTCGGCATCGGCGAAGTCCTGCATGACCCTGCGGAACGCGACGTGCTCTTCCTTGAACTCCACCCGGCGGCCTCCCGATGCGCGTGGTGTGAGCCTATCTGGATACGGCCACGCGCGTCCCACTAGAGTCGCAGCATCGACCCAAGGGAGGGTTCATATGTGCTGTTTCTTCGCTGTGTTGGTGACGCTTGGTCCCCGCTTCGCGATCCTGATCTGGTGGCTGATGCAGCCCGCTCGCTGGGAAGCCGCGTTCTCGAGCTTCTTCTGGCCGTTCCTTGGATTCATCTTCGCTCCGTGGACCACGATGTCGTGGGTCACCGTGGCGCCTGGCGGAGTCACGGGCTTCGACTTCATCATCGTCGCCATGGGAATCTTCCTGGACATCGCCAGCTACGGGGCCAGCGAGTACGGACGCAGGGAGCGGTACGCCGCTGTCTAGGTCTGCAACCGATCGATCGGCTGACGCCTGATGGACACGGCCGTCGCGCTCGTCCAGAGCTACCTGTACATGAATGGGTACTTCACCGTCACGGAGTATCCGGTCCTCGAACTGATGGAGGACGGCGAGTACCGCACCGTCACCGACGTTGACGTGCTCGCCGTCCGCATCCCGGGTGCGGGACGCGGCGACGGTGAGGTTGGCGGGAGTTTCGTCGGCGTTGACCCGGACCTCGACGTCGACCTCGAGCGGATCGACCTGATCATCGCCGAGGTAAAGGAGGGCCGGGCCGACCTCAACGCGTCGGCACGCGATCCGAAGGTACTGCGTGCCGCCCTTGATCGGTTCGGGGCGCTTGGAGAGGAGCGTGTGGCGCGGGTGATCGCCGATCTGCTCGAAGACGGGGAAGCCGATCATCCGGACGGGCCGCGGGTCCGCCTCATGGCGTTCGGCGCCCGCCCGCCGACGCAACGCGACGCCTCGTACCGGTGGAGGCTCCACGGGGACCTCGTCGGGTTCATGTACCGAAGGATCGGCCAGAACTGGTCGGCAGCGCAGGCGATGCAGTCGAAGGACCCTGCGCTGTCGTTCATGCTGCTCTTGGAGAAGGCCGTTCGCGGAGAATCGAAGGGGAAGTAGGGGAGAGGTCAAACAGACTTCCGACCACACTCATGTTTCACGTCGTCCTGCATCGGCCGGAGATCCCCCCCAACACGGGGAACCTCATGCGGTTGTGCGTGAACACCGGGAATCGCCTTCACCTGATCCGCCCGCTCGGGTTCGATCTGGACGATGCGCGGTTGCGCCGGGCCGGTCTCGACTATCGCGAATACGCCGATGTCGAGGTGTACGACAGCCTGGAGGCGTTCCTCGACACGGTCCTGCCCGTTCGAGTTTTCGCATACACCCAGCACGCTGAGCGCCTCTACACGAATGTCTCATACGCGGATGGTGACGCCCTGATGTTCGGCAGCGAGTCGGACGGATTGCCGACCGAGGCCCTCGATCACCCAGTCGTCGAGGATCGGCTGCGCATTCCGATCGCCCCCGGTGGTCGGTCCCTGAATCTCGCGAACGCCGCGGCGATCGTCGTCTACGAAGCGTGGAGACAGTCCAATTTCGCGCAGAACCGGATCCCCGACCGCCCGTGATTCCCGCGCGCCGGGCGTGATCCGGTACCTTGGTGGTCGTGAAACACGTATTTCCGATCCGCGTCCGGTTCTACGAACTCGATCCCTATCGCCACGTCAACCACGCCGTCTACATCCAGTATTTCGAGGCGGCCCGCGTCGAGTTGCTACGCGAGGCCGGTCTGACCCTGCAGGGGATGATGGACGATGGCGTGATGATCGTCGTTACGGACATCGCGACGCGATTCATCCGCTCCGCTGGTGGGAACGACGACCTCGTCGTCGAGACCGAGGTGCTCGAGTTCAAGCGGGTCTCTTCCCGGTGGCGCCAGCAGCTCCTGCGCGACGGCGAAGTCATCGTTGAGCAAGAGCTCGGCGCTGCGGTCACCAATCTCGATGGTCGTCCGATTCGTTTCCCCGAGCCGATGGTTGAGCATCTCCGTCCCTACCTCCTCGAATCGTGACGGTTGAGGCGATCGAAGCGGCGGCAGCGGTCGCCTGGCCTCCGACAGAGTCGACCACCATCGGCGAGTGGACGCTCGCAGCCGGCGACGGCTTCTCCCGTCGACGGAACTCGGCCGTACCGGCAGGTCCGGTGCCGGATGCTCTGGAGCGGCGTCTGTCAGACGTCTCGGAGTGGTATCGCGTGCGGGCCCTTCCGACGATCTTCCGGATCAACCCGACCTGTGATCCGGCGGTTGACGCTGTCCTCGCCGAGATCGGCTACTCCATCGACGCCCCGACGCTCGTGATGCGGCGGGCAACAGCGCCGAGCGGAGCGGTTGGGGACGTGCTCGAGTCCCCGGTCGCGACCGACGGCTGGATCTCGGCGGAGATGGGCGCTCTGGGCATTGATCCATCACAGGCCGGTCCCTGGCTCGCGACGTTGGCGAAGATCCCCGGCCCCGCAGTGTTCGTCAGCCCGGCAGTGGCGGGGCTTCCGGTCGGCGCGGGCCTCGGGGTCGTGGTGGGCGATCATCTCGGCGTGTTCGAGGTCGTGGTCGATCCGGCCCACCGGAGGCGGGGCCATGCCACCCGCATGATGGCTGCGCTCCATGCATTCGGCGCTCGCTCGGGAGCGAGGACCGCCTTTCTCCAAGTCCTCGAGAATGACGAACGGGCGATCGCCCTGTACCGGTCGCTCGGGTACGAAGTGTCTCACCGGTACTGGTACCGGCGATCTGATACGTGAGCGGCCGCTCCGCGTCCGCTGAGCGCTAGTTGCTCGCGTTCTGCGACGGCAGGTTCGGAATCAGCCAACTCAGCAGCGCGTCTTCGCTCCTGGTCTGCAGCGTCGCCTTCCCCGGTCCGGTGAGATCCACCACCAGCCCTTCGCCGCCGAAGATGGTGCTCTTCCACCCGGCAACCTTGCGGACCTTGAAGTCCATGCCCTCCGTGAATGTGACGAGGTGCCCGGTATCGAAGGTGAAGCGTTCGCCCGGGCCGAGCGTGATCTCCTCGATCGCTCCATACGACGAGACGACGAGCGTCCCCATTCCGTGGACCTTCAACATGACGAGGCCTTCGCTAGCGAAGAACGTCTTTGCTCCGCTCCACTTCGTATCGATGTTGAGCGACGGCGACGACGCAATGTAGCTACCGCTCTGGACCATCAGCGACTCACCGGTCAACTCAAGGACCTTCATGTCGCCGGGGAGAGCTGGGGCAACGTAGATCGTCCCGCCGGTTGCCGGCGCCGAGAACGTGTTGAGGAAGAAACTCTCTTTGCCGAACGTCGCGCGGCCGAGCGACTTCAGGAAACCGCCACGGGCCTTCGTCTGGAGTTCGAGGTCCGATGACATCGCGACCATGGCGCCGGCCTCGACGACGATATCCTCTCCAGGATCCAGGGCCACCTTGGCGGTGGCGAATGCTGGCCGGTAGTCGACTTCGATCTTCATGATGCTCCTCTCGTACGGATGACATCGACCATACCGGGCGCGGCCCGGATCATGGGTCAACCTGAAGCCTCCGGTTCGCTACGCTCGCGTCCGCAGGTGGGGGAGTGAGGGCCCGTAGCTCAGTTGGTTAGAGCAGGCGACTCATAATCGCTTGGCCGCAGGTTCGAGTCCTGCCGGGCCCACAATCGGTTGCGTGTACTTCCGTCGAGACCTATCCGGGCTCGACGTCGTGCCGTGTGGGGTTTCAGCTTCATTCTGCCTGGCGGCGTGTTTCCCCGGGTGTCGGTGGGTGTGGTCCGGGTGTGGCTTCGGTGGTCGTTGAAGGTTCGAGTCCTGCCGGGCCCACAATCGGTTGCGTGTACTTCCGTCGAGACCTATCCGGGCTCGACGTCGTGCCGTGTGGGGTTTCAGCTTCATTCTGCCTGGCGGCGTTGTTCCCGGTGTGTCGGTTGGTGTGGTCCGGGTGACGATGGACCGGGAGGAGCCGGAGCTAGGCTCCGGTGATGAGCTTGCGATGGCAGTCGATCGTTGTCGACACCATCGATCCCGTTTCGCTGGGTCGGTGGTGGGCAGACCTCCTCGGCTGGCGCATCACCTCCGAAGACGCCGACGAACTCGTCATCGAACCGCCGGTGGGTTCACCCGAGGATGGCACGTCTCCCGACCTCCTGTTCGGACGGGTACCCGAGAACAAACACATCAAGAACCGACTCCACATCGACCTTCGCCCTGACGATCAGGAGCGCGAGGTCGCCCGAGCGGAAGCGCTCGGAGCGTCGCGAATCAACGTCGGGCAGGCCGACGACGTGACGTGGGTGGTGCTCGCTGACCCCGAAGGCAATGAGTTCTGCATTCTGCAGGCACTGGCCCCCGACGAAACGCCCTAGGTCAACAGTCCGTTGTCGATCGACAGCCGTCGGAACTCGGTGGGGCTGTCGGCATGCGCAAAGGGGCGGGACCGGCCGTCGTCCAGGGCGGAGAGGTGGGCCGCCTCCACAAAGACCTGGGCTCCCAGCACCTCGTTCTGGGTGACCCCGAACGGTTCGCCCGCCTCGACCGCATCCCGGAACGCCGTGTGCGCCCGCTCATACGTCGCGTGGAAGCGAGGCTGGAACTCCGCGTAGTCACCCTCGAGAGTCGTCATGTGGAACGTCCTCGACGCCGGGTGGAGTTCACCGTTCGCGGTCCACAGTTCCACGGGGATCGGGCCGGGGTAGCCGGAGAACCGGCCAACGTGGATGGTGCCTTCGGTGCCGATCAGGTAGGTCTCGTTGTTGTAGCCGGAGGCGTGGGTTCGGCTCAGATCGAGGCGACCGATGGTGCTGGACGGTGTCGTGAAGCCGACGAAGGCCGTGTTGCCTCCTTCGTCGACAGGGCTGTCGTAGTGCTTGGCGTTGAACATGCGAGCCCAGACCTCATCCGGATACTCGCCGAGCAACCAGAGGGCCTCGTCGGCGACGTGGATCCCCATGTCGATGATGAGACCGCGGCTCGTGTAGGTCGGCGGGGGAGGGAACTGATCACGAAGAATCGAGCGGATCTCGCGAACCGGACCGATCAATCCATCGTCCATCAGCCGTTTGGCGTGGAGCAGCGCCTCGTCGAATCGCCGTTGGAGACCGATCTGGATGAGCGTCCGGTCGGTCCCGACGGCCTCAACGAAGTCGAAGGCCTCCGGCAGATCGGAGGTGAGCGGCTTCTCCAGATACACGGGAATTCCGGCTTCGACGAACGGCCGGGCATCGCGTGCATGGTCCTTGGTGTGCGACGAGATGATGACCGCGTCGAGATCCACGCCGGCGATCATCTTCCGCGGATCGGTGAACGTTGGAATTGCCGGCTCGCCGAGAACCCGGGTCGCTTCCTCCGCCGCGGCGAGTACCTCATCGCCAATTGCGACGATCGCGTGACCCTGATCCTTGACGATCTGCCCGTGTACCCGGCCGATGCGTCCCACTCCGAACAACCCGTACTTGAACTGCTTCGTCATGGAAGTACCCTTCCCAAGCTTGCAGTGATGCTCTGTGAAGCGATGCTACCAACGGCAATCTCCGCCACTACCAGAACGCGCAGCCGGCGTCGCGGTCCGGCCGTAGGATTGGGCGCCATGAGGAACGCACTAGAAGAGGCGCAGAGAATGGGAGCGGATGGCCCGACCGTGGCGGCTGCCACATTGGTGAGCGTCGACGGGTCGGTGCCGCGCCGCTCGGAGGCCCGTCTGCTGGTCTCGTCCAACGGGGCGACGTCAGGGTCGGTGAGCTTCGGGTGTGTCGAAGCCGATGTCGCCGCCCATGCCGAAGCGGTCCTCGAGAGTGGAGAGCCGCGCCTCGTGTCGTACGGCCTGAGCGACGAAGACGCCTTCGGGCTCGGTCTCACCTGCGGTGGAGCGATGGAGGTGTTCATCGAGCCATGGACGAGCCTCGCCGCGGACCTGGGCGGAGCGCCCGATCCGGCGTTCTCGGGCGTGATGGCGACCGTCATTGCCGGACCCGGTCGAGGAGGCCATGCGCTGTTCAACAGCGACTCCGGCATCTGGTCGGGCGATCTGTCGCCGATCCACAGTGACGAGCTCGCTGCCGACGTCGAGCCCACCATCGCGGGGGAGAAGGCCCGCATCGTGGAGGTCGGAGGCTCGCGCATCTACCTCGAACCCGTGGTCGCGCCACCGAGGCTGCTCATTTACGGTGCCGGCCACACGGCCCAGGCACTCTGCGCGGCCGCAAGCGCCATCGGTTTCCGGGTGATCGTGGCCGATCACCGGCCCGGGCTTGCGGACTCCGATCAGTATCCAAATGCGGCCGAGGTGCTCGTCGGTTGGCCGGCCGACATCGTGCCGCTCGTGTCACCGGACGACCGCACCTATGCCGTCTGTCTCGCCCACAACGCGGAAGTCGAAGATGTACTCCTCCCGTTGCTCGCCGACGCCGGAGCGTGTTACATCGGCGTACTCGGGAGCCGCCGGAACCACGCGGCCCGCAAGCAGCGTCTCGTCGCGGCAGGCATGCCGCCAGAACACACAGAGCTGCTCCGCGGTCCGGTCGGACTCGGCATCGGCGCTCTTACCCCGGAGGAGATCGCCGTCTCCATCGTGGCCGAACTCGTCACGGTGCGGCGCGATCACCCTTTCGACTGAGCGGCCACACCGCTGGGCTCGTCGACAGGCCGTTGTGGCGCGCTCTGGCGCCCATTCGATCTAGAGTCCTCCGTACGAATCGCCGCGCGCTGCGGCGATTCGGAGACTGATACAAGGAACACCGAAGGGAGAGCCAATGGCTCGGAACAGATGGACGTTCATGGTCGCGCTGATGATGGTGCTCGCGATGGTCGCGGCAGCATGCAGCAGCGACGATGGTGGCGACGAGACGACCACGACGGCGGCAGGCGGCGACGAGACGACGACTACCGCCGCCATGGAAGAGGGTGAAGAGTTCAAGGTCGCGTTTGTGCACGTCGGCCCGACGGCTGACAAGGGGTGGTCATGGGCCCACGATCAAGGCGCCCAGTACCTCGAAGCCAACATGCCAGGCGCCGTGATCACGACGCTC
>Ga0316193_10001816_pt1 | contig 14686 bp, 11 predicted proteins | sample MerIslsedime2_MG_FD_207735 | JGI IMG/M metagenome (GOLD analysis project Ga0316193, IMG submission 207735) | Coastal sediment microbial communities from Maine, United States - Merrow Island sediment 2 | ecosystem: Environmental > Aquatic > Marine > Coastal > Sediment | place: USA: Maine...
GCATCTACGCCCAAGTGATTAAGACTTGGCGGAAAGACCGCGTCACGCGAGTGGAACGTCGAGCGATTATCGGCACGCCCCGACGATTGGAGAAGGCGCTCGATGAATCGGAGGATTCGGCGCATGCAAACACGGCATATATCGAGCGCCTCAATTTGACAATCCGACAATCGGTCGCATATTTGCGTAGACGCAGTCCGACTCATGCACGTTGTGAAGAGAAATCGCACCGGCAGCTCGAACTCGCGCGTTGTCATTACAATTTTATTCGTCGTCATACCAGTTTGCGGTTCGGGCGGGAGCTTCGGACGCCGGCCATGGTCGCCGGTCTCCAGAACCGAGTATGTAGTTTCCGAGATGTCTTCGTCATTACTTAGATCAACAGCGGATGAACGAAGCACCGAGTATTTTGACCGGATGGGCAGGGCAAAGCTCTGAGCCATGTTTTGGTTTTAGTTACCATGCACATCTTCTACGCTATAATTAGGATGAATTGGGCGAAATTTAGTGTTAACCCGGACAAAGAGCATCGGAAACGGTTACTCAACAGGTGTGGAATTCACGGAAAAGGGCTTTTATTCTTCTTATACTCTCTAGTTTAACGTTCAAGTCGGTGCAAATTCCTGTCGCATTCGGTGTGGCCAGTTAAGTGATAGCGGGTAAGAATCTGTAAGAATCACTGGAGAGAGGCTATACTAATGAGTGTCTCGCACAATAACAGGTTGGGCGTGTTTAAAAGCGTTTGACGTAATGTCATGATGGAACCCGCTTGACTGCCAAGGAGTGACGAGCATGGACTCGCTGTTTTTTGATACTCTTGGAGCGCTGATCGGTTTAGTCACAGTACTGCTCTTGCTTAGCATGATCGTTACCGCGCTGGTCCAGGCCACACAGGCTATGCTGCGTTTGCGTGGCCGCAATTTGCTGTTTGGCCTGGCTGGGGTGTTGCGCGAACAGGTGAACATGTCGCCGGAGCGCGCTAAGGTGGAAGCCCGAACGATCCTCAATGCCAATGGTGCCCCTGTGCTGCGCAGTTTCGTGGATCCGCTCGGTTCAGTGGGCAAGTTATTTGGACCGCAGGTCTCCTGGCTCGAGCCCGCAGAACTTCGTGAAATCCTTGGCGGGTGTACCTTAAATCTGACGGATGATGCCTGTCAGTCTGTCGTAGAGCGTTACAAGAAGCTTCAAAAAGTATTCAGCAAGCGCTTCCTGCGTACTATACGAATTTGGACCATTGTTTGGGCGCTCCCTGTCGCCTCTTATTTTCAGGTCAGTGTGCCTGCGCTGCTCAACGATTTTCTCAACAGTCATGAATTGCAGTCCCGGATGTTGGGCGTGGCGTCCGATACGCATGCGTACACCCCGCTGTCACACGAGCAGATAGCAAAGAGGGTGTTAGAGCAACTCGCAGTAAGCCACCCTGAGCTTATGCTCACGCTGGAGACGGCGAGCAGTGGCGAGCAGAGCAAGGAGAGTATTGCCAATGAGCTCGCCTTTTTACTCAGAGAGCATCCTGATAATCGCTCGCTCATTTCCGAATACCAGCATTTGCTTCATCAATCCTATCAAGAGGAGCTGGACACTGCCTTCAACGCGACGGGTGTTGCCGCGCTAAACCTCGCGCAACTCAATATCGAGCCATGGCGTGAGAGCTGGGAGTTTTATGTGCGTGGTGGTGTGGCGCGTTGGGGTAACTGGGTGGGCGTGCTGATGACAATGATTCTGCTGAGTTTCGGCGCCCCGTTCTGGTTCAACGTCTTGCGCAATATGATGAACCTGCGTGATACGCTTAAGCCGCCGAGTGAAATCGTGGGCAAGTAAAAACCGTAAAACAGGCGGTGCAAACGCAGGGTAGTGAGGAGGTGTTTGGGATGGCGGAAACTAAGAATCAACCTCGTCCCCTCGGCCATGCTGGCCGACCAGTACGCATTCTGAACTTTGCTGGCGGCAGTTTTGATACCGTGATGCAACTTGGCGTCGCTCATGCCTTGCTGGTCATACAGGGGCGGGCGCCGGACGCGATCGTGGGGGTGTCCGCCGGTGCAATCCAGGCGGCAGCTGTAGCCGAGATTCTGCAGGCCGGCGAGCAATTTAGCCTCGATCCTGGGCAGAGTGAAAAGGAACTGCAGGATAGCTACCGGAGCTGTCAGGCTGCCCGAGTGCAAAGATTCCGCGAATTCGTCAACGCCGCTCAGCGAGCCCCGGAAGAACTTATCGATGCATCGTTGCCCGACGCCTATCAGATCGAATCGTATGATGCACTGCAACCCTTGCGTACTGCGCGTTTTGTCGAGGAAGAGCGCGACGAGCGTGAGCGCCATCTGCGGGTACGAAGTGGCCTGGTGCGCTTATACAACCACTTACTCAGAATCCACGTGCCCGTAGGTACTGTTACGCGGGTGGTGCGTAGATGGCTCGGCTTTCAGGCGGCAGACGATATGCGGAGCCGCTCGGCACGGTGGTGCGTTAAAGCACTCGAATTATTTCGGATCTGGTTGCTCATTGGAGCAGAACTCCACCGGCTGGTCACCGTTGCACCTATGCTAGTGCGCCCTTTATTTACTACGCAGACAAACGCCCGTGTCGCAACAGCGGGCAGCCTGATTTTTCATTTCCGGGCGCCACGATTTTTGAAGCTCGCTCTCATATACAGCTTTACCTTGTTCGTGCTGGCCAGCACCTGGGTAATCGTCAGCACACTACCCGCCGTATTCGCCTTCTGGAAGTTGCCTCAGGACGTGGCGTGGTACTGGCAGGTCGTTGCGGGGCTGCCGTATCTGTTGCCTTTACTGATGGCATTGGCGCAGTGGATCAGTCGGCATGATTCAGTAACCCGCCTTGGCGCGTTACGCGACGGATTCAAAGGCCTGCTTCAGTTCGCGATATCACTGTTTATCTGGGGTGGCCTGGCATACCTCCTGATAAGCGATTTCCGGCTTCCTGACAGTGTGCGCGATATTTTCGATCCCCGTATTAATCCCCCCAATAAAATTGCTGGCACTATTTTTCTTATTGGCGGCGGTATTGGTCTGGCAACACTAATATGGGCTGTATATCTCTTTAGAAGGGATCGTTCACGGCAGGCAAATGCAAACCAACCAAAGATGAGCTTCAAGTATTGGTATGGCAAGCGTTTCCTAGAATCGTATAACCTGTCGCGCTCCTTATTGCACCATCATCGGCTTGAGAAATTTCTCGCCGAACTTTTTGACCGCGACTACTACGGGCGCCTGCAGAAAGAAAAAGCACTGGAGGCTGCGCTAGAGACGCCGACACCCAAAACTGCCCGGTCGGGTGAACCGAGTGGCTGTTTTCAGGGTGAGAAGAAAATTGGTGATTATTGTAAGTCGGCGCGTAAGCCGCGGATTGCACTCGGGCTGGGTGTTGCGGATGTTGGCAGTGGCAAAGTCGAGATTATGGATGACGATGCCTCGGTAGTCTGTGGCTTGCGCGCTGCCACAGCCTTAGTTCCGCTGTTACCTGCGGTACGCTATGAAGGGCACCTTTACACCGACAGCACGAACGTGACGCCTGTTCCCATGCCTGCCATGTTGAGTCTCTTGCGACGGTACGGAGTACATAAAGAAGCATCTGTTATTCATGTGTATCGAGTTGCACCGGTGCCTTTCAGTAAGCCTCGCTTGCGTCAGGCGAGACAGTCACAGCCGCTTTTGAACCTGGTGGACATTGCGCTGCGCGCAATCAAGCTGCGCCAATACAAGGATGCGGATCTCGAACGTCGCCTCATTGAAAGATATACCAGGGCCATACCATCCGAGACACCGGAAGGCGAATTCCGTTGCGTAATGCGTGCGCCACTGCGCGGTGAGCAGCTTGACAAAGAATTTTTCAGAATGTGGGTGGCTCCCGTTGAGCTCGAGTTGCCGGTAGGGCTGAATGGCAGGATCATGTTTGCAGACCGCGAACAGCGCCGCGCTGAGATCCTGCGCACCATCGCCCAGGGGTGCCGTGCATCGATGCAGGTTATGATTGCCGACGCAGTTGACAAATCTCGTGACATAGACCAGCGCGGTATGACTGTGCCGTGTGCAAAAGCGGTACAGTATCACCTGGAGCATTGCGGTAGAGACGATATCGACAAACATCGGATCCAGAGTGTGGCATGCCAACGCTTGCCCGGAAGCCGGCCGGCGGTCAGCGGGCGACAAACGAAAGAGACACACACGCCGCCTGGCTTGTGGGATATATGCAAGTACTGCCAGCTCGATGCGGAGACAGCAGAGGCCCAGGGTGCCCGTCGAGACCAGACGCTTGTCTGGCAGGGCTGGACGCAGACGGCACCGAGTTGGCCTCACGAATTCGAAGAGCGCGAGGAGTCTGGAAATGATAGGCATTTTGAAACTGTTTCAGCTAATTCACCCAACGAGGAGGTCCTTGAGGCGCTCAGACGCTACTGGCCGCGCGCGGACGCCAGCAACAACCCACCATCGCCCGTCACTCGCCCCTCGGTGAGTCTATTGTTCAGCGGCGGGGTATTTCGCGGAGTTTTCCAGGTGGGAGTTCTAAACGCCTTGAACGTGCTGCGTGTCAAACCGGATATCGTCGCAGGAGCTTCGATCGGTTCAATCACCGCCGGCATGGCTGCCCATTTTCTAGCTACGATAGATGACGACGAGCGTCGCGCGATGCAGCTCGCCCGGCTGGCTGGCGCATACCTAGCGGTTGACAGAATTATTTTGACCGATCGTTTCGCCGATTTTGTTCGTGAGTTCACCATTCGGGCCGCAAACACACGATTTTCGCTGCGCCAGGCCGATCAGCTCTTTCGAAAATACGATCGGCTCTGGACGCCAAATTTCGATCGTGGGGCTCGTCAGGTGATTGCGGGCATCGAACGACTCCTTTATCTGAACTTCTATCAGTTGAATCGACTCGTCAGAGCGATGCGAAACCGCCAGAGTAAGCGAGCCGGTGCGCTTGTACGTCAGTTTGTACAGCAATGGCTGAGCCGAATGAATGTTGGCGAGGAAGTGCTCGGTGCGGAGGCACTGGAGGATCTGATCCAGCATTTTATCGGGACAGCAGATGGCGTTGACTACCTAACGCGGGGTGATTCCAGGTTGTTGGCATCAACTTTTCAGCGGTTCATTGCCGATGGTGTTCTGCTGCTTGCCACGACCACCGACCTAACTGATGGCCGTCTATTGACGCTCGGCGACCCGTTCAGTACATCCGAAAAATCAACCCAGATCGATCTTGTGCAGGCCTTGCTCGCCAGCAGCGCATTTCCCGGGGTGTTCAGGCCGCGTTGGTTGCCTGAGCTCTTCCCGCAGTCGCACCGCAGTCATCAGTTTATCGATGGCGGGGTCATGGACAACCTGCCAATTGATGCGGTGGTGCAATTGCTACTCGACACCTCACACCAGGAGCCCGGCAAGGAATTGATAAAGCGACGTCCGTTCTCGTGCGCAGGCAATAAGCAGCAGCCGGTACCGCACCTCGCATTTGCGGCTTCGCTTGAGCCGGAGGTCGAGCCGATTGAACTTGATGCTGATGCTGCGCTCAGCGCATTAGAAAATTATTGGCCTGCCTTGAACAGTCGTGCGAAAAAGCTCGGTTATAACAATAAACTTGACAATTATAGTGATGCCGCCCGCGATATCAGTGCACTGCATGATCACTTTTATAATGAGCGGGATGGAACAGACGAACACGTAGCCCTTGATCTTGAGATCGTAGCGCTTAAGCCCAAGTGGCTGTGCGGCACGTTCGCCTTTCATCCGATGCTGGGCTACCGCCGGCTACGACAGGCCGAGAGCATAGCGCACGGCTGTGCGCTGACTTTTTTGAAATTCTCAGAATACCCTGAAGCCTGGCTCGGCGCCTGGGGTATCGACTACTCAAAGCTCCCGAAAAAGGGTACAACGCTGGTGGGCGCGCACGATGCGTGGCAGTCGCAACGACCCAATACTACCAATGGAAAATGCTGGTTGCGCCCAGAGGGGCGTTGCCCTTACAGTCATGAGGCACTCAATGAACTCAATTCCGGTATGGGCGACTGCATCCGGCGACTCGACAGTCAAACAATAGAAGAGCTCTCGCTCATTTACACCCGCTGCCAGATTCTGAAGACGCACGAGGAGCATTGAGTGCTCCATGGTTTGCTAGAAGACTTGATATCACGCGCGGCTCGGCGAGAAGAATCAGCTGGCCAGGTACCCGCTCTCTATCGAATGTAAAGGCTCGAATAGACAAAACATCTCGGATTTGCTTCCGATGTATCGTGTCGTCAGGAAATCGACAGAGTTTTCATGGTGATGGGAAATTACAGCGGGCCATGCATATTCGTTCCTTGCAATTTCGATGTTTACTACATAAGTAATTCCCAGTACCTGTCCAATAACAATGATGAATGGGACTATGCGCGTGTTACACAAAGGTTGGATAAGGCAGACGCTATTAGAGTGTATCTCTGGAACCGCTTCGGTCGCGAGGTTAAGCGGAATGAGGACGCCATTTCTACGGAAAACGGGAACTAGAGTGAGAACACCTGCGGCAACTTCAGTCAGCATGTCGGCGCGGAATCAGCCCTGCGCGTTACGACAAAGGTAATACATCACGATTTCCGCGAGCGTTCTCTTCAGGTCATTTGACTTTCCAAGACAACGCACTATTCTTATTTGCAGCACGAATACAAAAAATGGTGTACGTGCGCTCAGGTGTTATACGAAGCAAAGGGGTCTCAACACGCTCATGGGAACAGCAATTGCCCAAACAGCTAAAACATAGGATTCGAGTCGCGGCCCTGACGACATTCGGCAGCGACGAACCTTGATAGCGGCTTCTGGCGGAACAAGCATTGGGAGGATGGGGAACAATTGCTAGAAATCGGTATTGTCTTCTCATTTTACGTCTCCTGATTTTGGCCACGCTGAGTTCCGGCTTTCTTGGAGCCTGCACGACCATCTCGATAGACAGCGGAGATGGTGTGGTGAAAGTTACCCGACGTGCGGGATTTGCCTACGTGGAACTACCACCGAATACCGACAGCGTTGTTGAAATGAGAGGTTACGGAATGTCATTCAGCAGGTTGGGCGGCGGCATAGGATTCATCCAACAACGATTTGCGGCGCTAAATGGCGATTGCCGCGTCGTCATCTGGGTTGACGACCTGAACCATATCGAAGCGGTGCGGGCCATCGCTGCGGAACATCCGGAAATTTGTGTCGCTGGAAAGGAGATACCATGACTAATTTTGCTAGAACTTCCGCAATTGCCGCAATCACCCTGTTTCTAAGCGCTTGCGCAGGCTCTACGGAGAATCCACCGTTGGTCTTCGGCAAGTCGCTTACTGTAGGCATCGGCATCAGCGGTTCCACGCCGGAGCAGAGTGCGGACCTCACGCTTGGCGTTAAGAGCAAGAACATTGCTGTTGTTCCGGTCTCGTTGACTCAGCAGGATGGCAGTAAGGCTATGATAGACTCAACAGGTAAAGATACGAGTCAGAACTCTACTGTTCGGGAGGCGCGTGATGCCTTATCAGTACTCGGACAGTTCGAAGTAAAAGCCCAGCAAAGTAGTCCAACAGTTTCCTTGGGAGAATTTTTTGCAACCGGCGCTGCTGCGCGCCGATTGGCAGATGGATTCGCTTGTGAAATGGGGGAAGGCCAATATTGCAAGCTACCTGGAAGCAAGCCACCGACCACTCCGTGAAATGGAGTTAGCCCACAAGTTCTGGAGGTGTGATCATGGCAAAAGTTGCAACAAAAAAACGCATGACCGGCAAGAAAAGAGGTGCCTCGAAAAAGAAGCGCCTGAGCCGGGCGAAATCTGCTTCATCGGCACCCTCAGCCGCATCAACACCTTCTGCGCCATCGGCACCCTCAGCGCCATCGGCGCCTTCCACACCGTCGCTTCCATCCTTTCCGTCCGCTCCGTCTGTTCCATCATTCAGCCCAATAGGCGCAACCCTTGAAGCGCAGCCATCGCCGGCAGCGGGTTCTGGAGAGCAGATTGTCGAAAAAGCGCTGGAACATATTCTCGAAGAATACGTGCTGGGTGCAAGAGCGCCACTGAGCGATAATGGCTGGACGGGGCCCTGGGACTGCGCGGAGTTCGCAAGTTGGTGTCTTTACCGGATCACGGGGATCATTTACGGCGCCCGGCCCAAGCACGATCCAATGCGCGCCGATCCTTATACAGGATTTTGGGGCGAGGATGCCGAAGCGGATCATCAGCGATACGGCGGTGTCATTGTGTCGGCAGAGCTGGCAGCGCGTACGCCGGGGGCCTTCGTTTTGCGCAAGCCCGGGATATATCGCAAGGTCGGCCATATCGTCATATCGGATGGTACCGGCGGCACCGTCGAAGCCATGAGTAGCAACCGTGGGGTGGTTCAGGCTTCATTAAATGGCCGTTGGTGGGACTATGGCATTCTGGTGCCGGGGGTTCAATACTTCATGAACGAGACACCTGTCGAGCTGACGCCGCCGCATCGGGTATTGAGAATCACCACTCCGCTGTTACGAGGCGCCATGGTGGAAGCCGTGCAGCGCGCACTTTCTGGCCTGGGATATAAGCCTGGTTCTATAGACGGTATCTATGGCAGTCAGGCGGCCAACGCCGTTAGTGCGTTTCAGAGTGATCAAGGTTTGGTTGTGGACGGCGAAGTAAGTGACGAGACCTTAAATGCCTTGGATCTAGAGTGGAATGCCTGACACTAAATGCTCCATCGTGGCTATGTATGTCCGTCGCTGCCGGCCATGGAAGGGCGAAGCCCGAGGCCGGTAGTCCCCGGAAGGCGCCAGGCAGTTAAGCAGGGCCGGCGTGCGAAGCGCCAGAGGCCCTGCTGCAAACTGCATCCTAGCGCCGTCGAGCCATTTGTGGGAGTGCTGCGTAGCCTGCGCCGAGCTTGCGATGGTGTGGCGAAGCGGCACGGACGCAGGGCGGCCGGGGCACAATCGCTGTCGCGTTGGCGAGGCGATTGTGGCGACGAGGACGTCGGAGCAGCCGACAAGGCTGCGAATCTAGGAGGGTGAAAGTCCCTCTACCGCCAATTGCTCGATTCAGGCGGTTAGCATGTCCCCTGCTCAGGGAGGCAACAAACTGAGATATGCGGGGACGTAAAAGCCACGGCTGCCTAGCACCGTCAGGTGCTGCGGTGGGAGCAATCGGGGTGGCGAGCAAATCTACGACGTACGGTGCAAATTTACGAACCAGCGCGATGATATTGTTGTCGAACAATATTACAGTTAAATTGTTCGTGCAATGACAAACGCCATACAGCCGTTCCACCTCATCATAATTGCCTTGGCCGGCGCTTAACCGCCAGCAACAGGTGGTCATCGACTATCTCATCGAACGGGACCGTGTGCTCAAGACTCAACTCGATGGACTGCGGTTTCGCTTCATCGACGAATAGCGCATACGACTGGCCTTGAAGGCCAAAGTGTTTTGCCGACGGCTGCTTGATGAACTCGAGACTTTCGTCACTCCGGATACCTTGCAATGACACGCTGGTATCTAACAACTGTCGCCAAAAGTGGCGTCGTTCCAGTTACACAGATGTATAACGTATTCAATAACACAAAAAAATCCAATCGGGGAGCGGTTTTGGTCAAACCTTTTCCTTGCCTTGTGGATCAATGGGTTACCCAAGCTTTTGAGAATAATTACAGTCAGTTATAAAGTGTTGAGGTGGGTATGTCCACAGGAAACCAGGGTTTAGGTTCTAATGGGGTGCGATTTCAAGTCGCATCGATTTTCGCATCGGTACTTTTAGGTGGATCCGGTGGGTAGTGTGAAAGTGTTTCAGAAGCTCGTTGGCATCTTATGTCTTATACAAGCTCTTAAGGGCTGCGTATATATTCCCGTAGCAGGACCGAAGTCCGAAGGTGTGGCCGAAAAGACATCAGTTGAGGCCCTGGTTGAAGAAAACGAATCCGAGGTGCGGCGGCAGCTAGGGGAACCTCAATGGTCATACGAGGGGAGGGGGCACAAGTATCTCATCTACCAAGGTTGGCAGCAGCACGGACTCGTACTCATGGTCCCTCTTGGCTTCATGGGGCCGCCACCTTTTGGATGGCTCGAGAGACGCTACTGCTGGCTGTTGGCGTTTGAACTGGAAAACGTACTCAAGCGTGTAGATCGAAAAATCAGTGCCCACGATTGTCGCCGGGTGTTCTGGACAGAGAAAGAGATGCTGGCGCTGGAACCGGGGGATGCGAAAACGAATTGGCAGCTCTACGCCGAGAGTACCGATCCTGGGCCGCAGGAGTGGCGCTGGCTTTGCCGGGCTGCAGACCAAGGGTATTCACTGGCACGTCACAGACTCGGGACAGTCTATTACCACGGGCTGGACAATGTAGAGAGGGATCTTGTCTTAGCGTACGTCTGGTACAATCTTGCCGAGAAGACCGGGCCTGAAGTGAAACAACTCAATTGGATCAGGACCTCGCTGACAACCGAGCAGCGTCTGACCGCAGAGCACTTGATCGCTACCTGGCGCGCCGGGCGCTGTGAGCAGGAGCTGCTTGCGGGAGCCCAGCGGTCTCAATGAGGTCGCTTGGAAGTAAGAGGCCACGCTTCCATAGGCCCGGTGCACTATCGACTAGGAAATAGGGCGCTACTGAATCCAATGAGGGCAAACCAAGCAATGCGGATACTTCATGCCACAGCATATACTTTGTCACTGGCCTTCTGCGGAATCATCTTATTGGGCGGCTGTTCGGGTGTTCCCCAGCACAAACAGATTGCACAAAGTGAAGGCTTGACACTGGAAGAAAAGATTCAGGAACTGGTGTATCAGGGCGCTTCCCGGACGGAAGTGGTCGCCACGTTTGGTGAGGCCACGGGATATACGAGCGATACCCTGAGTTACACGGTGAAGGTGGGAGATCGGGGACAGATAACGAAAATGAAGTTCCCTGCATCTGATATGGACTATGCCGACCCAGGGCATCCCGGGGATTATCGTTGGGTCTTGGCGTTTGATCAGCGCGGAAGCCTGTATGATTACCGTCGCGTATCTCTCGACCACGGCGAGGTTGGGCGCGTGTATGATTATTTGCGCGACGAAATGGGAGCTATCGCAGCCGTACAGTGGCATGGCGCCTACCGAATTGGATTTACCGCGCTTAACTGTGCCGACACAGCGCACTGCTGGGCTATAGGCGGAGCGGGATTGGTGCTGGAGACCAGTGACGGCGGAAAGTCATGGGTGAGTCACGTGAGCGGGACGGATAAGCACAAACGCCTCCCTACGATTGTTCCGTCGCTTTATTCCGCAGCCTTCCCCGATCGAACGAATGGGTGGGTGACGGGCCACGATTCATGGCTGCCCGTCGGTGGGTTGATCCTGCACAGCGCAGATGGCGGTCATAACTGGACGTTTCAGCTTAAGAGCGACAGTATGTGGCGGCCCCGAGATCCACTGTGGTCGATTGCGTTTAGCGATAATCGTCAGGGTTGGGCGGTAGGGGCAGGAGGCACGATGCTCCACACCAGCGATGGCGGTAGAAGTTGGGCGGATCAGTCCAGCGGTACAAAAGCGGCTCTTTTGTCGGTCGGATTTTGTGACGGGCAGAATGGCTGGGTCGTCGGTTCGTCGTGGACAGTCTTACACACATCGAATGCAGGTCGGAGTTGGCACCCTCAGACCATCGGCACGGAGCAGCTACCCAGTAAGGTCGCAGAGGGGAAGCCATTCCCCCATCGATGGCTTCTGTCCATATACCCGTACGAAGACGTTCTGACCTCCGTGAACATGATCGATTGCAGCCGAGGCTGGATTGCAGGTGACCATGGAACCATCTTGCACACCGAAGACGGCGGAGGGACCTGGCGTGATCAGCCAAGCGGGACAACAGCAAGACTGAACGCAATTCAGTTCGTATCGACCCAGCTGGGCTGGGCAGTCGGTGATCGGGGTGTCATTCTGAAAACTGTCAATGGGGGAAAGGAATGGATACCACAGTCGAGCGGAACCCGCGAGGATCTTCGCGATCTGAGTTTCGTTGATGAAGATCATGGGTGGATTGGCGGGTCCCACGGGGCAATCCTCCATACTGCCGATGGGGGAGCCACATGGACCAAACAATGCCTCGTTTACGACTGCGCAGGTGAAGCCGCACAGCAGTTCTACTGGCATCCATGGTTGAAATAGCTTACCCCGACTCGGCACCAGCAAATATAGCGGGCATTCACGACGATTCACAGCGCCATACCCGTATGGTGAAAATATACGAACGAGCCGTATGATATTGTTATCGAAAAATCTTATGGGTAAATTGTTCGTGCAATAAAAAACGCCATCCAGGCTCACCATTTCCAGGTCGTCGCCATGGTCGGCTGGCTTAACCGCTATGCACATCACCTAACAACCTTCAGCTTCGGCAGCACCAGCTGATCCAATGAATCAATCGTCTGCTTGAACCGTTCATTCTTCACAAATGCCGCATATGCCTTTTCTGTTGTTTTGACAGAAGCGTGTCCCAGAAGATGCTGAACGTCAGTAATGGCAGCGCCTCGACTCAATAAGCGAGTAGCAAAAGCCTTTCGTAGATTATGCGACGAAACATCTATACCGACTTAACACAGTCCCGCCAGCCCTTGGAAAGATGAATCCGTGGTGGCTTCGGGTTGGCAAACATCGTGACCTCGGAAAACGAGTTCTTGAGTGTTTCCGGTTGAAAGATACAATAACGACAATAGATTCCGAGAGCTATGACTCGATCGGCGGGCGCAAACATTCGCTGGACCAGGACACCGGTTGGACCTCCACTGAGGTTAAGAGGCGCCTGGAAGACAAAATTAAAACTGCACTAAATCGGTAACAGGTCACGATTGATCTGAGAGCATTGAATCAATTGGAAGATCGTATATGCCACGGGACTACGTGATACCCTATGCAAAATTCGACCGCAGCGCCCAATGAAAATCTTGAACGCCTCGCTGGTATTGTTGAGCGTGTGACGTTCCACAATGAGCAGAACGGATGGTCGGTACTCAAAGTCACTTCGTTTCGCGATCCCGCTCGCATGACAACCGTGCTCATCCATCAAGCCAAGGTCTTTGCGGGTGCGACGATGGAGTTCTGGGGTGCGTGGGGACATCATCCGAAGCACGGTGAGCAGTTCAAAGCGGTTCGCGCTGTCGAGAAGAAACCCGCCACCGCCGCAGCCCTGGAAAAATACTTAGGCTCAGGTCTTATTCGCGGCGTGGGACCAGCTACGGCAAAACGAATTGTTGGGTACTTTAATGAAAAGACCCTCAATGTGTTTGAAAGCAAGATCGAAGAGCTAATGAAGGTGCCTGGGATCGCTGAGAAAAAACTTGAACAGATCAAGGTCTCCTGGGAAGAGCACCGAGCGATCCGTGATGTTATGATCTTTCTTCAGGGCTACGGGATCAGTACGCTATTCTCCACTAAAATCTACAAGACCTATGGTGATCAAGCGATTCAAATTGTATCGGCAAATCCCTACCGTCTTGCACATGATATCTACGGAATCGGATTTTTCTCCGCTGATAAGATCGCCCTCGCGATGGGTTTTGAGCGAACGGGCGAACCCCGCATTGAAGCTGGTATCAAGCATGTCTTATCGGCAAGTCGTGAAGAGGGGCATTGTTTTTTGACTGACCTTCAGATCGTTGCAAATTCATTGGAGCTGTTGCGTGAAAAAATAGAAGCCGACTGCATCCTCGCAGTCCTTCAGAAACTGCTTTCAACCGATCAGGTTAAGTGCCGCAAACTCACACGCAGTGCGGAAGTTGCTGCCTGCTATTACTCCAAAGGGCTCTACTTTGATGAGTTATCAACCGCGCAGAATGTAATGGGGCTACTGGCTGTGCCGACCTCAATTGATTCTGAGCGAGTCCACACATGGGTAGTGCGCCATTGCGAAAAGCACGGCATTACACTCAGCGATGAGCAACAGGCGGCGGTTTGTGGAATCGCAGGACAAACATTTTCAATTTTGACAGGAGGGCCGGGATGCGGAAAGACAACCTGTACGAAAGCTCTGGTTCAGCTTTTGAAAGCCATGAAGAAACACGTCCTTCTGGCTGCACCGACCGGACGTGCCGCCCAGCGCATGATCGAAGTGATCGGTTGCGAAGCCAAGACAATCCATCGTTTATTAGAGTGGGCGCCGGATAAAAATGGCTTCAAGCGTGACGACAAAGACCCGCTCAAGACTGATTTTCTGATTGTTGATGAAACTTCCATGCTTGATATCAGTCTCGCGGCAAGTTTACTGAAGGCCGTTCCGCGTGGCGCCCAAGTTCTGTTCATCGGCGATCCAGACCAGCTTCCAGCGGTTGGAGCGGGCGATGTGCTATCTGATCTCTTAAAGACGCCCGGTGTACCGCGTTTCCGCCTCACAAAGGTGTTTCGCCAAGCGCAAGCCTCGTCGATTATTAGATTTGCACATGAAATCAATGGTGGTTTAGTTCCTCGAATCATCTCTCCACTTGCAAAACCCACTGCATTTGCTGAGGGCCACGACTGCCTTTTTGTCGATGCCGATGAAGCGACCCAGGATCAGGTTAAGTTCATCCAACGTGCTCGGTTTGCTATCGAACAAACTCTGAAAGATACCGAAGGACATCTCCTAAAGCTCGGCGAAGAGTGGCAAGGTCGCCTCCAAAAAACCTCCGAGGGCATCGAGGTCGATCCACTCTACCGACCCGAACAGATTGACGAACAGACGGTCCGCGCGCCGGT
>Ga0316193_10001817_pt1 | contig 14685 bp, 14 predicted proteins | sample MerIslsedime2_MG_FD_207735 | JGI IMG/M metagenome (GOLD analysis project Ga0316193, IMG submission 207735) | Coastal sediment microbial communities from Maine, United States - Merrow Island sediment 2 | ecosystem: Environmental > Aquatic > Marine > Coastal > Sediment | place: USA: Maine...
CCCTAAGGCGGGTTTTTTGGCAGTCTTGTTATTTAAGGGTAATAAAGTTTCCTTTTCAAAGGTAGATATACTCCAACAACGCTGGAATTTTAGAGGGCCTGAAAAACTTGTGATATCATCATTCCCAGTTCTCAGGGCTGAATTTCATCTTTCTGCTACTGGCAACGCAACTGCTATAAATCTGAACATTTGACATCACCTAAATTTTTATGATATCCATAACATATTTTAATTATTTAGAATTTTCACATATTGGCAAGATAAGTTCAGTCCGGGCAAATCCATACCTTTGACTAAGCTAATGTAATCTTAATAATTTTCAAATGAGAGGAGGCGAATAGTGAACGAAAAAGAGATTAGAGAAATAGTCCTTAAGGTTGTTGCCCAACAAAGCAAATCTAAAGCAAATGAATTGAAAGATGAACTGCATTTGGAGAAGGATCTTGGTTTAATTGATCATCATAAATTGGATATTCAATTAGAAATGGAAGATGAACTTGGCGATATTCGATTAGATTTAGACGCCCCATATGAGTGGGAAACGGTTGGAGATGTCGTTGATGCCTACTCTAACATAGAAATGGGGATCTGTTGTGACTGTGGCGAGGAAAAGCCAATTTTGCCGGATCAAGAACCAACTATCATTTGCCGGGATTGTTTCCAAAAAAGAGTTAGAAGGCGTGTTAGCAAGGATATTGCCGATGCTATAATGAAGCCAACCACGCCATAATCCCATTTTACTAAGGTAAAGGGGATAGCCCTATCCCAAAAATAATTATATTAATTTGATAGGAGGAAATAATGAACATCGATAATTTGATATCGAGTTTCGATTTTGACAAATTCAAAAGCGATTGCTTCATACATGAATTCCTGAAGACATATATTAAAAAAAAATCGAATCTATCCTCATGCGACGATAATGAAGCCAACATGTTAAGAATGCAATTAGAAGACTATTCAGATATTTTGGAGCGTGTAATAAAAAACGCTACGTGTTTTCCTTCAGGATGTGATAATTGTGCGGGCATGCAAAAATGTGCTGGTTGCATTAATCAAGATATTTTAGCAGATGCATTCATAAAATTACAAAAGTATTTATAAAACAAAGGGTAATGATCCAGTGTAACAATACAGAAGTTTTTTGAGTGGTTAAGCTGCGACAAAAATGCATAACATAACCCTATTTTAATACCACCCCGAAATCCTGCTATAAGCTGCGTACAGAAATCAAGCCGTCCAGGAAAATATTGCCGTTAATTACAAAAATGGACGGACCGGTTGTGTGTTATCCGATTAATTTCCCAGGTGCCCATGTAAATAGCCCGTTTTTAGATAATTATTGACCATTTAATCATTTTTTTCTTGACAGACAGATAGCGTTTCAATTAGGCCTGACACCCATCCAGCACTTAATTCTCGAAGCCCTGTCGAGAGAAGACGGGCTTTCAAGCGGTGATGTCGGTAAAAATCTGGTTTTGGATGGCGCCACTTTGTCCGGTGTTCTGGATCGATTGGCTGCGGGGGGCTGGGTCATGAAAAAATCCGACACGACGGACAAAAGGGTCCAGCGGATTTTTCTCACCTCAAAGAGCAGAGATCTAAAACCCAGGCTTTCGGAAGTCAGAAATCAAACCAATGAAGATCTGCTAAGGCCGTTCACGCTGGAGGGAAAAGTGCTGTTAAAACGGTTTCTGCGGGATATGCAGAATTAAGAAGCATTAAGGCTTGTTATTTGGGATTTAAATAATCTCATCTTCGATAAAGAAAAACTGTACAATCAATCCGAGTTTTGCACGTTACAACCATGACGACATATTAGGAGAGGATATCATGGGCGCATGGCATAAAACCGGGTGTGTGTTGTGTGCGCAGAATTGCGGACTTGAGGTATTTGTCGAAAACAACCGTATGACCAAGGTAAAGCCGGATAAATCAAATCCGCGCAGTCAAGGCTATGCCTGCCGCAAGGGACTCAATGTCATGAGCGAAACAGCCAGATTGGCCCATTATGTTCTGCCCTGCCGCACGATCTATGAGGCCTGGGACGCCGCTGCACCGGTATGTGCCGTGCCGAGTGGAAGGGGTTGAGAATGACGATTGACGAAGGACGAATGACGAATCAAAGAATTTTTTCTATTTTATTTTTACGGGTTATATACAATGAGCAAGTGAAGTAATATGAATTTTTGGACGTTTTTGTTATCACTCAGATTTTCTTGATAACCGGATTGTTTTTTAAAAGGACGGAGCGAAGCGACATCCATCATTCGTCATTTGTCATTCGAAAATCGTCATTTATAGAGGGTATTCAACAGATGGAAAAAATAACCGGAAGGGTAAAAGATCTTGCCAAGTGCTACGGCGCCGGCGCGGTCGGCATTGTCACGACCGAAATGTTGGCAGGCGGACCGCCCTCCACGAATCTTGCCTATGTTTTACCGAATGCAAAATCCGCGGTCAGTTTTGCGGTGCCGCTGGATCAACAATTTATCGAACCCTGGTTTAACAAGCACAGCTATGCCGATCACTTCCGGAACAATATCCGCACCAATGTCATTGCCAGTGGTATTTCGCTGGAATTAGCCAATTATCTCAACCAGAAAGGTTATCCATCGCTGCCATTGACAGCGAACACCGCTTACAGAGACGATTCAAAAAACGGGCGCTATGATGAGATACCGCCCATTTCGCATCGATATCTGGCGGTGCGATCCGGTGTGGGTTTTTTCGGATTGTCCGGCAATGTTCTTACCCGCCAAGACGGTGCTGCCGTTATCCTTGGATCGGTGGTTACCGAAGCCGAACTCATGCCGACGGAACCGCTGCCTGCCGAGGATAACTATTGCGATGACTGCCGTTTGTGTAAAGCCGCCTGCGCTTCCGGATTTATCGACGGTGAGCAAAGAGTCACCGTGACCATGGGCGGAATGGATTTCTCATACTCCAAAAAACGACATCACAGCCGCTGCGATTATGTATGCGGGGGATTTACCGGACTGCACCAATCCGGCAAGTGGTCAACCTGGTCACCCGGCCGGTTTCCCATTCCGGAAAAGGATGAAGATTTTTATGCGGCCCTGTTGGACACCGTCGGACCGTATCTTAAACGTCCCAAAACCGATTTTGCGGTGTTCAATGCCATCATGCCGGGAGACAAGGTGGAATTGACCTGCGGTAACTGTCAGCTCATCTGTCATCCGAATAAGGAAGTTCGCAGACGTCGCTATCAAATACTGGTTGAGAGCGGCGTCATCATCCAGAGTCCGGACGGCTCTCTGGAAGCGGTCGCACCGCAGGAAGCCGAAGAACGGATCGCTAATATGGATGCAGAAACCAGGGCGCTCTACGAGAAAACCTAAACTGTTTATTGCGAGGTAAAAATGGATAAAGGGGTGCTCTCTGCCGGGCAGAGTATGGGGTTTATTTATGATATCCCCACCTGTCAGGAACTGCTGGATCGGATTATGACGCAAGCGGAAGAGATAATAAAAGAGAAATTTGCGCAGGCGATAACGTAATTGAGTAAAACGCCATCTGTTAGGGGTCTGTTGTTCGTTGTCTGTTGGATATTGATTGGATTCCTTAAATAGTCAATCGAAATTTGTCATTCGTCATTCCAAAAAGGAGGAACACTGAAATTGAACGTTTACAAACAATTGTTCGAGGTGATGAAAAAGCGCCGGGGCCCTTATACGGGCATCGATATACCCGAGTTTTACACCTTGGTACAGGAGCTGTTTACGCCCGAAGAGGCCCAGGTCAACAATGCCATGTCGAGGAAGCCAGCCACGGCGAAAGATATTGCCAAAGAGCTTGGCAAATCGGCAAATGACATCGTAACAACCCTGGAATCGATGGCTGATCGGGGTCTGTGCAAAACATTTCTCAAAGATGATGTCCGCTATTATCAGGGAGAGCCGTTCATGCCGGGGATTTTTGAATATCAATTCATGGCGGGCAAAACCACAGAGAGAGATAAAAAGATCGCACGGCTGATCCATACCTATAAAAAAGCCTTTAATGCTGCCAAAGGCAAAACAAAAATGACGTTTCCCTTTACGCGTGTGATTACCGTCGACAAGACCATCGATGCCGGTAATGTCGTCCATACCTATGACCAGGTGGCCACCTATATCGAAAAGTATGACTCGATCGGCGTCGGTACTTGCTATTGCCGTCACGCAGCCGCATTGCGTGATGAAGATACCCATGGCATGCCCATGGATGTTTGTATGTGGTTCGGAACTATGGCTGAGTATGCCATCGAAAGACTGGGCGCAAAAAATATAGGCAAGGAAGAGGCCATGCAGGTGCTTGACAGGGCCGAGGAGGCCGGCCTGGTTCACATGAGCCGCAATACCACCGAAGACATCGACTTCATCTGCAACTGCGACCGCTGGCACTGTGAAGTTATATCCGGCGTTTTGAAGCAGTCCAAACCGGCGCTGTTCTTCAATTCGGGCTTTCAGCCAAGATTCGACCCGGATCTTTGCACAGCCTGCGAGACCTGCATTGAACGGTGTCCACCGGAGGCCCTGGCCATGGGTGACGATGATGTCCCGCAAGTAAATCTGGATCGATGTTTCGGGTGCGCGGTCTGTGCGACCGGCTGTCCGACCGAAGCCATCGCACTGGAGGCAAAATCGGATTTTCCGTTACCGCCAAAGGACCCCAAAGAATTGATTACGGCCATAAAGGCCAGTTTTACGGCAAAGGTCTGAAACTATTGGCAATTGAATATTGACGATTGAATATTCATTCGAAAATGATTCAATCATTTGAAAATACGAAGAGATGATATGATAAGTGATACTGAATGCGGCATTTGGGACAAAGAAGGCAGTTGCCGGATACCGCTGGCCTTACTGGAAACTTTACCTGGATACCATCGTAAAACAATTCCCTCTGATTATCAGGACATCATGGGGCACATGAATATCAGATGGTATTTTGACCTGTTTGCCAAATCCGGTCGAAAGTTTTTCACATCGCATGGGCTGGATGAAGATTACTTTCGAGGCGGAAATTTTGGCGTCTTTACTCTGAAGCAGTTTATTCAGTATTTTGCCGAGGTGCGAGTCGGGCAGACGGTTGCCATTCATACCCGTCTAATAGGTCGCTCGGATAAACGATTTCATTTCATGCATTTTATGATAAATGAAACCACCGCCCAGCTGGCAGCCACCTTTGAAGCTTTGATTACCCATGCCGATTTGAAACTTCGGCGGTCCGCCCCAATGCCCGGTCAAATTGCACAGAAATTTGACGGCACCCTGGCCAAGGATGAAGCTCTGGATTGGGAGGCACCGATTTGCGGGGCGATCAGGTTGTAGCATAGCCACTTTAGTGAAGTAACCTGGATTTAATCTGGAATCTTAAATCTGATAATATTCTTCCTATAATGAAACAGAGTCTTTAAATCCCAAATAACAAAACTCAAATTCCAAATAAATCTCAAACTACAATGATTCAAATCAAAAACGTGTTTGGGTCATTGGGAATTCGAATTTGGATGTCGTTTGTTATTTGTTGTTTGGTGCTTGGAATTTATCTGTTTAAGAAATCAAGCGTACTCAGATATCCCACATAACTTTTCTAAGATATTTGAGATATTACACTATAGGCCTCCCTTTGTCGCCGGATAACTGCCCAGGTTTTTTAGCGAAATCGTCATTGCTTCCATTTTTTCCAGGACTTCGGCCACTTTCGCATCCCCTTGTGAACCTTCAAAATCGAGAAAGAAGCTGTAGTTGCTGGGATCCGAACGCAGGGGCATCGATGAGATGCGGGTTAAGTTAATCTTGGCTTCGGCGAACAATTTAAGGACCCCATAGAGTTCGCCGGCTTCATGGGCGACGGCAAAAATAATCGATGTCTTATCACCCCTATCGGCGCAGGGCTCTTTGGATAGAAGCAAAAACCGGGTAGAGTTGGACGGCCCGTCCTCGATGCCTTCTTTGATTATTTCCAGGTCATACAGTTCGGCACACAAATCGCTCGCAATGGCGGCTGATGCTTTGGGATTTTCCCGGGCCAGCATTTTGGCGGCCCCCGCCGTATCGTAATAAGGACGCGCCTCAAGTTTGTTGCGCATCAGAAAATCCCGGCACTGGGCCAGCGCCTGGGGATGCGAATACACCACCCGGATTTCACGATAATCCGTTTCCTCGGTGGCAAGCAGACAGTGGTTTACAGTGATCTTGATTTCACCGATGACTTTCAGGTCGGTGGTCGTGAGCAGATCATTTACCTGGGTGACGGCACCTTCCAGTGAGTTTTCCACCGGGACTACTCCCAGGTCGAAATCGCCGGCTTCAACGCCGCGAAATACATCGATGAACTCCAGACAGGGAATGTATGCTCCGGCGGTAACAAGACCACGGGAGGCAACTTCACCGTAAGCGCCGTGCTCTCCTTGAAAAGCGACCAGGCGGCGATCTTCATCCTGAAGGCGCTTGCTTTCGTCGATGATCGTTTTCAGCAGCTGCCGGGAGAAGGAGCTTTTAACCAGATCCAGATTCAAGCGTTTCATACGTTCGAGCGCATCTTCTTCCTGCTTCGAATCAACGGCGGATGGCTGGAATTTTCTCGAGCGCAGCGCCAGTCCCATTCGTTCCTGCAGCAGGACCAGCAGTTCTCGATCGATTTTGTCTATTTTATTGCGAATTCCTTCCAGTTTCATTTTTTCTCCTCAACAGAAAATTATTTCTTTGTTATCAGTCCGGGAGTTTATCCATAAATGAACTCAACGGCCTCAGGCGTGCCATGATGTCTGCGAATATGACCGGTGTAAGGGCCTGATCTGCATCGCACAGAGCCTCTTCGGGCTTATAGTGAACTTCGATGATCAACCCGTCCGCCCCGGCGGCAACAGCGGCCATGCTCATGGGACCGATCAGATTGACCCGCCCGGTGCTGTGCGTCGGATCGATAATGATGGGCAGGTGCGTCAGCTCCTTTATCGCCGGCACAGCGCTCAGATCAAGCGTGTTGCGGGTGTAGGTTTCAAAGGTCCGTATGCCGCGTTCACAGAGGATCACGTTTGGATTGCCCTCACTGAGAATGTATTCGGCGCAGTTTAACCATTCTTCGAGGGTGGAGTACATCCCCCGCTTGAGCAGCACAGGCCGCCCTGCCTGCCCGACCTCTTTGAGCAGGGAATAGTTTTGCATGTTGCGGGTTCCGATTTGCAGGACATCTGCAAATTCGGCTACCCAGGAGACATCCCGGGGATCGATCACTTCGGTCACTATCGGCAGGCCGGTTTGCCGGCCTGCTTCAGCCAGCAATTTCAATCCACGCAGGCCCAGCCCCTGAAAGGCATAGGGAGATGTCCGGGGCTTAAAGGCCCCTCCGCGAAGCATGTCCGCCCCTGCACTTTTGACGGCGCGGGCGGATTCGAGCATTTGCTCTTCGCTCTCCACGCTACAGGGGCCGGCAATCACGACAAAATCCCGTCCGACCGCAACATCGGAGATGTTGATGACGGTGCGCTGTTTAGTTTCACGCGCGGCAAGTTTTAGGTTTTTCATGGTTACAATCCTTAGCTGTCTTAATCATATTATAAATTCCATCGCTTCCAGGAGTTCTTGATCAATATTCATCATAATCTAAATCATCGCAAATAAAATGGAAAGGATTTTATTTTTGCCAATTGTGAAACCGGATCCCACAAAAAAAGGCCGCGAGATTTTTCTCGGGGCCTTTCAAAAATTAAAAACCCCCGAGTGACGATTAAAAGTTCTTGACAGGCACTAACCAATTCTATATTCTCAGTCGCATTGATAATTTAAAGGATTTTAAAGTGGTGCATAATCTTTCAGACAATTTTGCTTTTTATTATCGGTATTATTTTTATAATACCGTTCTGTCTGGGGTGCGCTGAAAAAATATAGAAAATATAACAAGCATTCTAAACCGTGGGCAGAACAAATAGCTCACGGTTTTTTTTGTTTTCGTAGTCCCTAACGTTGCAAAAACCGGAGGGCTTCAGAGCCAAGACATCAAGGGTGAAGTTGTAGTCGTTTACCACAAATCCTTGACAACACAGGATCTGGAGTCCTCCGGCTTTCCGCGAGTTTTCAGGGTAAACAACATGGCAAAATCGACCCCATCCTTTGAATTTACTATTGGGGATATCCAAGAAATTGTGTTTTCACTATAATATTGGTTATAATGACGGATCATTAGCTATCTTTTGCCATGTTGTTTATGCAACACTGGGATAATGATGGCGCAGATTATATTCAGAGGTAAAAAAATGAAACCAACAGATGATTTACGCGTTAAAGGCTATCGACAGCTCATGGAACCGAGTATGTTGAAGCAAGAGTTGGCGATAAGCCCGGCTGCCCATGATACCGTTTTTTCCGGAAGAAGTGCCATCGACAGGATATTGCGTAAGGAAGAAAAACGGCTACTGGTGATTGTCGGTCCATGCTCCATTCACGATGAAAAAGCCGCCTGCGAATATGCCGAGAAACTACAAAAACTTCGTGATCAAGTGAGCGAAGCGCTGGTTGTTATCATGCGGGTCTATTTTGAAAAACCTCGGACTAGCTTAGGATGGAAAGGTTTGATAAATGATCCACGCCTGGACGGAACCTGTGATATCATGGAGGGTCTGCAAAAAGCTCGCAGCATATTGCTTCAAATTAATGAAATCGGTGTTCCTGCTGCCACCGAATTTCTTGAAACCGTCACGCCCCAGTATGTCGCGGATTTAGTCAGCTGGGCCTGTATCGGCGCCAGAACGACGGAATCCCAAACCCACCGCGAAATGGCAAGCGGCCTGTCCATGGCCGTGGGATTCAAGAACGGAACTGACGGCAAGATGTCTTCGGCCATAAACGCGATTGTGGCAGCCAAAACCGGGCAAAGTTTCCTGGGTATAGATCAAAACGGCCGTACCTGTGTTGTCCAGACCAACGGAAATCCTCTGGCCCACATCGTTTTGCGCGGAGGCTCGCGACCCAATTATGATCCCATCAGTATTGAACAGGCCCGTTTGACGCTGATAGAAAAAAACCTGCCCGAAGCAATCATGGTGGACTGCTCGCACGGCAATTCAATGAAAAAATACCAGGGTCAGGCGATCGTCATGAGAAGTATTATCGATCAGTATATCGCCGGCAATGATGCTTTGATCGGTTTTATGCTGGAAAGTAACCTTTTCGAAGGCAACCAGAAATTCAGTGGGGATCTGAAAACCCTTAAATACGGGGTGTCGATTACGGATGGATGCATTTCATGGGAGACGACCGAACGGCTGCTGTTATCGGCTGCCGAAAAATTGGCAAATTCTGCTAACCGGGGCAGTTCCGACAGATGGGTGAACGCTTTATGAAAGTCGTCAACATAAAAAGCCATCCGCGTGACTCCCTGATCATGATCGGTGAGCGGCTCGCTAATCTAAGAAAATACCTACCGGTTGACACACCGACAATTATCACCGATACCCATGTGCTGGAGTGCTGGGGCGGGCATTTTCCGCCAGCTGATGTCATTACCATCGGAACCGGTGAAAAGATAAAAACGTTCGATACCGTCCGTTATATCTATGAACAATTGCTGAAACTTGAGGCGGATCGCGCTTCTTTTATCGTCGGGATCGGCGGCGGAATCGTTTGTGACATTACCGGATTTGTGGCCTCGACCTATATGCGCGGCGTGCGATTCGGGTTTGTGTCCAGCACCCTGCTTTCTCAGGTTGACGCCAGTGTGGGCGGCAAAAACGGATTCAACATCGGTGGTTACAAAAATATCGTCGGTGTTTTTAACCAGCCCGAATTCGTCATTTGCGATCTCGATCTTTTAAAAACGGTTCCCCAAAAGGAAATCCGGAGTGGTTTCGCCGAAATTATCAAGCACGGCGCGATTGCCGATAAAAGTCTATTCGGCTACCTCGCAGAAAACTGTGACAAAGCCCTATCGCTGGATTTGCCTGTCATCGAAAAACTTGTTTACGAATCGGTGCTCATCAAATCCAAGATCGTCAATCACGATGAAAAAGAAAAAGGAGAACGGCGCAAACTTAATTTCGGTCATACCTTCGGCCATGCCATCGAGAAAACCACAAACGTCAGGCATGGTGAAGCCGTCAGTGCCGGTATGGTCATCGCAGCCGAGCTGGCAGTCAAGAAGGGAACACTTGCGTTAAAAGACTCGAACCGACTTGCCGATTTGCTCGACCAATATAGACTTCCGGTCCGGCTTGAGTTTGACTGCAAGGAGGTGCTCGAGACCTTGAGGATGGACAAAAAGAGGGCAGGGGACCTTATTTACTTTGTATTGCTCAGTGAAATAGGCAATGCCTATGTTGAGGAGATTTCAATTCAGGAACTGGAAGCCTTTATTGGTTGATCAACTTAATAAACCAATCAACTATTTACGAATGTTGGACCGACCATGGATAAGTCAATCCGGAAAACAAATCAAACAGACAATCTTGGAGAGAATATCGCAGCCTTTCGGCGACGGATTGATGACATCGACGAACAGATCCTCGAGTTGATCGGCCGGCGACTGTCGGCTGCCCAGGCAATCGGGAAGATCAAACAACAGGCCGGGATCACGGTGGTCGATAACCGGCGTGAAGCTGAAATTTATCGAAGGCTTCTATCCTTGAATCCGGCGCAATTGAAAACCGGTTCGCTTTATCGAATTTTCAGAAGTATCATCGCGGCCGGCCGTGGCGTTCAAAACCGGCAAAACGGTGCCGCAGAACCGCCGATTTATGCTGTTTTCGGCGACCCGGTGGGTCACAGCTTAAGCCCTGTCATGCATAACAGCGCCCTGGCCCAGGCAGGCCTCGATGGGTACTATCTTGCATTCAGAATCGCAGACATCGCCGCTGCCGTAAGCGGTATCCGGGGTTTGGGTATCCGGGGCGCCAGCATTACGATTCCCCATAAAATCAGTGTCATGAAATATCTGGATCAGGTGGACTCGCTGGCCGCCGAAATTGGTGCCGTCAACACGGTTGTGAACCGCAAGGATGTTCTGCATGGCTATAATTCGGATTGTGCCGGAGCCATCAAGGCGCTGACTGAAAAAACGGTCATCAACGGCAGGGACGTGGCGGTTGTCGGTGCCGGCGGAGGGGCCCGGGCGGTTGGGTTCGGCATCAAGCAAGCAGGGGGTAGACTCACTATCATTAATCGCACCCGGGCAAGAGGCGAAAAGCTTGCAACGGATCTGGACTGTGAATTCAAACCCCATTCGGATGTAAATCGGCTGCCTTTTCATATTATTATTAATGCAACATCGGCCGGAATGACTCCCCATGCTGACAGCGTCCCGCTGAACACCGCCCTTCTGGAAAGCGGGATGGTCGTAATGGATTTGGTCTACGATCCCTTGAAGACCCGCTTTTTGGCGGAAGCAGAAAAGACAGGCTGTCTAACCATAGACGGCGTTGCCATGTTTGTGCATCAGGGCGCCGTCCAGTTCGAGCTGTGGACATCAAAAAAAGCCCCTGTTGAGATCATGCGCAGAGTAGTTATGGAAGAACTCCAGAACCGCTAAATCTGTCGGCATAGTTGGAATAGTTGAATCATGATTGAAATAAAATCGCATAATATAAAATCACATTGCGAGGTTACGGTACCCGGCTCCAAAAGCTATACCCACCGGATGCTAATTGCCGCCGCCTTATCTGACGGAGAGTGCCGGATTCGAAACCCTCTACTCAGCGAGGATACTTTATTAACCCTGCAAGCTCTCAGGCAGATGGGAATTCGGATCGATGATACCGCCAAGGATCAAATCATCGTTGTCGGTAGCAGCGGTAGGCTCAAACCGTGTGCGGTTCGGATCTTTCTGGGCAACTCCGGCACTTCCATGCGACTGCTGACGGCGGTTGCCGCCCTTGGTCAGGGAACGTTTACCTTAACCGGCACCGACCGGATGGCTGAACGGCCGATTCAGGACCTCATCGTCGCGTTAGAGCAGCTGGGCATCCGGATTCGTTCCAAGAATCGCAATGGTTGCCCGCCGGTAGAAGTTACAGGAAAAACAATGAATGGCGGACCGGTGAACATCAACTGCCGCACGAGCAGCCAATATCTTTCCGCACTGCTTTTGATCGCCCCTTATACCAACCGGGGGTTGGATATCCTGGTTACTGAAGGGCCGGTATCGAAGCCCTATGTGGATATGACGGTTAACGTTATGGACCAGTTTGGTGTGATCGTCACGCGTGAAGGCTACGATCGATTCAGGGTCGCCGGCCGGCAAGTCTATCGGGCGGGCGCACATGCGGTTGAACCCGACGCCTCCCAGGCCGGATATTTCTGGGCGGCTGCGGCGGTCTGCGGTACCGAAATCAAAGTTAAAGGGGTGACTGCGGGCTCTTGCCAGGGGGATGTCAATTTTGCGAAACTGCTGGCAACTATGGGCTGTGCAATTGCTACAGAACCCGATGGAATCACTGTTTGCGGCCGACACCTGCAGGCAGCCGATGTTGACATGGGCGACATGCCGGATATGGTTCCAACACTGGCGGTGGTTGCTGCCTTTGCCGAAGGGACGACCATCATCAGAAACGTCTCTCATCTGAAAGCCAAGGAAAGTGATCGCCTGGCCTCGGTTGTAAATGAACTCGTCAAAATGGGGATCGATGCTCGCTGCAGCGCTGACGAGTTAATCGTGACAGGCGGCAAACCCCATGGGGCCGAAATCGAAACTTACGGAGATCACCGGATTGCCATGAGTTTTGCCGTTGCGGGACTTGTTGCCCCGCTAACCATTATACGGGATGAAAACTGTGTCGCGAAGTCATTTCCTGATTTCTGGAAGGTGTTTTCGGGGCTGTATGGCGCCTGATTCTGCCCCTTAATCGCTACGCCATATATCGTTAATTGGTTGATTAGTTGATTGGTAAGTGGTTGTAAATATGGATTTATCGCATATTGGCAATATAATTGGACACTTCATGTTTTAACAATCGTAATACTCTGAAATTATGACTATAATTTACCTAATCAACCATTCAACCCGTAAACTATTCAACGAGGTCTGTACTCATAATTCTCAATACTTCTTTAGAACCTTGTCGGAGATTGAACGGTGAACCATGAACCTGTGAACCCTCATTAAAAAAGGTAACCCTGATGCCTTGGACCTTGAACCTTGAAACCTGACAACCTGTTTCTGATCGGATATCGTTGTACCGGCAAGTCTTCCGTCGGAAGGTTGCTTGCCGCCAGGCTCGGCCGGTCATTTATCGATACGGACTCCCTGGTGGTATCGGAAAACGGCATGAGTATCCGGGAAATAGTGGACAGCCAGGGCTGGGAAGCCTTCCGCCGCTTGGAACATATGGCCTTGCAACAGACATGTACCTTAGAGCGGCGGGTGGTAGCTACCGGAGGCGGGATTGTGCTCGATGGCGACAACGTGAACCTGATGAAAGGGAACGGAAGGATCATCTGGCTGAGGGCATCCCCGGAAACCATTAGCGCCAGGATGGTGCAGGACCGGGAATCGGAGGCTTTCCGTCCCCCTTTGACCTCAACAGACAGTATTACCGAGATTGAGGAGACACTGGCAAAACGGGCACCGCTTTACAAACAAGCGATGGATTTTTTGGTGGATACGGACTATCGCGGGGTTGATGAGATTTGTGATTTAATCATCGGAAATATTAAGGTGGCTGATTAAGCAAAAACAGGCTTTAGCGTTTATGACTGCCTGGGGGGATCAGGTTTCAAAATATTACTTCATTGGAGATAAAACGCATGTCAAGTACATTTGGAACTGTTTTCAAGGTAACAACTTTTGGTGAGTCACACGGTAAAGGAGTCGGTGCGGTGGTAGACGGCTGTCCCCCCGGATTGTCTCTCAGCGAGCAAGATATCCAACCCCAACTTGACCGCCGTCGTCCCGGCCAGAGCCGACTGGCGACTGACCGCACTGAAGCCGACCGGGCCACGATTTTGTCCGGCGTCGAAAATGGCTGGGCTTTAGGCACACCCATAGCGCTGAGCGTGGCCAACCGGGATCAGAAACCGGGTGACTATGCTTCGATGCAATCAATTCCCCGTCCGTCGCACGCTGATTATACCTACCAGATAAAATATGGAATCCGGGCGTCGAGTGGCGGTGGAAGATCCAGCGCCAGGGAAACCATCGGGCGGGTTGCTGCAGGAGCTATCGCTGAAAAATTTCTCTATGAGGCATACGGCGTTGAAATCGTGGCCTGGGTGAGTGCGGTCGGTACGCTTACTGCTTCTGAAATCGATGAAAATAGCATAACCCGCAAAGCGGTGGATGAAACAATTGTTCGTTGTCCTGCTGAAGCTGACGCCAAGCAAATGGTGATAGCTATTAAGGATGCCAAGGAAGCTCAGGACTCCCTTGGCGGTATCATAACTTGCGTATGCCGCAATGTTCCTGCCGGACTAGGGGAGCCTGTATTTGACAAGGTGGAAGCACGATTGGCCCAGGCCATGCTGTCAATTCCGGCGACCAAAGGCTTTGAAATCGGTTCCGGATTTTCGGGAAGCCGGATGACCGGATCGGTACATAACGATCCCTTTGTAAAAAAAGGAGAGGGTCTGGGGACGGTGACAAACAACAGTGGTGGGGTCCAGGGTGGGATTTCAAACGGGGAGCCGATTCTGTTTCGGGTGGCATTTAAACCACCGGCGACCATCGGTAAAGCCCAGACAACCGCTGATT
>Ga0316193_10001818_pt1 | contig 14683 bp, 13 predicted proteins | sample MerIslsedime2_MG_FD_207735 | JGI IMG/M metagenome (GOLD analysis project Ga0316193, IMG submission 207735) | Coastal sediment microbial communities from Maine, United States - Merrow Island sediment 2 | ecosystem: Environmental > Aquatic > Marine > Coastal > Sediment | place: USA: Maine...
CAGCGGCACCGGAAGGTCCAGCGCCCGGTCGGAGCGGATCTTCTTCGGAACCACTTTTTCCACCAGGTCGTCCAGGCTGGACGCGCCGACAGCCTTCAGCATGTCGGTCAGTTCATTGCTTTGCGGACCAATGTGGCGGGGGATGAAATTTGCGCCGGCCTGCAGGTCGGTCAATCGGGTGCGAGTTTCGGCCATGATAGGGACATTCCGTTATTGAGCTATTGGATGGAGACAACAAGGCAGTGCGGGCCGGCGGGTCAGGGTGCCGGCCGCGGGCAATGCGCTAGCCCTGTTCTGCAACAAATGCCTTGTAGGCAGCCTCATCCATCAGGTCGTCCAGTTCGGACGGGGCTGACAGCTTGAGTTTCAGGAACCAGCCTTCGCTTTCAGGTGCTTCATTGACCTTGCCCGGTTCGCCCTCGAGCACCGAGTTGATCTCGACAACCTCGCCCGAAAGCGGCGCATAGACCTCGCTGGCGGCCTTGACGCTTTCCACCACGGCAGCTTCATCGCCCGGTGCAACCGTCTTGCCGACGGCCGGCAGTTCCACGAACACCAGGTCGCCAAGCTGTTCTGCCGCGTGCTGTGTGATGCCGATGGTGGCGATGTCGCCGTCAACGCTGATCCACTCATGTTCTTTTGAATATTTCACGGTGCTCACTGTAAAGTCCTCCAGTTTGAAGATTGTCTATCGTTTGAATGATTTGGCCACGAACGGCAGCTTGACCACCTGGGCGGGCAATGCCTTGCCGCGCACCAGCAGTTCAAGCGCCTGGCCGGCCTTTGCGAGATCGGGTGGCACGAAGCCCAGCGCAACAGGACCTTGCGCCGAGGGCCCGAATCCGCCCGATGTGATCACGCCGACTTCCTTGCCGTTTGCCATGATAACGGTGCCGTCACGTGCCGGCGCGCGGCCTTCCGGCTTGATGCCGGCAATCCTGCGGGTGGCTCCTTGCGCGATCTCGCGCTGGATGCGCGCCGCACCGGGAAATCCGCCGGCTTCGCGGCGATGCTTCTGGATCGACCATAAAAGGCCCGCTTCAACCGGTGAAACCGTTTCGTCAAGCTCGTGGCCGTACAATGACAGACCGGCTTCCAGGCGCAGTGAATCGCGCGCGCCAAGTCCGATCGGCAGAACATCGGGGTGCGCCAGCAGTGCGCGCCACAAGCCTTGTGCGGCGTCATTGCGCACGGTGATTTCATAGCCGTCCTCGCCGGTATAGCCCGACCGCGTCACGTAAATCCCGGACCCGTCAAACTCGAACGGCGCCCCCTGCATGAACTGCAGCGCTGCGACGCCGGGTACAATCGTCTCCAGTGCGGCTTCAGCCCGCGGGCCCTGCAAGGCCAGCAGTGCCCATTGCGGCAGTTCCTCGACAGTGACCGTGTCCGGCAGGCGCGCCTTGAGATGCGCAAAGTCAATCGACTTGCGCGAGGCGTTCACCACCAGGTACAGGCGGCCTTGCGTATCGGGCAGGGCCGAGCGCGCCACCATCAGGTCATCGATGATGCCGCCGTCATCGTTCAGCAACTGGGTGTAGCGCTGCTGGCCGGGTTGCAGTGACACGATATCGGCCGGCACCAGTGTTTCCAGCGCCCTGGCCGTGGTTTCGTGGTCAGGGCCTTTCAGCCAGGCCTGGCCCATGTGCGAGACATCAAACAGACCGGCCTTGTCGCGGGTGTGGGTGTGTTCGGCGAGGATGCCGGAAGGGTACTGGACCGGCATCAGGTATCCGGCAAACGGCACCATGCGGGCGCCCAGCGCTTCATGCTCCGGCGTCAGCGGCGTTGTTTGCAGATTTTCCGGTGTTTCACTCTCAGACAATTTTTATCTCCCGGTTCGTTCAAAAGGTTGACCTGCGCGCAACGACCGTCAAAGCCGCTCACTCAAGGCCCCCTCTGTCCGATACCTGAGAGATTTGACTGACCTTTTTGCAAGGATCAGCTTACGCCCTTCGGTGAGTGGCATTTGCGCCACTGCTCTCCAGAGATGTGCCGTCCCTGCGGTCCTTTTGCCTGAGAGTTTCCGGGGCGGTTGCTCCTTCGGCGCCGGGCATTTCAGTCCGGTCTCTCCCGCAGGGTGGTACGAAAGTGCGACAATTTGTGCCGGTTTCCTTGCTGATTGTCAAATGGCTTTCGCATCGCGGGGCAATGCTTGCATGAGTTATTTGAATTTGCGGAAGAAACGCGTCCTGTCGAACATTTCCTCCAGCGTCTGCATACGTTGCCTGGTGTCGCTCCAGGTCCGTGTCTCGATGTCAGCGATCATGGTCTCGATCAGCAGCAGGGTGGCTGCCGACGAATCCCAGGCCGACGGCACCGCGACGTGAACGCCGAAGCTGTGGTCGGCTATCTTGTCGACGGGCGAGCGCCACTGGTCGGTAAACAGGATAATGTGGGCGCCGCGCTCCTTTGCCATTTCGGCAAGGCGAAGCGTCGAATTCTCATAGCGGCGAATGTCGAACACCGCCAGCACATCGCCCTGCTGCATATCCAGCAGGTAATGCGGCCAGGCGTTCGAGATGGACTGTATGTTGGTGACATCGGGGCGAATGACCTGCATGTGCAGGAAAAAATAGTCCGCCATCATGCGGGTGATGCGACCACCCGCAATGAACAGGTGGCGCTGGGTATCGGCCAGCAGATCGCATGTCCGGTCGAACGCCTCGTGATCGATCTGGGCCAGTGACTGGCGGATATTGTCCAGCACGGCATCCGTGAACCGGTTGAGTATGTGTCCGGTTGGCGCCTTGCTGGCCCAGCTGTCGTGCTTGGCGATCGGGTTGGAGATGCGCGCTTCCAGTTCGTCGCGAAGGCTGGCCTGAAACCCGGCAAATCCGCTGAAGCCCAGCTTCTGCACCAGCCGGGCAACTGTCGGCGCCGAAACACCGGCCCTGTCGGCCACATTGGTGATGCTGCCAAGCCCGGAAACCGGGTAGTTTTCCTGCAGCGAACCGGCCAGTTGCCGCTCCGCGCGGGTCAAGCTGTCAAACTTTTCCGTCAGCAGATCAGTAACGCTTGCTGATTTATGGACCAAATTCCGACCTCCGATTTCTGAAAAGCTAAACACATGAGATAGGCATTAGAAGAAATAGTTTCAGAAATTCTATTGACAAAGCAGCGTGGTGTGTAAAAATTTTTTCAGTTTGGGAGGTGCGGTTTTGACTCAGGTGGCAATGCAGGCTCGCGAAGGCGCATTTACAGCGCCCGCACCGCTCGTGGTCAATCGCGATGGTACCTCGCCGGTGATTGTCGTGTGCGAGCATGCCTCGTGTTATTTTCCGCCTGAACTGAATTCGCTCGGCCTGGATGCCGAGGGAAGTAAAAGTCATATCGCCTGGGACCCCGGCGCAATGCAGGTCGCCCTGGGCATCAGCCAGAGGCTCGATGCCGCCCTGGTGGCAAGCCAGGTGTCGCGGCTGGTGTATGACTGCAACCGCCCGCCAGAGTCCGCAGGCGCGATGCCGGCCAGAAGCGAGGTTTTCGATATACCCGGTAACCGGGACCTGGGCCAGGCCGACCGCAATGCGCGTATCGCACTGGTTTATGAGCCTTTCCGCGCCAGCCTTGCAGCCGTCATCGCGGCTTCCGAAGGGGCCGGCGTCATCGTCACGATTCACAGTTACACGCCTGTCTACAACGGCAGGCCGCGTGAGGTGGAACTGGGCATCCTGCATGACTCAGATGCCCGCCTGGCCGATGCGTTGCTGGCGAATGCGCACCAGCACACCACGCTCCAGGTGCGCCGCAATGAACCATATGGCCCGCAAGACGGCGTCACCCACACATTGCTCGAACACGCGGTGAGCACCGGCCTGCACAATGTCATGATCGAGGTCAGGAACGACCTGATTGCAACGCCTGAGGCGCAGGCTGGCGTGGCGGACATGTTGTCCCGGTTGATCAGTTCAGGCTTGCGCGATCTCGGCATTGCCGGTGCGGGCGGAGACACCTGATGCCGCAGATTGTCAGGTCATATGTCCGGATCGTGGACGAGGTGAACCGGCGGCTTGGCCGCATCATCATGTATTTCATTTTCGTCATGATCGGCATTCTGCTGTGGTCGTCATTCTCGAAAGCCACCGGACTTCCGTCACTGTGGACGCTGGAAATGGCCCAGTTTGCCATGGTCATCTACTATATTCTGGGCGGGCCCTATTCGATCCAGATGGGCTCCAATGTGCGCATGGACCTGTTCTATGGCGACTGGTCGATCAAGAAGAAGGCCTGGTTCGACGCCATCACCGTTTTGTGCCTGATGACCTATCTGGGCGTGCTGCTCTACGGTGCAATCGAAAGTACCGCTTATTCCATCGAGTACTGGGAGCGCAGCCGGACCATCTGGCGTCCCTATATGTGGCCCATCAAGTCGGTGATGTGCCTCGGCATATTCCTGATGCTGCTGCAGGCAATCTCCGAGTTCTTCAAGGACATAGCGCGCATTCGCGAGGTGGAGCTCTGAATGGACCAGAACCTGATCGCAATACTGATGTTCTCCACCATGATGCTGATGCTCATGACCGGGCAACGCGTGTTCGGCGCCATCGGCTTTGTCGCCGTGATGGCAGCGATGTTCCTGTGGGGAACCGGCGGTTCCGACCTGGGGTTCTCCGCTGCCATGAAGCTGATGAAGTGGTATCCGCTGCTCACCCTGCCGATGTTTATCTTCATGGGCTACGTGCTGTCGGAATCCAGGATAGCCGACGATCTGTACAAGATGTTCCATGTCTGGATGGGCGGGCTTCGAGGCGGCCTGGCGATCGGTACCATCGGTCTGATGGTGCTTATTTCGGCCATGAACGGACTGTCGGTCGCCGGCATGGCTATCGGTGCCACCATTGCCCTGCCGGAGCTTTTGCGCCGCGGTTATGACAAGCGCATGGTCACCGGCGTGGTCCAGGCAGGCTCTTCGCTGGGCATCCTGGTGCCGCCGTCGGTGGTGCTGGTGCTGTATGCCATGATCGCGCGCCAGCCGGTCGGCCAGTTGTGGCTGGCAGGGGTCATTCCGGGCCTGATGATGGCGGCCCTGTTCATCGTCTACATTGTTGTTCGCTGCCGGTTGCAACCCGAACTCGGACCTGCCCTGCCGCCCGAAGAACGCAACATTCCGATGCGGGAGAAGCTGGCCCTGCTGCGCTCCGGCCTGCTGCCGCTCGGCATTTTTGCCGCCATGATGGTGCCGTTCGTCAATGGCTGGACCAGCCTGGTTGAAAGCTCCGCAATCGGTGCCATGACAGCGTTTCTGGCCGCGGTTCTCAAGCGCCGCATGACCAGGCAGGTATTCGAGGTGTCGGTGCGCCAGACGCTCGGCATTTCCTGCATGTTCATGTGGATCATACTTGCGGCCCTGGGCTTCGGCGCAGTGTTCGACGGGCTCGGAGCGGTCAAGGCCATCGACGCCCTGTTCACCGAGCAGCTCGGACTGGAACCTTGGATGATCCTGATCCTGATGCAGCTGTCGTTCATCCTGATGGGGACGTTCCTGGACGACACGGCCATGCTGGTGATCGTCGCGCCGCTCTACGTGCCGCTGGTAGGTGAGCTGGGCTTTGACCTGGTCTGGTACGGCGTGCTGTACACAATCACCACGCAAATCGCCTACATGACGCCGCCATTCGGGTACAACCTGTTCCTGATGCGCGCCATGGCGCCGCCGGAGATCGGGCTGACGGATATCTACAAGTCCATCATCCCGTTTGTCGGTGTGATGATACTGGCGTTGATACTGGTCATGGTGTTTCCGCAGATCGCACTGTGGCTGCCGAATTATGTATATGGGAAGTGAGGCTGAATTCAACGGAACCGGGGAGTATACCAAAGGAGGTAATTTTTGATACATTTGACCGGTTTTTCGCGTTTGCTGGCTAGGCGTGCTTCGCGCCGTGGTCTGGTTGACCACAAGTGGAGCACAACGACGTCCGGCGGGTCCGAAAAATCGGCCTTCGGTGGGCCAAATCCGCCCATCTGATGCGTTGTGGCGCTTGCCCGATGCACCAGCATCGCGCTTCGCACCGCGCCTGCCAGAGTGAACGGATTTGACGCCATCAAATGGGTCAATGATTACTTCCTTTGGTATCATGTTCGTTAGGTGGAGTAAGCCGACGGAAACTCGAGTGAAGAGTAAAGAAAACTTGAGTGAAGAGTAGACGTGTAACTGAAAACCAAAGTGGAGTTTGTGACATGACGACAAGACGCAAATTTATTCAGGGAGCCGGCATTGCCGGCGCCGCAACGCTGGCCGCACCCGCGGTTCATGCCCAGTCGAAAATCAAGTGGCGCATGCAGACCTATGCCGGGCCTGCCCTGGCCGAGCATGTGATCAAGCCGGCCATCGACAGTTTCAACAAGGTCGCGCGCGACGAAATGGAAATCGAGCTGTACTTCGCAGACCAGCTGGTGCCGACCGGCGAGCTGTTCCGTGCCATGCAGAAGGGCACCATCGATGCCGTGCAGTCTGACGATGATTCCATGGCGTCACCAACCGAGGTGACGGTGTTCGGCGGGTACTTCCCGTTTGCCAGCCGGTATTCGCTGGATGTGCCGGTGCTGTTCAACCAGTATGGCCTCAACGAAATCTGGGATGAGGAGTATTCCAAGGTAGGGGTGAAACACCTGTCTGCCGGTGCATGGGATCCATGCCATTTTGCCACCAAGGATCCGATCAACTCACTGGCCGACCTCAAGGGCAAAAAGGTGTTTACCTTCCCGACCGCGGGCCGCTTCCTGGCGCAGTTCGGCGTGATACCGGTAACGCTTCCGTGGGAAGACATCGAGGTCGCCGTGCAGACCGGCGAACTGGACGGCATTGCCTGGTCCGGCATTACCGAGGATTACACTGTTGGTTGGGCCGATGTGACCAACTACTTCCTGACCAACAACATCTCCGGTGCATGGGCAGGATCGTTCTTTGCCAACATGGACCGCTACAATGAACTGCCGGAACATCTGAAGGAACTGCTCAAGCTGACCATGGACCAGAGCCATTATTACCGTCAGTGGTGGTATTGGGGCGGTGAGGCATCCTTGCGTGTCGATGGCACCAAGATGAAGCTGACGACCATTCCCGATGCCGAGTGGCAGACGGTTGAAGATGCAGCCGTCAAGTTCTGGGACGAGATTGCAGCTGAATCAGAAACCAAGAAGAAGGTTGTCGATATCTTCAAGAAGTACAATGCCGATATGACAAAGGCTGGACGGCCATACCGTTACAGTTGATCTTTTGAGCTTGCTTGCACACCGGGCCCGGATGTAATGGGGCCGGTGTGTGAGCGTTTTTGAGTCTGCCGGGAGAATTGAATGCCAGGATTATTGACAATTGCCGAACTGACGAAAGCTGTTGAGGCAGGCGAGATCGACACTGTCATCATGGCGCAGGTCGACATGCAGAGCAGGCTGATGGGCAAGCGTTTTCACGCGCAGCACTTTCTCGACTCCGCCGTGAACGAAACCCATAGCTGCAACTACCTGATGGCCGTCGACATGGAGATGGAACCCGTGCCGGGTTTCAAGTCTGCCAGCTGGGAAAAGGGCTATGGCGACTACATGATGAAGCCGGACCTTGCCACCTTGCGCCGCCTGCCGTGGCAGGAGGGCACGGCACTGGTGTTGTGCGATGTCATGGATCATCACGGCCACGAGGACATTCCGGTATCACCGCGCGCCATCCTGAAAAAGCAGATTGCGCGGCTCGAGGCGATGGGCCTGTCGGCCATGATGGCGTCCGAGCTTGAGTTCTACCTGTTCGAGGAAAGTTTCGAACAAGCCCACGCGCAAGGCTATCGGGACATGAACCTGATCAGCCCCTACAATGAGGATTATCACCTCTTCCAGACAACCAAGGAAGAAAATGTCATGCGCGCGGTGCGCAACGGACTGTATGGCGCCGGTATCCCGGTTGAGTGTTCCAAGGGCGAGGCCTGGGCCGGCCAGGAAGAGATCAATGTCAAGTACGCCGATGCGCTGACCGCGGCCGACAATCACGTCATCACCAAGAACGCGGTCAAGGAAATCGCCTGGGCGCAGGGCCGGGCAGCCACCTTCATGGCCAAGTGGGACTATGAAGCTGCCGGTTCATCCTCGCATGTGCACCAGTCACTGTGGTCGAAGGATGGCCGGCAGGCCCGGTTCCATGACCCTGAAGGCGAGTACGGCATGTCGGACCTGATGCGCCAGTATCTGGCCGGGCTGCTGGCCCATGCATCGGAGTTCACCTTCTTCCTGGCGCCGAATATCAATTCCTACAAGCGTTTCCAGGCCGGCACGTTTGCGCCGACAAAGGCCATCTGGTCACTGGACAATCGCACGGCAGGCTACCGCATCTGCGGCAGTGGCAAGGCGGTTCGTGTAGAGTGCCGCGTCGGCGGGTCTGATCTCAATCCATACCTGGCATTTGCAGCCCAGATCGCAGCCGGTATTTCAGGTATCGAGAACAAGATGACGCTCGAGCCGGAATTCAAGGGTGATGCCTATGCGGCCAAGAAGGCCCGCGAAATACCGTCCACATTGCGTGATGCTGCGGTTGCGCTGAAGAAGTCGAAAATGCTGCGCGCGGCCATGGGCGACGAAGTGGTCGAACATTATGTCCATTCGGCCGAATGGGAGCAGTTTGAATATGACCGCCGGGTTACCGATTGGGAAATCGGCCGCGGGTTTGAAAGGTCCTGACATTTAAAATGAGCACGTTGAAATGTATTTCGCCGATTGACGGGTCGGTGTTTGCCGAACGCCCGATTGTGACCATGGCGCAAGCCCAAAGCATGGTTGACCGGGCCCGCCAGGCCCAGAAATCATGGGCTGCACGGCCACTGGACCAGCGCATTGCGCTGGTGCGCAAGGGACTTGCCCGCCTGGGCGAGATGAATGACGAAGTGGTTCCCGAAATTGCCCACATGATGGGCAGGCCGGTGCGCTATGGCGGCGAGTTCGGCGGCGTTGATGAACGCGCGTCCTACATGGCCGACATCGCGGCAGACGCCCTCAAGCCCATTGTCATTGAAGACAGCGACAGGTTTGAACGCCGCATCGAGCATGAACCGCACGGGCTGGTGCTGGTGATCGCACCGTGGAACTACCCTTACCTGACCGCCATCAACACGGTGGCTCCGGCGCTGATAGCCGGCAATGCCGTCATCTTGAAGCATGCAACGCAAACCCTGCTGGCCGGCGAACGGCTGGTGAGGGCTTTCACCGAAGCAGGCGTACCGGCAGACGTGTTCCAGAACATCTTCCTTGATCACGCAACCACATCGGCCCTGATTGCCGCCAAATCGTTCGGGTTCGTGAATTTCACCGGATCGGTCGGCGGCGGCATGGCCATGGAGCGTGCGGCTGCGGGCACCTTTACGGCGCTGGGCCTGGAACTTGGCGGCAAGGATCCCGGCTATGTGATGGAAGACGCTGACCTTGATGCAGCCGTTGACACGCTTATTGACGGGGCCATGTTCAATTCGGGCCAGTGCTGCTGCGGCATAGAACGCATCTACGTCACCGAGAAACTGTTTGATGCGTTCGTGGAAAAAGCCGTGGCGATCGTTTCCGGCTACAAACTGGGAAATCCGCTCGATCAGGCAACAACACTGGGTCCCATGGCCAATATCCGGTTTGCCGACCTGGTGCGCAGCCAGACCGCCGACGCCATCAGCCAGGGGGCCACGGCTCACATTGATGCATCGGGTTTCGCAGACGATGGCGGGACCTACCTTGCACCGCAGATTCTCACCAATGTGACCCACGACATGCGCGTCATGCGCGAGGAGAGCTTCGGCCCCGTCGTCGGCATCATGAAGGTTACCGATGATGCAGAGGCAACCAGGTTGATGAACGACAGCGACTTCGGCCTCACCGCGTCGCTGTGGACGGCGGATGCCGAACGCGCCGCCCGCATTGGCCGCGACATCGAGACCGGCACCGTGTTCATGAACCGGTGTGACTATCTTGATCCGGCCCTGTGCTGGACCGGCTGCAAGGATACCGGGCGAGGCGGCGCCTTGTCTGTTATCGGCTATCACAATCTCACCAGACCCAAATCATATCATCTCAAGAAGGCACGTACATGAACCTGACTGCTAACTGGTCGTATCCGACCGCAATCCGTTTTGGAAAAGGCCGCATTGCCGAGATCGGCGAGGCTTGTGCGCAGGCCGGTATCAGCAAACCGTTGCTCGTAACCGACCGGGGGCTGCGGGATTTGCCGATCACCGCACAGACCCTTGATCTGATGGATGCGGCCGGCCTTGGCCGTGCCATGTTCGCCGACGTTGACCCCAACCCCAACGAGATCAATCTCGATGCGGGCCTGAAGGTATTCCGCGATGGCGGTCATGACGGGGTGATCGCTTTTGGCGGCGGTTCCGGTCTCGATCTGGGCAAGATGGTCGCCTTCATGGCGGGTCAGGCCAGGCCGCTGTGGGACTTTGAAGATGTCGGCGACTGGTGGACGCGCGCGGATGCGGACGCGATTGTGCCCATCATTGCAGTGCCGACAACCGCAGGCACCGGATCAGAGGTGGGCCGCGCCAGCGTCATCACCAATTCCGAGACCCATGTGAAAAAGATCATCTTCCACCCCAAGGTGCTGCCGGCGGTGGTGATCTGTGATCCTGAACTGACGGTCGGCATGCCGGCGGCGATTACCGCAGGCACCGGCATGGACGCGTTTGCCCACTGCCTGGAAGCCTATTCCAGCCCGCATTTTCATCCGATGAGCCAGGGAATTGCGCTGGAAGGCATGCGGCTGGTCAAGGATTACCTGCCGCGCGCTTTTGCCGACGGCGCAGATCTCGAAGCCCGCGCCCAGATGATGGCGGCCGCCTGCATGGGGGCAACGGCGTTCCAGAAAGGTCTCGGCGCGGTGCATGCGCTGTCTCACCCCATCGGCGCAGTGTACAACACCCATCACGGCACCACAAATGCGGTGTGCATTCCAGCCGTGCTGCGGTTCAACCGGGCGGAAATCGAACCCCGGATCGAGGCTGCTGCTGCCTATATGGGCATCAAGGGCGGCTTTGACGGGTTCCTGGCGTTTGTCGAGGCACTCAATAACGAGCTTGGCATTCCCAACCGCCTGGGCGACATGGGCGTCGGCACCGATCGCATCGACGAGTTGACCGCCATGGCCCTGGAAGACCCCAGCGTCGGCGGCAATCCGGTCAAGATGACCCCGGAAAACACCAGGGCACTGTTTCTGGAGTGCATCTAGAGCATCATCCGATCAGATGGAAACATCTGATCGGATAAAGATGCTCGATTCCAAAGTGTTAGAGCCATATCAGTCCGGTGAAACAAGTCTGGTTGGTTTACAGGCAACGGGAGAGGTCAGCATCCGGGGACCGCGCGCTCAATCCCCGTCCTGTGGATTGTAGGGTTCGCTGCGCACCTGAACGTCAACATCCATGCCGCAGTAGCTGATTCCCGGCTGGTCTTCATATGTCCCGCTGACGGGGATCGCCTGTTGCGGCGTTCTGGTGACCGCAACCCGGATCAGGGCAGAACTGCCAACGATGCGATTGGTCGGGTCAAACTCCACCCAGCCTTCATCCGGCAGGTATATCTCCGCCCAGGCATGGGTTGAGCCGCCGCCTTCATGTTCCTGTCCGTCGTCGGAAACATCGTTCAGGTAGCCGGTGACAAACCTCGCGGCAAAGCCGGAGTGTCGCGCCGCCTCCATGAACAGAAACGCAAAATCGCGACAGCTTCCCGAGCCCAGTTCTATGGTTGTCAGGGCGCTCTGGGTTCCGCTTCGTTCGCGGCGCAGATAATTGATGTTGCTGTTGATGGTGTCGGACAGGTGCCGCAGCAAGGCGAGAACCTCATCCGGCCTGCTGCCGATAACCTGGTCCAGCCAGTGAGCCAGCCCGGCGGCTTCGTGCGGGTTTTCAAGAGCAATGAACGCTGCCAGGTCTGTGTGGACGTCGCTGTCATAGTCGAATGGATAGGCACGGCCTTGACGGTCGGGCGAGGCGAGAAAATCCTCGTGTGAAAAGCGCCTGACGAGCAACTCGCTGCGAATCTCCAGCAGCCGGGAGGCGTCGGAAAATGCGCAGGTCGCGACCGAGTTGCCAAACGGGTCGAAGTGCCAGCGCAACCGGGCGGCAGGCGAGATCGAGATGGCTGATGAGACCAGCCGCAGATCGTGACCGTCCCGGGGTCGCAATAAAAGCCTGTGCGGCCCAAACAATACCGGCTGACTGTAGCGATATCGTGTAGTGTGAACAATTCGAATGGCTGTCGGCATTGGAACCTTTGTCACCACTGGATGTTGTCGTTTGACCTGTGTGGATCTGGTGGCTGCCACCATGATCGCTCCTCCTCTTGCGAACAAGGACAATCACGATGCTGATCCGCATTGGCTTTGAGATAACCGTTTCGTGCCCCGCACCTGTACCAATGTTGCTGGCTTTGTCCGTGCATAGCGAGTTCGCCGGCAGGATTATCGGATCTGATTGTGTCAGAAGTTCACAGGCGGACAATATCACGGAGTATGTCGACCTGTATGGCAACCGGATAACCCGCGCAACCGCACCCGCGGGCGTTTCCACGTTCTGGTCTGACTGCATTGCCGAAGTGGACGGCCGGCCGGACGAGGTGGTGCCTGGCGCGCAGCAATTACCACTGGAAAAACTGCCGAACGAGACACTCACCTATCTTCTGGCAAGCCGCTATTGCGATTCTGACCTGCTGGGCGAGTTTGCCTGGAAACAGTTCGGCCAGACCCCGATGGGCTGGCCCCGGGTTGCCGCGATCTGTGATTTTGTTCATGCCCATGTCACCTTCGACTACAAGTTCGGCCGGCCTGACAAGACGGCCGGTGATGTGCTGTCGGAGAAGACCGGCGTGTGCAGGGATTTTGCCCACCTGGCCATCAGCCTGTGCCGGGCCATGAACATACCTGCGCGCTATGCCAGTGGATATCTCGGCGATATCGGCGTCCCGGATGCGGGGTTTGATGACTTTTGTGCCTGGTTCGAGGTGTTTCTTGATGGCAAATGGTACACCTTTGATGCTCGTTACAATGTGCCCAGGATTGGCCGAATCCTGATGGTCAGAGGTCACGACGCAGCCGATGTTGCCATGATGACCTCGTTCGGTACGTATGAGCTTTCAGGGTTTCGGGTATGGACACACGAATTGCCGGATGAGGCAGACGACGCCGTGCTGCTTGAAACCCTGCACGAACGACCGCATCCGCAGCAGCGCGGACTGGGCGGCCAGGTGGTTACGTCAGCCTATATGACCAGGGCCTGAGGCGCCTGGCACCGATGCGGGACTGAGAAACCGGTCATTGTTCCGATTGGTCGGAGTGGCGAGATTCGAACTCACGACCCCCTGCTCCCGAAGCAGGTTGTCCGTTCAAGCTCACAGACAGGTTTGTAGACACTGCCAAGCCTAAAGCAGGCGAGGTTAGAACCGACTATTGGGACACCGCAAAAGGCAGCCGCCTTGGTCTGCGTGTGTCGGCAAGGTCCAAAGTATGGATGATCATGTATCGCCGCGCTTCCGATGGAGCAAAGCGGCGCTACCGGCTGGGAACATATCCGGCAATGTCGCTTGAACAGGCACGAAAAGAAGCCAGGGCAATTGTGGCGAAGGTTGACAAGGGTCTTGACCCCAGTGCTGAGCGTGACGCCATCAAGGCTGAAAGTGTTTTTTCTGATCTGGCAGACGACTATGTTGATCGTTATGCAAAGAAGCATCGCAGGTCATGGCAAGAGGATGTCAGGCGGCTCAAGACATCAATCAATCCGGCAATTGGCTCAATACGAGCCAGCCAGGTATCTGAGACCGAAGTCATCCGGTTGCATGACGCGGTAACGGACAGAGGCGCGCCCATAGAAGCAAATCGTCAGGTTGCTCTGATACGCCGCATATACTCATGGGCGATTGGACGACGGCTGCTTTCTGCCAACCCTGCCGAAAAACTCGAATGGAACCCAGAGACTTCACGGGACCGGGTTCTGGACGTTGCAGAACTGCGAAGGTTTTGGAGCAGTATAGATACAGCGGGAATATCTCCCGGAACACGGTTGGCATTGAAACTGCTGCTCTTGACCGGGCAGCGAGCAGGGGAGATTACCGGCTGCAAGGTTGATGAACTGGATCTGAAACGGATGGCGTGGCTGATACCTGGCGAGCGCACGAAAAACGGGCTTGCGCACTCGCTGCCTTTGTCTGCCTGGACATGCGAGTTGTTCACAGAGGCACTTGAGAACAGTAAGGACGGGTTCGTATTCCCTTCTCGAACCGGCGAAGGGCCGATGACGCGGCGTGCATTGTCTCGCGCGGTGTCGCGTAATCTTGAAATAATGGAGCTTGCGCACTTCACTCCCCACGACCTCAGGCGCACTGTCGCATCGCAAATGGCAGCCGCTGGTATTGACCGGCTGGTGGTGGGCAAGGTGCTGAACCATGCCAGCATTGATCGTGATAGCGTTACCGGTCTTGTGTATGACCGGCATGGATATGAGCCTGAGAAGCGCCGAGCGCTGGAGAAGTGGGCCGACAGATTGGCTGAAATTGTGGATAGCGAAACCGGCGACACGCCGAAGGTTGTCCAACTGAGATAGAATGACCTTGCGCGGCTACCGTCACGCTGCCCAAGCCGGTGACGTCCAGGCTGACGGCCAAGGGACAGTTCGGCAAGCATGACTTCCGCTACGTGGTTGAACACGACGAGTATATCTGCCCT
>Ga0316193_10001820_pt1 | contig 14674 bp, 14 predicted proteins | sample MerIslsedime2_MG_FD_207735 | JGI IMG/M metagenome (GOLD analysis project Ga0316193, IMG submission 207735) | Coastal sediment microbial communities from Maine, United States - Merrow Island sediment 2 | ecosystem: Environmental > Aquatic > Marine > Coastal > Sediment | place: USA: Maine...
CCGGCCCCCATAGGGCCGGTCAGAAACAAACTGCCCGGCGTTTTCATGCCGGGCAGATATGACAGATTACGGGGTGACTGGCAAGTGGTGCCAGTACAGGCAGGCTAGATATTGAGCTCTTCCTTGATGATCTTGGGTGTTACGAAGATCAGCAGTTCAGCGCGATCATCCTGGGAGAGCGTCTTCTTGAACATCCAGTCAACCAGCGGCAGTTCACCAAAGAACGGCGTTCTGTCGATCTCGTTACGTTTTATCTGCTCGTAGATGCCGCCGAGTACCAGTGTCTCGCCATCATCAACCAGTACCTGAGTAGATACTTCGTTGGTATCAATGGACGGGACACCGTCGACAGAGAACTCGCCAACTGAATCCTTGCTAATCTGCAGATCCATGATCAGGCGGTCATCCGGCGTAATCTGCGGGGTGACAGTCAGGCTCAGCACCGCCTTCTGGAAGGACGTGGAAGTCGCGCCACTGGAAGTTGCCTCCTGGTATGGAATCTCGGTACCGGATTCTATAAAAGCCGCTTTTTGATTGGAGGTCAGTACGCGCGGGCTGGAGATGATCTCACCCTGTCCCTCGGCTTCCATGGCCGACAATTCCAGGTTCAGCATGTAACTGCCGACCTTGCCGATGGCCATGCCGATGGAGCTGCTGGCGCCAACTGCACCGAGGTCCACCAGCAGGCCGTCTGCACCTGAAACTTCAGGATCGATGACCTGATTCCCTGGTCGGGTACCGCCAACAGAGACGATGTTGTTGCCGTTATTAAACTCGGTTTCCTTGTTGAGACCGAACCTGACACCGAGTTCCTTGGAGAAGTCGTTATTGGCAATCACGATACGTGATTCGATCAGCACCTGGCGTACCGGGATATCGAGGCGTGCTACCAGCTGGCGTACTTCAACCAGCTTGGCGGCGACGTCCTGTACCAGCAGGGTGTTGGTACGCGTGTCGGTGGTTACCATGCCGCGATCAGACATCAGGGTTGTGTCAGAGCTTTTCAGCAAAGCCGCGAGATCAGATGCCTTGGCATAGTTGACCTGGATGTACTCGGAATACATTGGCTCCAGTTCTTCAATCTGCTTCTTCGATTCCAGTTCCAGCTTTTCGCGGGCGGCAATCTCTTCGCTGGGTGCAACCAGCATGACGTTACCCGTCTGCCGCATACCCAGTCCCTTGGTCTTCAGGATGATGTCCAGTGCCTGGTCCCAGGGAACATTCTTGAGTCGCAGAGTCAGGCTGCCGCGTACGGTGTCACTGACGACTACGTTGAGGCCGGTAAAGTCAGCAATCAGCTGCAGCACCGAGCGAACCTCGATGTCCTGAAAGTTTAGTGACAGACGTTCTCCGGAGAAGCCGAATTCGTCTTTCTTGGCTTCTTCCACTTCTTCTTTGGTCAGTTCGCGGACTTCGATAGTGAACTGGTTGTCGGTCTGGTAGGCAATGTATTCATATTCGCCCATGGGGGTAATCACCATGTGAACATTGTCGCCCTTGGTATAGGTATCAATGGTTTTAACCGGGGTGGCGAAGTCGAGTACGTCGAGGCGACGTTCAAGTTCTTCCGGTAGTTGTGTGCGGTAAAAGTCGACCAGTACCTTGCCGCCCTGTTGCTGCATGTCAACCGGTACAGAAGGGTCAGACAGGCTGACAATAACCCGGCCTTGACCGTCTTCACCGCGCCGGAAATCAATGTTGTTGATGCTCTCGTTACCGTCACCGCTGGCACGCGCTGCCGCTACAGCTGCTTCGGACATCTGGCTGCCGGCATTTTGCACGGTAAGGATGATCTTGTTGCCTTCCGCATGGGCTTCATAGGGCACCATGTCAACCAGGTTGACGACCACGCGGGTGCGCCCCTGCGCCTCGACGGCGGTCAGGCTTTCTGCCATGCCGATGCCGATGTCCTGTGAACGTTGTGCCAGACCATTGCTGGTATTAGGGAAGTCCAGTGCAATCCGTGCAGGATTATCAATGGTAAAACTCAGTGGGGCAGGCGCGGGGTTGCTCAGGGTAAGGATGATTTGTGCTTTGTTACCCGGCAAGCCGACAACATCAACTGACTGCAGGGTGTTACCCGACGCAGTGTCAGCAGCCTGTGCTGCCACAGTACTGCCCAGCAACAGGCAGGCGGCGGCAAACAGATTGTGGCACGCTCTGCGGCCATTCTGCCTGAAGGATTTAAACAAGGTGACTTTGCTTGTCTGCAAACGGTCTGACATGGTTACCCTCATTACTGTTATCCCCCTGTGGGATTATTCGCTGATTGCAATTGAGGCCTGGCGTTCCATCCAGCCCCCGATACCATCAGGCACGATTTCCGTGAGTTCAACTTCATATTCTGTGATACGTGTGATCTTGCCGTGATTCTGGCCGGCATAGTTGCCTGGCTCCACGCGATGGATGGTTCCATCGGTGTCATTGATCAGTGCCCAGTGATTCTCATGCTGCTCCAGCGTGCCGACCATGCGCAGGCTGTCAAGCGGGAATTCTTCCAGCGGCTCTGCCGCTCGTGCAAAGTCAGGCTTGATGCCATTGTTGCTGCTGGCAATCTGGGAGCTTGGCTGAACATGTGAAAACGACGGCTCTGTAAACGGGTCGCGCAGGTCAGTTGCCTGATAGGCAAATGACTCGTAAGGCTTGAATTCCGGCAATGGTTCTATGCTGGATTTCTGCTGGCTCTTGGTTGTCTGAACATAGTTTTCCAGGTCAGCCGTCGGGTTGCTTGAACAAGCTGCCAGCAGGCCTGTCAGTGAGGCTATACACAGAAAACGCGCCAGTCGATTATCATAACCGGTCATTTTTTGCCTCCCTTCTTGTTGGCTTGGACGCTCTTGTTATTGGCAGCTTCTTCCTCATCAATATAACGATAGGTCTTGGCTGTCATGTTCATTGTCAGCAGACCGCCTGAATCTTTACCGCCTTTGGCGATACTGACGTTATGCACTGTGACAATGCGCGGCAGTCCTGCAACGCCGCTGACAAAATCGCCAAACTCATGGTATTTACCGACAACCTGGATACTGATAGGCAGTTCAGCGTAAAACTCTCTGGGCACTTCGGCGCGAGGCTGAAACAGTCTAAATTCGAGGCCGCTGGCAAGGCCGGTTTGTGAGACGTCGACCAGCAGATCGGCGACTTCGGTCTTGTTCGGCAGTTGCCGCAACATGGCGCCGAAGGATTCGCGCATCTCCTCAAGCTGTTTTTCATAGGCTTCGAGGTTAACCGCTTGTTTTGCCTTGGTTTCGAAGATAACTTTCAAGCCGACTTCTCTTTCTTCTACCTTGGCCAGTTCAGCCAGCTGGTCCTTGGTGTGAAACCAGTAGCCCAGAAAAATAACGCCGCCCATCAGGAACAGAATAACTACGGCCCTTGCCGCTGCGGGCCAGCGCGCTACGTTAGCCAGGTCCAGATCATTAATATCAAGGTTCATTTTTTCACCTCGCCAGCTGCTACGACTTCATCATCAAGCTGCTTGCGGGTTTTCTGGTTACCACGCAACGTGAAATTGGCAATCCGCCGCCGACCCGACTCGGTGGTTTTAATGACATTGAGACGTGGGCCAGTGAGCCACTCTGAAGCATCTATCTTGCGCATGTAGTCTGAAACCCGCGCATTGGACTCAGCCATGCCCGTCATGGTCAAGGCCTTGTTTTTCTGTGTAAAATTTTTCAGGTGTACGCCCTCGGGTAAGGTCCTGACCAGTTCGTCAAGCAGGTGGACACTTTCCGGACGACTACCCTGTAGCTCCTGGATGACGTTCATGCGTGCCAGCAGGTTCTGTTTCATGGCCTCGAGTTCCTTGATGCGGCCAATGCGCTTGTCAAGAATCGCGATCTCGTTTTCCAGATAGGTGTTGCGCTGGTTCTGGTTTTCAATAAGACCATCAACGTGAAAGTGTGCAAGCAGAACAATCAGGCCTGCAAGAACAACCGAGCCGCCGGCAATGATGCCGAATTCCCGTTGTTTCTGTTTGCGCAGTTCCTCACGCCAGGGAAGCAGGTTGATATGTGCCATATCAGTCGAAGCTCCTCAGAGCCAGCCCGCAAGCGATTAGCAAAGCAGGGGCATCATTACTTAATGTCTGTGGTTTTACCCGTGCCGATAACGACATGGATGCGAACGGATTGGCAATGGTGGTTTCAACCCCGAGTTTTTCCTGCAGCATTTCGTCCATGCCCGGGATTGAGGCACTGCCACCGGCCAGCACAATGTGATCAACCTTGCTGTGCGGGCTTGATGAGTAAAAGAACTGCAGTGAGCGACTGGCCTGTTGCACCATGGCCTCTTTGAAAGGCTCCAGCACGTCAGTCAGGTAGTTTTCCGGCAAACCGCCCTGGCGCTTGGCCATGCCCGCTTCTTCATATGACAGGCCGTAACGGCGCATGATTTCTTCTGTCAGCTGCTTTCCGCCAAAAACGGTATCGCGGGTATAGACACTTTTCAGGTTATGTACGACATTCAGTGTCGTCATGGTTGCACCGACGTCTATGACAGCAATGGTGCGTTCTGCGCCCTGGTCAGGCAGCTGATCTGCCAGCAGCGCGAAGGCATTTTCGCTGGCGAAGGACTCAACATCCATTATTTGTGTGCTCAGGCCGCCGGTTTCAACGGCCGCGCTACGCAGGTCGACATTTTCACTTCGGCAGGCAGCCAACAGCACGTCGACCGTATCAGGATTCTTTTCAGATGGACCAAGCACCTCAAAATCAAGGTTTACTTCTTCCAGCGGGTACGGGACGTAGGTGTCGGCTTCCAGATCAATCTGGGCCTCCAGGTCGTCATCGTTCAGTCCCGCAGGCATCGGGATCACCTTGGTAATAGTCGAGGAACCGGCGATGGCGACTGCTGCGTGACTGGTTCGGGTACCCGACCGTTTCACAGCGCGCCGAACCGCTTCACCAACGGCATCTACGTCGGTAATATTCTTTTCGACTACTGAATTGGGTGGCAGGGGTTCGACTGCATAGCTTTCGACCCTGTATCGAGATCCGCTACGGCTTAGTTCCAGCAGCTTGACAGCGGTGGAACTGATGTCAAGTCCGATCAGCGGCGGTTTGGTCCGTCTAAAGAGCTGCGCTATTGGCACTATATTTCCTTTTAGTTACCCACTGTTGTAAAACAAAGGTAGTTCGCGGCATTAGAAAACAAGAACAACTGTTTGTCAACTAATGCGTAATATGCTTGGTGTGGTTATCGGACGGAGGCAGATTTTGTTGAGTAAAAAAATATCTTTCCCGGGCCGTTTGTCATTTATAGTGCCTGTCTTGTACTTAATCTTTGAACTCGATCACAGGTTTTCATAGTGACAATGATAGTGCGCCGCATCATCGCTTCTTTGTTGGCCCTGCTGTTTACCGGCGTTATTGCCGTCGCAGCACTGGCTGCTTTCATATACGTCAAGGTTGAACCGCAACTGCCCGCCATCGAGGTCCTCAAAGAGGTTCAGTTGCAGGAGCCGCTGCGTATCTATTCGCGTGACAGACGCTTGCTTGCGGAATTTGGCGACAAGCGTCGCACGCCGGTGCAGGTTGCCGAGGTGCCGCCGGCCATGATTAATGCATTTCTAGCTGCAGAAGATGACCATTTTTACGAGCATTCAGGCGTCGATATTCCGGGTTTGCTGAGCGCTGCTTTTGAACTGGTGCGTACCGGTAAAAAACGTCGCGGTGCCAGTACCATCACCATGCAGGTGGCGCGAAACTTTTTTCTTTCCAGTGAAAAAACTTACTGGCGCAAGGTTACCGAGATACTGCTGGCGCTCAGAATTGAGGGTTCGCTCAGCAAGGACGAGATCCTGGAGCTGTATCTCAACAAGATTTATCTGGGGCATCACGCCTACGGTATCGAGGCGGCGGCGCAGGTTTATTACGGCAAGCACATCGGCGAACTGACGCTGGCGCAAATGGCGACTATTGCGGCCCTGCCGAAGGCGCCTTCCCGGATCAATCCCATCAACAGTCCAGAGGACACGATGGATCGACGTAACTATATTCTGGATCGTATGCATCAGTTGGGTTTTATCGAGGAGGATGCCTGGAAGCTGGCAGTTGCCGAGCCGAACGATGCCGACCTGCACAAGGTCAAGGCCGAAGTGGGAGCAGCTTATGTGACGGAAATGGTGCGGCACGAACTGGTCAAGCGTTTTGGTACCTCGGTTTACACTTCCGGATACCAGGTGATAACTACCCTGAATGTCGCCAGTCAGGCTGCTGCCAATGCGGCAGTGCATGAGGACTTGCTGGAGTATAGCCGGCGTCATGGCTACCGGGGTGCGGAGGCACACTTTAATCTTGATGAGCACGAAGCCGCTACGTGGTCGACGTTACTGGAGGATTACCCGGTTTTCGGGGGGGTGCAGGCCGGACTGGTGGTTGGTCTTGATGAACAGACGGCCGAAATCTTGACGGCTGAGCAGTCGACGGTACAACTCAGCTGGGAAGGTATGTCCTGGGCACGCCCCTATCTCGGTGTAAACCGGCTTGGCAAATCGCCAAAGCAGGCAGCTGATTTTCTGAAGATCGGTGATGTTGTGCGGCTCAGGCAGCAGGATGATGACAGCTGGATGCTGGAGCAATTGCCACGAGTTGAGGGTGCGCTGATATCGTTGCGTCCCACTGATGGTGCGTTGCAGGCACTGGTGGGCGGGTTTGATTTCAGGCGCAGCAAGTTCAACCGGGTAACGCAGGCAAAACGTCAGCCCGGTTCAAGCTTCAAGCCGGTGATTTATTCAGCCGCACTGGAGAAAGGTTTCACCCCGGCCAGCATGATCAATGATGCCCCGGTGGTGTTTGATGATCCCAAGCTTGAGTCAACCTGGCGTCCTGAGAATTACAGCGGTGAGTTTTTTGGTCCCACACGCCTGCGCGAGGCGTTGTACCGTTCGCGTAACCTGGTTTCGATTCGTATTCTGCGTGCCATTGGTGCCAGCTACGCGGCCGAATATGCAGAACGCTTCGGGTTTGTCGCTGCGGAGTTGCCAAAAGACCTGACGCTGGCACTGGGCAGCGCCACGGTTACGCCCATGCAAATGGCCAGGGCCTACGCGGTGTTGGCCAACGGTGGCTACCTTGTCGAACCCTATTTTATTCGTGCTGTTTACGATGCGACTGGCAAGGAGATTTTTACTGCAAAACCTGCAATTGCCTGTCCGCAATGTCCACCCGTAATAGAGTCCATCAACACGATGCAAGAAGAGCCCTTCAAGCTCGCGCCACAGGTGTTAACACCACAAAATGTTTGGTTGATGACCTCCATGATGCGTGATGTTATTCAGCGCGGTACCGGCCGCAAGGCGCGCGTACTGGGTCGTGCTGACCTGGCAGGCAAGACCGGCACCACCAATGATCAGAAGGACGCATGGTTTTCCGGGTTTAATCATGCACTGGTTACTACGGCGTGGGTTGGTTTTGACAAGCTCGAACCACTGGGGCGCGGAGAAACAGGCGGGCGTGCTGCCTTGCCGATGTGGATAGACTATATGGCGGTGGCGCTAAAAGGCATCCGGGAGCAGAAGCTGGAGCCGCCGGAAGGACTGGTGACGGTGCGCATAGATCCGGCTACCGGTCTGCTCGCAGGCAGTGGCCAGGCGGATGCTATCTTTGAGACTTTCCGGGAAGCCAATGTTCCCAGTATGAGCAGTGATTCACTTGCAACAGGCGGTGCGACGGGTGCTGCTGAAACTGCCGAGGACCAGTTGTTCTAGAATGACGTTACTGCGGCCATAAAAGACGTAAGCCTGTTACAGCTGTTTGAGGTCGGCACGCACACTGTCAATGGATGCCTGAAAGCCGCTGCGCTCAGTGTCATCAAGCGGCAGCTCCACGACTTTTTCTATACCGTTGCATCCGAGAATTGCCGGCACGCCAGCGGTTATATCGGTCTGTCCATACTCCCCATCCAGGTTGCAGACACAGGGAAGGATGCGTCGCCGGTCGTGGCAGATGGCATCCACCATGGTGGCGATAGCCGCCGCCGGCGCGTTATAGGCGCTGCTGACCTGTCGCAGTGCCAGTACTTCGGCGCCACCGTGCCGGGTGCGTTCATTGATGCGTGCAATGGCGGCATCATCGAGAAAGGCGGTGGCCGGTGCGCCGTTGATGGTGCTGAAACGCGTCAGGGGTACCATGGAGTCACCGTGACCGCCGATGACCAGCGGATGAATATCCTTGGCAGACAGCCCTGTTTCCCCGGCCATGAAAGTTGCCATGCGCGAGGCATCCAGTACGCCGGCCTGGCCAAAGACACGACCACGCTCCCAGCCGGTACGTTTCCATGCGTGCCAGGTGAGGACGTCGACCGGGTTGGTGACCAGCAGCAATAGCGAGTCCGGTGCGTATTTAAGTATTTCGTCAACCAGGCTGTTGATGACTGCCAGGTTGATATCGAGTACGTCGCTGCGTGACATGCCGGGTTTGCGCGGCGATCCGGCAGTAATGACAATCAGCCCGGAGTCTTTCAACAAGGCGGGGTCGGTGCCACCGGTAACGCGTGTATCAAAACCAAAGTAGGGTGCTGACTGGCTTATATCGAGCGCGGCGCCTGCTGCTGCTCCTTCCCTGATATCCAGCAACACGACTTCGCTGCACATTTCCTGCTGGGCAATGATGTAGGCGGCTGTTTCACCCACACGACCGGCGCCGATAATGCTGATTTTTTTCATTCAGTTGTCCTTGAAGGTCTTCAAGCAGCTAATAGTCCCACAGATGGGGTGACTGCACCAAGTAACCCTTTTTTCAGCGAACAATTTTCAACATTCTTGAAGGTTCGGGTTCTCCATCCGGATACTGGTCATTCAGCAGTCGCAACTGTTCTTCAGGATAGTCGTTGATGGGCGAGCGTTGTGCCAGGCCGGAGTACGTCATACCGCTGGTGGCGCGAATAATATCCAGTTTCTTTTCGGTGGCGAGTTTCTTTTCCGCGCTGCTGAGAGAGTGCAGGCTGCCTGCTGTTGCCAGGGTGTCTTCATCATAGGCTTTTTGCTTGTTGCGGTCGGATGCTGTGCCGGACACGATATAGGCGCTGCCATTACGGTAAATAACCACGTAACGCACGCGGCGGGTGCCGAACGGGGTGCTACCATTGGCGACCGCGGTATAGCCATTCAGGCCATTGGCGGTAAATTTCTTGCCGTGCTGCAGGCTGTCGAGCTGCATATGCTGTTTCATGAATTGCTGCGGCGACATGCCGCGTGGAATGTCGGTAACGGTCAGCTGAATCACAGCGTCTTTACTGGCAGGGGCAGCAATGACACGGTCTGTCTGATTCTCTATGCGCCAGTCATCAGGGAAGGTCAGCGAGAAGTTTAGGCCCTTGTGGTAGAAACGGTTGTCCCTGGCGATACCTTCCTGTTCGCTGTCGCCAAAGGTGAGGCCATCCAGACGCAGCAGGAAGCCGTCGCGCCCGATTCGGGTCGTGTCGCCGGTTTTGTATTTTTTGGCAGCATTGATGACTTCCCGGAAACGTGCGTCGTTGTCAGGGTGGGTCGAAAACAGGCCGTGATAGACGTTCGGTTCACGGCCCTCTTTTTTGGCGACGGCAATGTCAAAGGCTTCCTGGTTTTTCAGAACGCCAACAACCTCCAGCATGGCTTCGGGGTCATAGCCGCTTTTGGCCAGATATTCTGCGCCCAGCCGGTCAGCTTCCAGTTCGTGTTCACGCCCATAGCCGCGCACGATGGCTGTGCCCGCCATGCTGGTCAGTGAATCAACACCATTGATTCCGGTGGATGCTGCAACCACCACGCCCAGTATGTCGGTCATGGTGGCGGTGCTTTGTTGCCGCACACTGTGACGCGCGGTTACGTGCCCGATTTCGTGGCCGAGAACCGCAGCCAGTTCAGCCTCGGAATTAAGGTAGGCAAGCATGCCGCGGGTGATGAAGATGTAGCCGCCCGGTAATGCGAATGCATTTACCGAGGTGCTGTCAACGATAGTAAACCGGTAATCGAGGCCAGGGCGGTGGCTGTGGGAGGCCAGTTGCTTGCCAACGCGCTGCACCATTTCTTCCAGTGCAGGATCACGGTAGGGGGGCATCTCCTGCATAACCTCGGCGCTGTATTTCTGTCCCAGCCGAATTTCATCCTGCTCGGAAATCAGTACAAAGTCGCTGTTACCGGTCACCGGGTTGGTGGCGCAGGCTGTTAGTAGTGGCCCGACAATCAACAGCAACAGGATTGTGCGGGGCAGGTAGAGGTGGAGTGTGGCGTGCATGTATGGCTTGCTATGGTGTGTCTGAAGTTGACATTATGACCAGTGCCGCTGGATGTTGCACTTTCAATTTTAGCCGCTTTCCGTTTTGCCTGATCCAGCCGCGTACTTCAATACGGCTGCCGCCAAGGGTGTTGAAATCGAATGTGTTGAAGCTGGAAATGTTTTCCAGGGGGATTTGTACACTTAGTGGGCCATCCAGCTCCAGCCAGAGGCTGTGGCGGGTGCGGCGACTGGCGCTTATCCGGCCACTAACGATGCGGAAACCGGAGCTGTCCGGTGGTAATGATTCAGCAGCATGTGAACGGTAGTCCGGCAGCGTCCATAATCCGCGTTTTGCGTTGCGGGCAGTGTTTTCAATTTGCTGATAGCATCGAGCACCCCAGTCATTCGGTGGTATCACGCTAGTCGTCGCCAGTCCCTGGCGTAACAGATATGCCGCAACATTTTCTCCATTCTCCAGAAAGGCATGTGCCAGCAGGCGACCGTAACGATCGAGTTTTTGCTTGCCGTGTTGTAGCAACAAGGTGCTCGTGTGGTTGTTCAGCAGATTTTCCAGATCAGTACGTGCTGTCTCAGCCAGGGGCTGTGCCGCTTCCCTGTTATGGCCGAGTTCCGGGGCATTGATGCCGATGAATCGCAAGCGTCGACCGTCATCGATTTTTACGGTGTCGCCGTCATATACATAGGCGACGCGCACCCGTTCACTGGTGTTGTCAGCCGGGCAGTCAGTGGCCTGTGCCTGCCCCGGTGGAGAAGCGCACCCGAGTAGGATTGTCAGCAGCCGAAACGCAAAAGGGGCGACCAATATGGCCGCCCCTCTGCTGGATATTTTTGCCTGCAAACCTGCCGTATTAATTTCCGTAACGCTTGCGGAACTTGTCAACGCGGCCGCCAGTGTCGACCATCTTTTGCTTGCCGGTGTAGAACGGGTGGCACTGTGAACAGACTTCGATTGTCAGGTCCTTGCCCGCTGTCGAGCGTGTTTCAAATGTTGCACCGCAACTGCAGGTGACCGTGGTGGCCTCGTATGCCGGGTGTATATCAGGTTTCATAACTGCCTCAATTCGTTTGTTCCTGTGATCACGACTGACACAACAGCCACCGTGAAAAGGCCGCAGATAATACGTGATTCGCGGGGGTGCGGCAAGCTAGCCGTGAAGCGGGATGATTTTTGCCTTTTTGCGCTGGCCTTGCGATCCGGGCTGATCGCTCTGCAGATGTTGCAGGCTATTTAACAGGCCATGTTCGCCAGTCACGTTCTCCCACAGCAGGCGGTTGATCTGCAGACAGGCCATCATGGGAGTGCGTGATGTTTCCCTGATTTTATCCAGTTTCCACTGCAGGCATCGTAGCCGCTGCTGTTTCTGTTCCGGGGCGCCCTGTATGGCGGCTTCGATGATGTGTTTACGTTTTTCTTCAAAGGCTTGCGGGTCCTGGCGGGCGAGTTCTACCCAGGCATCGAAATCAAATCTTGGGCGGGTAACAGATGCGCTCATAACGGTTCTCCGATGTTGCCGTGTGTGTCACGGACTGTTTTTTTTAGATGCAACAATTGCATCCTATCACAGCTTTGCCGGGACGAGCTGTGCGCAACCCGGGCTGTAGGAGCAACTAACTGAATTTAATAGATTTACTGAATGCACCCTGTGGATAAGATTGTGGAAAACACTGGGGATAAAATGTGGGCATTAGACGGATGTCTCTAGCCCGGATAGTGCCGGTAATTTAATAGCGCTGTCGGGCTGTTTATAAAGTATATAAAATACAAGGCGTTGGATCGGTCTGTGATGCGAGTATTCAGCTATTGCGAACGGTTTTGCTATGGCTACTGGACAAAGGGTGCCTGTGTATAACCCTGAGGAGGCGGCCTGCATAGTCATTTTGTATTACTTTCATGCAGAAATGTATTCAATGCCTGATATCTTGCTGTTATTGGTCGTTAACTGCGGCAATATGTCGCCTATTGTGTTAGAGAAGATTTCTTCAGGCGTGTTCCAGGTGCAGAATGTGGTCCAGCCTGATTTTCTCTCCTTTGCCGCCTTCACGGCTGACTAGCAGAAATTCCTCATGGTGACGGCTAAGTAAATCTTTTGGCGGGACTGCTTCGGTGCGAAGTTGGCCGTTGATATCACGCCATGTCAGTCTGAGTCTCTCCTGATGCATGACCGCGAGCTGGTACTCGCTATGCAGTCCGCAATCCACCGGGGTGTAGTCAGTCATCGTCGCGGCGTGTGGTCAGTGAAAGTATTTCGCCGTCCAGCCCGGTGACCAGGTGAAACTCGATGGGCCGGCAGCAGACCGGGCAATCCTCAATGTAATTCTGGTTGCCGGCAGAGCTGTCGACCAGTGTTTCAAAGGGTTCGCCGCAGTAGGGGCAATCGACAAACTCAGTCATGATCTGTTGTATCAGGCATCCACTGTTGTAATAACTCGTTCAGGTAGCGCTGGCCTTTTGGCGTTGTCCTGATGACGCTCCCATCATGGCTCAACAGGCCATCAGCCACTCCCTTGTTAACAATAGCTTCAATGCCAGTATAGGACAGTCCGGTGGCGGCGTTGAATGCGGCCGGTGAAAAGCCCTGATCCAGTCGCAGTACATTCATGGCGAACTCCAGTAGCGCATCCGCCGGCGTAATACGGCTGCTGCTGCTAATGCGTGCGTTGGTGTGCGCATTGTCCAGATAGTTGCGGGGGTGGCGCTGTTTTGCCGTGCGGGTAATGCCCTGCGTGGCGGCATCGCTGATCTTGGCGTGCGCCCCTGCACCAATCCCGAGGTAGTCGCCGAATTGCCAGTAGTTCATGTTATGCCGGCAGTGCCGTTGCGCGCGTGCAAAGGCAGAGACCTCGTAGCGCTGATAACCCGCTGCTTCCAGCAGCGTGCGTCCCGCCTGTTGCATCTCCCAGAGTGTGTCGTCATCCGGCCGTTGCGGCGGACGGCGGTGAAACCAGGTGTTGGGTTCAATGGTAAGTTCATACCAGGAGATATGTGCAGGCTTGAGATCCCTGGCCATTTGCAGATCTTGCAGAGCCTGCTTCTGTGTCTGTCCCGGCAGGCCGAACATCAGGTCGAGGTTGAAATTTTTAAAGCCGGCCTGGTGTGCGGCCTCAACGGCGGTTATGGCTTCAGTGTTGCTGTGGATACGGCCGATTTCTTTCAGCAGGCCGGGCTGGAAGCTCTGGATGCCGATGGATAAACGGTTGATGCCGGCCTCCCTGAACCCCTTGAAACGCGCATGGTCAACGGTGCCGGGGTTGGCTTCCAGTGTAATTTCAGCCTCCGGCTTGAGTGGTATGCGCGCGCGTACATCAGCCAGCAGCCGGTCGATGCCCTCTGGCGAAAACAGGCTGGGAGTGCCGCCACCAAAGAATACCGTTTCGACTGTGCGTCCCCAGACGGCAGGCAGGTCCTGCTCAAGATCGGCGATTAACGCGTCTATGTAGGCGGCTTCCGGAATTTCATCGCGTACCTCGTGTGAGTTGAAGTCACAATAGGGGCATTTACGTACACACCAGGGAATATGGATGTACAGCGACAGTGGCGGGGTGGCAGTGAAGTTAAACATCAGGTGATTCGCTCGTAGCCACTCATGACTATGGGTGGCGGGTGAGAGCGCGATGCTAGCTGGTGCGTCCCAGTGCAGTAACCAGTTGGCGCAGTGCCTGTCCACGGTGGCTGAGCGAATTTTTTATTTCCGCAGCTAGCTCGGCAGAGGCACAGTTATGTGTCGGTACATAAAAAACCGGGTCATAGCCAAAACCCTTGCTGCCGCGTGCGGCCGTCAGGATGCGGCCCTCCCAGCTTCCCTGGCAGATCAGGGGTGTCGGGTCATCCGCATGTCGCATATAGACCATCAGGCATTGAAAACGCGCGCTGCGGTTTTCTTCAGGGACATCAGCCAGTGCGTCCAGCAGTTTTTCAAGATTCTCAAGGTCGCTTGCACCTTCCCCGGCATAACGTGCCGAGTAAATGCCCGGTGCGCCTGCCAGCGCGTCAACTTCCAGACCGGAGTCATCAGCGATCGCAGGCAGACCGGTATGTTGCGCGGCATTACGCGCTTTTAGAATGGCGTTTTCGACAAAGGTCAGGCCGGTTTCCTCGGCGTCAATCACATTGAATTCAGCCTGTGGCCGCACGATCACGTTAAGACCGGCGAGCACCTGGTTGATCTCGCGCACCTTGCCGGGGTTGCTGCTTGCCAGAACGATATCCTGCATGGTGATTACTTGAGAGCTTGCTGCTGGCTGCTAACCAGCTCGCTTATGCCTTTCTTTGCCAGCGCCAGCATGCTGTTCAGTTCATCCTGGTTAAACGGGTGACCTTCGGCGGTACCCTGAACCTCAATAAAGTCGCCGGCATCGCTCATTACCACGTTCATGTCGGTTTCGGCATTGCAGTCTTCCGGGTAGTCCAGGTCCAGCACCGGTGTGCCTTTGTAAATGCCAACGGACACCGAGGCCAC
>Ga0316193_10001825_pt1 | contig 14668 bp, 14 predicted proteins | sample MerIslsedime2_MG_FD_207735 | JGI IMG/M metagenome (GOLD analysis project Ga0316193, IMG submission 207735) | Coastal sediment microbial communities from Maine, United States - Merrow Island sediment 2 | ecosystem: Environmental > Aquatic > Marine > Coastal > Sediment | place: USA: Maine...
GTACAGGCGGCAACTCTTCCGGCCTGACTCAGGCCGGGGCAATCGGTGAACAGCTAGTAATATTGCTCATAACGTTTCTTGGATGCGTTACCAAAGTGTACTTCCAGGCGAAAGAATATCAGCCATTTAGAACGCCTGTCTTTCGTTATCTCCTGGCGTTCCTCATCAAACGTTACCGGCCAGGTCAGCTCGGGCGCTATCTCATAAAACAGCCATTTTCGGTGGAAGTTTTTCCTAAACCGGATGCCTAACCGGTAGTTGGTAGCTATAGTCAGGGGCTCAGTTATACCATTGGCACTGGACTCATAAGATAACGATGTTTTTTTGTTGATCCGTTGATACAGTACGAAGGCCTGCAACCAGTCGACACCATCATACACTTCTGACACCTTGCCCTCACTGGATGATCGAAAGAACAGCTGGCTCTTAAACAGTTTTTCAAAATCGATCAGTGTACGGGCGCTATTGATAGCTTTCTCACGCTGTACTTCCTGGGTGAATCGTAAAGTGATGGATTCATATACGGGATAGGTATAACGGTAACGTAACCGTATCCTCGGGCTCAGGCTGATACTGATATTAAACTTCGACCGCTCATTTTGTTTAACGTCCAGCTGCAATCCAAGCGTACTGGTTGAGGCTTCCTGTCCCGGCGCAATATCACGCAGCGTCTCATCTTCACCACTTTCAAATGTCAATCGAAGGCGTTTTTCAGCTCCAGGAAGCTCGACACTGAAACTGAGGTTTGAATCAAATTTAAAATATTCTTCTTCGTCATAGCTAAAATCATTACGCCAACGGACATAAGTTCCTGCAGCACCTTCGTTAAATACGCGATCACTGGCGAAAAAGTTGTCAAACCATAATGCGGGCTCACAGAAACGTGAATTCACATAGATCTGTGTTTCGTCATACCAGCTTTTCTCATAGCTATAGGTGTCGAGTCCACGGTCACAGGGATCTACCGGGTTAACTTTTTTATAAATCTCATTTTCTTCGACGATATCACCCGACCATTCTTCAGCTGATTCCTGGATTATCGCATCGTCTGTCGCAGGCTGAACGTCACCTGTATCGATCGGTTCAGGATCATTCGATATCACCTCTGACTGCTCGCTCGTCTGCGCCGTCACCGTTGCAGATACCGCAATTAACGATATACAAACGACAGTTTTTAACTTGTTTAAATAATAATTAGTATCGTCGTAACACACGTGAATTATCAATTACACTCAATATTTTTTACTGTAAGATATCATTATATAAGCTAGTACGGCGTAATTCACAGAAAGATTAAATGTCTACAACAAAACAACACTTGCCGGAGATAGTCGCGGCAATTGATTTGGGCTCAAACAGCTTCCACATGATTGTAGCCCGTCTTGAAGAATCCGGCACATTATCGGTAATCGACCGCTTACAGGAAAGTGTTCGCCTCGGTGGCGGCCTCGATGACAAAGGCCATATAAGTGAGCCCGCTCAAAAACGAGCCTTTGAATGCCTCGAAACTTTTTCTCAACGTATACGCGACCTGCCACACTCAGCTGTTCGTGTTGCTGGCACAAACACCTTACGAGTCGCAAAGAATTCACGTTCATTTGTCAGACACGCTGAAGATATATTAAACCATTCTATTGAGATCATAGAGGGTCGAGAAGAGGCACGCCTTATCTACCTCGGCGTAGCCCATGGCCTGGCAACCAAAGAAGGTAAGCGCCTGGTCGTCGATATCGGTGGCGGCAGTACCGAGTTTATTATCGGCCGAGGTATGACGCCATTGCGCAGGGAAAGCCTCTATACCGGTTGCGTCAGCTCCAGTAGACGCTTTTTTAAAAATGGGGAAATCACGCAACAGGCCATGAATGCAGCAGAGCTTGAAGCGGCTCTTACCCTGTTCCCACAGGCGCCAGATTTCAAGGCAGGAAGGTGGGAAGAAGCGATAGGATGTTCGGGCACCATAAAGTCCATTGCAAATATCGTCCATCAAGAAGGCTGGTGCCTGGAAGGGATCAGTTACAAGGCACTGCTAAAACTGCGCGATGCTGTCATCGATGCGGGGCATATCGATAATTTAAAACTCGCCGGCTTAAGCGATAACCGCAGACCTGTTATCGCTGGCGGCCTCTCCGTTTTACTCGCAATTTTCAAGACATTGAATATCGAACAGATGCTGGTCTCAGATCAAAGCATGAGAGAGGGCCTGCTGTATGACCTTGTTGGTCGTATAACCCATCATGATGTAAGAGACGCCACCGTCGAAGCCGCGATGTCTCGCTGGGGCGTCGATGTCGAACAGGCGAAGCGTATCACCGACACTGTTCAAACCTTATGTCATGCCGCCTGCAAACAGTGGACTATCGATACCGAACAGCTTGCACCGTTGCTCAAATGGGCATCCATGCTTCATGAGATCGGCCTGCAGGTCTCACATAACAACTACCACAAACACGGTGCCTATATTTTACAAAATGCCGACCTGCAGGGCTTCTCCCGCCAGGAGCAGGCGCTGCTTGCTGCGCTGGTCCTGTCGCATCGCAGCAAACTGAGGGTCGATGCTTTCAAGCAGCTGATGAAACCTTTTGTTAAGCCTGGTAAACAGATGTGTGTAATACTTCGTATCGCCGTACTGTTACACCGTGGTCGCACCGACCAGCAGATACCTGATATCGATTTAAAGATAAACAATAAAAAAATACACTTACGCTTTCCTGAAGGCTGGCTCGATGAGCACAGCATGACCCTGGCCGATCTGACAAAAGAGGTCGACTATCTTAATGACGCCAGCTACAAACTAAGTTTTGAATAACTTACTTATAAAAACATTTTCTATCTTCAGCATGCTGCTGTGCGCTGCCTGCAGCACAAATAGTGGCACGGCAACTTTCACGCCGGCAACGGCCAAACCGGATCAGGCTGTGATATATATCTACCGGCCATCAGTGATGGGCAATGCTCTTTATTCGCCAGGCATCAACGTTGATGGCGAATTCAAACTCTACGCCAAGAATGGCATCAACTCACAGTTATCACTCACTCCCGGCGAGCACATATTTGAGTTTCAGGCAGACAAAAATTATACCGAACTATTACCCGTCACCCTCTCTCTGGATGCTGGCAGCACAGCATACCTCCGCGTAAGTACATCACTCAAGATAGAGAGCTCCGTCGGCTATGAGCCTTATGCCCGTTCGTTTACACTTACCCATGTCGATGAAGTAACCGCCGTTAAAGAGATTGCTGAATGCTGTACAGCCAAACCTGAACAGTCACAAGAAAAGAACGAAACAAATCACGCGGAAGAAAGTGCCGGTGATGGGTTTTCCGTTGATAAGACACAAAACCCATTCTCACATTAGTAGTGAAAATAGATACTAAACGAAACTAAAAGATATGACCGTTTTACTTATCACATGGCTAGCTACCGCCATCGGCCTTGGCTTTGCCACGCTTTTCATACCGGGCATAAAAGCCGACAATAGCATCGCGTTTCTGCTCGCTGCCGTCGTACTAGGTTTGATAAATGCTTTTATCCGCCCCGTACTCTGGTTTTTGACTGCACCACTATCAGTTTTGACGTTTGGCCTGTTCGCATTAGTAATTAATGCATTGATGATCATGCTCACCGCCGCACTGGTACCTGGCTTTGAGGTCAAAGGCTTTGGCAGCGCATTTCTCGGTGCTGTTATTATGGCGATATTCGGCGTGGCAGCCTTAATTTCGATACCATTACTAACCGGTGCTGACATCAACTGGTACAGTTACGAATATCACTCGCAAACCAGCAGATAAGGTATATTTACTTACCGTTGCCAGCGGATTTATTAATAAACAGGCTGAACAGGAAAGCCATCATAACCAGCATAAAAACAATAATGCCGACGGTTAACCATCCAGTCAGGTCATTAAACAACTCGCTAAATACATTCATTATATTCACCTCTAAATTTGTCCTCGTAGTATATTAGCGAAAAATGATATGCTCTTGATGTAAATCATAATAACTATTCAAAAATCATTAGCGCGCGTTTATCATCTCTCTTGCAATCTTAATTATTGATAATAATCAAAATGAAAGCACTGATAAAACAGCACAGGCCGGATGAAGAGTACTTCACTGAAGAGCGATGTTATATTACAGAACTGTCAAATTCAGACGATGACCCTGATGTTTCTATCGCCAGGGCAAAGGTCAAACCGGGCACCACGACAAGATGGCATCGTTTAAAAGGGACCATTGAACGCTATTGCATAATCAGCGGCAAGGGTCTCATGGAACTTGATCAGCAGGAGGCACAAAAAGTAAAAGCTGGTGACACCGTACTAATCCCGTCCATGTGTGGCCAGCGTATAACCAATACGGGTACCGAAGATTTGATCTTCCTTGCGGTCTGTACACCGCGATTCACAGATGATGCCTACCAGGACATTGAAGACATAAAGAATACCCCTTAACTTTATGAGCGAACATAAAAAAACATATTACGCCGAACTCCCTTCCAGGGCACTATCACAGACAAGGATCTCTTACGCACTGTTATTCAACGGGTCATTTAAAGGCCTTAGCTCCGATTATTCAGGTTTTTCCTATCAGCACGCCGATGATGGCTGCTATCGAGCTGATCTGCAGCCTTTATTTAAAGATGGTGTGGATTTGATTGTTATTTATAGCCTGACATGACTACTATCTAGAAATGTTCGAAATTCTCAATTTAAAAGATGAGCCAGAAAACCTTGCAACATTAGCCTCATGGCATCAGGATGAATGGTCTTACTTAAACCCCGGTGAAAGCCTCGCAGCACGAATTACTCGAATGCAGCCATATTTAAATAATGAATTTATCCCGAGCACCTTTATCGCAAAAGATAAAACCCTGCTAGGATCAGCCGCTATTATTTCACAGGATATGAAGACCAATCCACCATTAACACCCTGGCTTGCAAGTGTTTTCGTCAGACCCGAAAACAGAAAACAGGGAATCGGTAGCAAGCTCGTGTTACATGTTATGGCACAGGCCAGAAAAGAAGGTATCAACATATTGTATCTTTATACCCCAGACCAGGTGAGCTTTTATTCAAAACTTGGCTGGTCTATTCTTGATAAACGTCAATATCAAGACCATGATGTCACTATCATGCAGGTGAAACTAGATGTTTGACTTACCCTTATCATTAGAAGCATGGGGCAGTGATTCTTTCGATACCGTCTTCAAACGGGAGATATGTTCTCTTGACGCTAACTTGCTGCCACTACAACAAGGCTTACAGAATAGCAGTTATGCTGTCAGTGATAAACTGGCTGTTATAATATTAAGTGCTGACCAGGATGACAGAAGCATCAACATCAAGGCTGGGTTGTTTTATAACGGTATAGTTGCAGGTTGCAACTGCGCTGATGATCCCACTCCCGTGGATGAGATCAATGAATATTGTGAGGTCTTTATCTGTATCGATCGGCGAACATCACACGGCAAGATCAAATTAACCTGATAGCTTATTCCGCCATTAACTGTTCAATAATTTTTATAACTTCTGCGTGATCAAACTCGCGGCCACCAACCGCTCGGTAACGAATCCTGCCATCTTTATCAATCAGGTATGTCGTCGGCAAACCGCGCACAGCATAATCACGGGAAACGGCACTTGTCGTGTCGAACAGGATTTCAAACGTTGGATCAACTTCCAGCTGACCGGTAAAAGCAAAGACCTGATCGACATCTTCCATCTGGTTTACAGCGATGACCTTGAAACCATCAGCATCAACCTGCTGGTGCAACCTCTCCATCGATGGCATCTCTCTGATACAGGGCGGACACCAGGTAGCCCAGAAGTTTAATAAGACTACTTTGCCCTTATAGTCTGATAACCTTACTTTTTCTTCATCCATATCATGTAATTCAAAATCAGTCGCTGGGATAACATCTTTGAAAACGGTAAGGTTATGACTTAACTCAGGTTGCTGCCAGTCAGCTTCAAGTGCAAACGAACTTGTAAGTAACGCGATAAAAAGTAAATGTTTCATAAATATCTACGAGTCTGATTTTTGTTCTGGTTTATTATTGTGTTCACTATTACATCTCAGGCAATGACTCTGGTGCACAAATTATATTCTCTAACGTACCTGTATGCACGACTCCATCTAGCTGCCATTTAAAAATCAAATCGAACTCTGCGTTACGTGGTAACTTGATAGTGGTGAATCCCTGCTGCCAGTCGCCTACAGAAAACTCACCAACATCGGGTAACAGCGTCCATGAAAAAGTGACACCTGCCTTACGCCATTCCTCCAGCCATTGTGTTTTTGTTTTAACCGGGTGTGATTTGCCATCAGAAGTCTGATAACGCCAGTCTGCAACACGATAGCTTAACTGCTGATCAGAAGTGTTTTTTAAAATCGTACCGAAAACACAATACGAGGCAGCACGCTCTATCTCATCTTTAGGAAAATTATGCTTGGCATATATGGCCCGGATGAAATCGGGCAATAACTGTATCAGCTCGACCTGAAAACCTTTATCATTTAGTGTCCAGGTCAATAAGCCAGTGTTTTTATTCTTGTGCACCTTGGTCTCACTGGCAACTGCCCCTGTTACCAAGGCCATCACTACAGATATAGCAAGCAAAGTTCCTAAAACTAATTTTTTCATTAATTTCTCTAAATTATGATGTAATGATTCTTAACGACTAAACAGAAAGTATTACATCATCGCTAAATTTACTTATAATTGACAACTTACTATATTCGGGTTTCATCATGAAGATACCACAAAGTTTGTTTATTACCATCTTTTTCAGCATGCTGCCGTTAGATGGTTACGCCTTCCCGGAAATACCCTTTTGCCCTGCCGGCGGCCCACCAGGCTGGCTAAACCATTTTAATTACAAGCGTGATCAAAATATCTGGCGATTACAACATCGACAATATCAATACAACTCTATACCGCGAAACGCAAACAGCTATTATCGACCCTCATACGGCCGCAGTTTCAGACCTAACCATAGAAGTACCAGTGGTCCAAATAATTACAGGATTCAACCTTATATCCCGACTCGAGGATACCGAAATGAATAACCTAGATACCTCTATCATACTCAGCTTCTATTAATTCTGTAATGCTAATGTTTTACATTGATAATTTTTAATACTGGCTCATTCAGTGACTCATCATCATTAAAACCTGAAACCAGCAATACCCTGTTGCCCGTTTTGGTTAACTTACAGCGGTTACAGATATCCTGACTCAGGAGTTTCCAGTCATGGGATGCTTCTTTATTTATCAAAAACGGGATAACGCCCCAGTGCAGTGACAACTTCTGGCAGGTCTGCATGCTTGTTGATACTCCCAATAGTGGCGATGAAAGTCGACTCGCTGATAATACGGCGGCAGTATGGCCACTATCAGTAGGTACTAATACTCCCTGTAATTTCAGGTCATGCGCTAATGCATTTGCGGCATGGGCGACAGCACGTCGCGATGATGGCTTCTCGAGGTTGCCTCCAGAATCATCACTAAACCCCCCTGTGCTCCATTGATGGTTTTCTATCTCGCGTAGTATGCAGTCCATCATCCTAACGGTCTTAACCGGATATTTACCAGCCGCCGTTTCTCCTGACAACATCACTGCATCAACACTCGTCATCGCAGCATTAGCAACATCTCCAACTTCGGCTCTCGTCGGTCTTGCATTAGCAATCATCGATTCCATCATCTGTGTCGCCACGATAACCGGACGGTTACTGGCCCTCGCTTTATCGGTGACGACTCTCTGGATCAACGGAACTTCCTCCGCGGGTAACTCGATACCCAGGTCTCCCCGCGCGATCATTATTCCGTATGAAGCGCGTATGATCTCATCGATGTTAACCACCGCTTCAGGTTTTTCTATTTTTGCGATAACAGGAATCTCGTTATTCACACGAGACATGTATTTTTTTAATCCATTAATATCTTTAGCATTTCGTACAAAGCTCAATGCTATAAAATCAGCTTCCAACTCCATGGCCAGCTGTACATCCACTTTATCCTTAGCGGTAAAGCTCGAAACCGAAACCGTTGTATCAGGCAGGTTCAGGCCTTTATTATTTTTAAGTACGCCGCCATAGACCACCTTGCAATTGACGTCTTTTCCCTTAACGCTTTCTACTCGGCATTCCATATTGCCGTCATCGAGTAAAATTCTTTCGCCAATTTTTACATCTTTATAAAGTTGCCGGTATTGAGAGATAATCATACCTTCACGGCCGGTCCCGCTGCTGCAGCGAATGATTACTCTATCGTTTTTCTTTAATTGAATACTGTCTTTTTCAAATTTACCTACGCGGATCTTAGGCCCGCACAGATCCATTAAGATAGCACCGTATGACCCTGTTTTTTTCGAGCAGGAGCGTATCCGCTTAAATATCTTCTTGTGATATTCATGATCACCATGGGACATGTTTAAACGAAAGACATTTACCCCTGACTGTATCAATGCTGTGATATTTTTAACTGAATCCGACGCCGGTCCTATGGTTGCAATTATCTTGGTGCGACGCCAGCGTAGAGAAGTTTTTTTATTTTTCTTCTTTTTCAAACTTTTTTCCATCAGTTTTTTCTCAATGATACTAACACTTAATTATCACAACGCAACAAACTGATTCGTAACATTATGTCTTGACAAGACGAGACATATTTTGATTTTTTATACCGGTATTATTTAGGCTTTACCATCAAGGCTCCTGGCTTTCACCCGCTCACCGTCAATGGCTATTTTATCTAACACCTCTATTTGCATCCTTATATCACATATATTATCAATAAAATCAATTGCTTGTAAAACATGCTCTTTCGTGGCCTATAATTTTTATCCGTACAATTGTTTTTAGATGCTTGACATTTATTTACGGTGGCGCCCTAATATTCAACTAATTATCAATAACTTGTATCGGCGGAAGCTCGTCACACAAAACTGCTTGTCTTTGGGCGAATTACACCTTAGCTGTCATACAATGAATATGATCATATGGTGAACTTCGCATATTGATGACTACCTAAACCATTGTTAACCATGCACTCAAAAACTATGGAGAATTATGATGAAAAGACATTATTTTATTAGTGATGACCTTGACGATCTCGAACGCATAGAAGAAGAGCTTGAACAGAGGGGAATTAAAAAACCTCAAATACACGTATTAATTAAAGATGATGCTGCAGTAGCAAAACATACACATTTACATAATATTGAATCCGTTTTCAAACAGGACGTAGTCCGTGGCACGATACTCGGCGTACTCTTTGGCGCCCTTGCTGCATCGCTGGTGATCACTATTGGTTATCTATCAAAACTACCCGAGACCTATACCTGGATACCGTTTTATTTCCTCGCCATCGTGATGTTCGGTTTTGTTACCTGGAGCGGCGGCTTTTACGGCATACAAACGCCACATCGAGACTTTCGTCGTTTTCAGAAAGATCTGGACGAAGGCAAACATGTTTTTATCGTTGATGTTGAACCTTCACAGGAAGATATTATCAATCAGGCAAAAAATGAGCACCCTCATCTAAGTGATGCCGGTACAGGGAGTGCAACACCCAGGTGGATAATTATGGGACAACAAAACTTCAAAGATATCACGACCACCACTTTCCCTTAACCAAAACTAAAACTTGTATATTAGGCACCGAACACTGACAGGAGAAGACTATGAATGTTTCACTTGAATCCTTCCCAAATGCACCTGAAGACTGGGACATTAAAAAAGCGGAAGAGACCGCTAAAAATGATGGCGTTAACCTAAGCGACGATCACTGGGACCTGATTCGTGCCCTTCAGGAGTATTATCACAAGGTTGAATTTCCCAATCTACGGCAGATCAAGGATGCGCTCGAAGAAAAATTTCATTCGCGTGGCGGCATGAAGTACCTCTACCAGATAATCCCTGGTGGCCCCATCGCTCAAGGTTGTCGCCTCGCTGGTTTAAATATACCCGCTGGTGCCGTTGACAAGTCTTTTGGCAGCACTGCATAACACGGTAAAATCGAACGGTAAAAATAAACAACCCGTGTAAACCCTCGCTGAGAAGCGAACGCTACACGGGTTGTTTTCAAGTTAAAGCTTAAACAGCCTGAATAGCTTCTTACCTTTATGCGCCTCGATGTATCCAGTCGGCACCCAGGGTACCCTGTAAACGTTCCAGGTAACTATCGCTGTTTACCCATTCACGCATCTGGTCGGCGTTTTCCAGCTGGTCTTGCAACTCTGCCCAAAGATCGGTTACAGACTCGTTGATCTCATCCATCTTCTGCTCGACATAATCATGATTCATCTGCCAGAGGGCTGCATCGCGTTGTTGTTTGATGACCAAACGCTCTTTATACCAGTCACTATTTAACAGGTAGTCCAGGGTGAACATCTCACGGATAGCAGGGTCATCGATTGTTTTACCTTCATAATTACCTTCAGCCATTATGCGTAAAACAGCCTGTAACGGTGGACAGGCATCATTGATAGAGCCATCTTCGATATAAGCTTTAGCTACTTTCTGCTGTGCTTCAACGATATTATTGATGCCGTCGACATAAGCATCCATTCCCTGTGTTTCCGGACGCAGCATCTCATCATCAAATACGAGGGTAGGGCTGTCAAATACCTTACCGAAAAATGCATGTACAAACTTTTCTGTTATACGGTAACCCAGTCGACTGGCATGAATCTTTTTACCCTCATATTCAAAGTCGTCAATTTTTTCGAGCAGACCTTTTTCAATCAGGTACCTGGGATCACGTTGTTTGATCGGTAAACGACACCATATCTCAGGGATGAGCATACTGATATCATGATCCACACGGCGATTGGTTCCAATGTATCCAGCCGCTGAAGAATAACCTGCATAGTCACACAAGATAAATGAAACCAACGCATTGTTTAAGTCTGCGGTTGTAGATAGCGCGTTAAAGGGCCCTTTCGTCAAAGCACCTTCCGATCCAGCCCCAGTCGTTGATGGTGATTTTCCTGTCAGACTGCAGATCAGGTCCATAAACAACTCCGGTAACTCATGGTAGTGAATCGGGTTGTAAACTGCCAGCGGTCGTATGCCGGCCTTTTTGTCTTCAGGATTATTACGTCTCCCCTGTAATACGGCATTGACCGGGAAATACACTGGCTCATCTAACGATAAACCCCTGGATAGCCGGGTTCCTGTCTTTGCCAGATACATGTTTCTAGGATTTGCCAGATCGGGGCGCTTTTGCAGGTAACGTACATTTTTAGTGGGCTTGCCATCGACAAGACGCGGGTGCGCAGAAGACACGAAGTACTCTCCTTCAGCCGTTGCTGCCAGGCGGATCAGTGACTGCATCGGTAGTGAATATTCCTGGAAGTTGATCGCGTCTTCAACTAACTCACGCGCATCATCGGCGCTGAGAGGCTGGAAGTTCGAAATAAAATTGCCCTGCTCAGACAGATCTAATTCTGTCTGAGTATCAAGGCCTCGATTGATCGCATCATCCGGTCGCTGGAACAACCGGTTTTCACAGTTCTTAACAATCTTGACGCTCGGGTTTTTATAACGATGATTCAATTTGCCTTCAACATATTCTACAGGAATTACTGTCGAGGCCGTTATGTCATCTTCCGTCTGCACTTTTGTTGCGGCGACGAAATCCTGACGTAATTTATAAACCCGCCAGGTGCCATCTTTACGCACGCCTACGCGCAGATAGCTGGTAATCATTTTCCGACCATCATATTTTAGTTCGTGACCAGGGTATCCATTCACTTCATCCACAGAAAAATGTTGGCGCCAGTTATCGCCCCATTCGGTTTTATAGAAACGTTTGATCAAGTAGACCAGGGCCAGGATATGCTGCGGGAGACTCTCCAGCCACTCGTTATATTCGTCCGTATAAGTTTCAGCTGAAGGCGTCAGCAACCTGATAACCGAGCCAAGACTGCGCTTGCTGGTCAGGACATTCCTGTCATCATTCGTCGAACTATCGCGACGTCTTTTTGAATAATCATAATTGAAGATGGCTTCAACCTTATCCAGGTCCCCTTCGAAATCACCGACAAAGACCGGTCCTGATATCATCGAATCCTGTATCGATTTCGATATTTCAGACTTGCCACCACCGGATACAGTACTTGGCTTGTGGCAACAAGTGCCTTCACCCAAAGTACCGATCAGGCGCCAGCTCGGAGCCTGTGGATGTTTTTGCATATGCACTTTAAAACCACTGGGGTATATATAGGTACACTTTACCTGCAGCTTGATCTGTTGCCCTTTCCCATCTTTTATCCAGCTTATTTTCTGCTGCTCCATATCTATATGCGCAGTCTCAGGAATATAAACGATATCGTTAAACTGGTTATCAATGGCATAACCTTCGGGACATACAGTGATACTGCCTTCTAACTGTTTACAAAGACGCTGAAAGGTATGCTCCTTCATATCATCATCAATCTTCGGCAGGTAGTAATTACCCAGGTTGAACCGAGGAAAAGCGACTGCTCCACCAGCATGCTCCTCTTCTACCCCGCCAAAAAGGTTAGCTGAAAAACTTATCTGTGATTTGACTTCTTTTTTACTATAGCCAAAATAGTTATCGGCGATGATAGTAACGATCACGCCATCCATATCACGACAGACGACTTTAAAAGCACCACCCTCGTTATAGAGCTCATCATCGTTTTTCCAGCACATTCCATCTTTTCGCTGACGTTCTGTTGCATCATCATAGTGAGGCAGGCCAAGCAGTTTTTTACTCAGTTTAGTCAGGTGTGGTGCCAGGATGACGCATCCACTATGCCCAGTCCAGTGATCGATATCCAGCGCGGCATCATTCTCAGATAAGAACGGATCACCGCCATTACCAAAGATCGATTCGACAAAGTCGAGGTTCGACACCAGTGAACCCGGGGCAAAAAATCGTGTTTCCAGACTCTTCTGAGGCAATACATCCTCTACTTCAGGACGGACGATAGGACGCAACAATAAAGAGACCCACATGTCGATCGGTTCATCATTCTTACTTGCGATCGGCAGTCCCATTAACTCGTTAGGCGGATCAAGTGCGACCTGTAATAAGTTGGCGTAAACATCTACCGGTACCGCTTTTTTATCTGCCGGTATCGGTAAACCGCCTTCTACGATATGAAAGACACCTGAAGTTGTTCGGCGATCATTCCTGGGATTGTGCAACACGCCCTGTATCAGGCGGTACGATTCGACTAAATCTGACTTATAGGTATTGCTGCTGAAGGGTATTGATAATTCACGGGCAATACCTTCTTCATTCAGGTTAAAAGTTTCTCCCGGCAGTTTTACTTCGATATCGATACCATTACGTTTCAGGTAATCATTCAAAAAATTCTGGATACGCTGGTCTGCTGGACAGCGATATTCTGCTAACAGTTGTCGCTGAGCAGAATAATTTTTTAACAGGCTATCAGCAACAGCGAGATAGCCACGGTCTGAACTTAACTGACAACGGTGCCCCAGTGAGGCTAGTTGTAGACAAATATGTTGTAAGGCAATCTGGCGCTTATCGATAGCTCTTCTTTCTGGGAAGGAAAATTTTTCTTGTGAATTCATAACAGTGGACAAAATTAAACCTCAACGGCAAAAAAACTGCGGGATGCTAATTTTAGAGAGGTCGAACCAATATATCCAATCGAATTGTTTCTATATAACCATAGAATAAAATACTAATAAGCAATAAAAACAAGAAGTTATTATGAAATAAAATATTTTACGCACCATTGCAGTGCGATCTTACAAAAAAAAATACTATTTACTGGAAATGTTCATTTCATGCTTAAAAAAACCCTGATTGTATTTTTACACCCAGGGTTTTTCAAAAACGAATACTGGTAAGGTTAACTATATCTCATCATCAGCCTCTGCAACTTCTCCACCTGATGCCCATGCCTGTTGTTTGTCTATCTGCTGCTGCTCCATCTGTAGCTGCATCATAGCCTTTTCATAGCGGCGTATTTTTTCAGCCTGCGCTAATTTCTCCGCCTCTGCTTTCTGTTTTGCCTGCTCTTCTTTATCAGCCTGTATCTTTGCCTGTTGAGCAGCCAACTGAGCTTCACTCGCCTGTTTTAAACGGGCATTTTCTTTTTTACGATCCACTTTGTTTTGCTGTTCTGATTTATCAAGCTCGTCAATCTCATTCTGGATATACGCTATCTGGTTATCGACATTCGCCACACCCAGTATCCTGACTTGATTGAGTAACTCCAGTGATTTGATCAGATCCTTTTTAACGCCGATACCTTCACTATAAAGCTGGCCTAGTAAAAACATAGCTTCCGCCTTGTGCGCATTAGCATCTGTCTTAACACTGTTAAGCCAGTCAACATTTTTTACCGGGTCATAACCCTGTTCTTTGGCTTCAAGGTATGTATTACGATGCATAGCCGGTTTTGAGCCGGCTTCGGCTGCACGGCCATACCAGTGTTTAGCCTGTTCGATACTTGCTGTAACGCCATCGCCTCTTTCGTACATAGACGCAAGCTTGTATTGAGCAAGGACATTACCGTTCATTGCTAACTTTTGCTGGAATTTAAAAATATTGCTGGACTGGCTTGCAAGCGCTTCTGCTTGTGCCGTTATAGGGGTTGCCATGCTCGTTAATACGAGCAAGAACGTAATTGTATATAGTTTTGCATGTTTCATCACAAA
>Ga0316193_10001827_pt1 | contig 14659 bp, 11 predicted proteins | sample MerIslsedime2_MG_FD_207735 | JGI IMG/M metagenome (GOLD analysis project Ga0316193, IMG submission 207735) | Coastal sediment microbial communities from Maine, United States - Merrow Island sediment 2 | ecosystem: Environmental > Aquatic > Marine > Coastal > Sediment | place: USA: Maine...
CGTTAATGCCGAAGTCGGGCGAACAGGACGACCAGACTGCACCTATGCTGGACGTAGCCAGCATCGCGATGATCGCCTCCGGGCAGTTGGGCAGAAATCCAGCGACCCGATCGCCTTTGACTACGCCCGCCTGTCGAAGCCCTGCCGCTGTGTCGGCGACCTGCTGCCGTAATTGATCGAAACTGATCTCGCGTCGGGCACCATTTTCTCCGCGAAACACAATGGCCGGGCGATCACCCTCGTGCCGCAGCAAATGCGCCGCAAAATTCAGCTCAGCGCCACTAAACCATTTCGCAGTGGTCATGTCGCCGACCTGTTCCAGGACACTATCGGGCGATTTGCCAAATTCGACGCCACAGAAATCGCACAGTGCCTGCCAGAATCCACTGATATCCGAAATCGACCAGCGATAGAGATCTTCATAACAGTCGAAATCGTTGGACCGCATAAATCGGTACATCGCCGAACTCTCGAAGCGCTCGGCGGATGGCTGCCAGATGATCGGGTTTTCGCTCATTTGAAATCCTGCTCTTTCGACGTGCTGAGTTTGCCCTCTCAGCCGTCCTTTTTCTTGTCTATATCGGCAGTGTGATTATCGCAGCAATTAAAAGCCTGTAAACTGTCGTCCTTCGATCCTGCAAGGTAATCAAATGACCGATACGATGAAGGCCGTTGATATCGTTGAACCAGGTGGGCCGGACGTACTTCAGGTCATCACCTGTGACGTTCCCGAACCTGGCGACCATGACGTCCTGATCAAAGTCAAAGCCGCTGGCATCAACCGGCCCGACGTACTGCAGCGGCAGGGTCTCTATCCGGTGCCACAAGATGCGAGCCCGATCCCCGGACTCGAAGTTGCTGGTGACGTGGTCGCTTTGGGCAACAAGGTGACCACCCTCAAAATCGGTGATCGCGTGATGGCCCTGACCCACGGCGGCGGTTACGCGGAATTCTGCGTGGCCAATGAAGGGCATTGCCTTCTCGTCCCGGAGATACTCAGCGATATTGAAGCGGCGGCTATCCCGGAGACGTTTTTTACCGTCTTTTACAACGTGTTCACACGAGGCTCACTTGCCCCGGGCGAAACCATACTGATTCACGGAGGCTCGAGCGGCATCGGAACAACTGCGATACAACTCGCGAAAGCGCACGGCTGCAAAGTGCTGGTCACCGCCGGCAACGACAAAAAATGTAAATTCTGCCTCGATTTGGGTGCGGATGTTGCGATCAATTACCGCCAGGAAGACTGGGAGCACATCGCCGTTGAAGCAAGCGGCGGCAACGGCCCGGACGTCATCCTCGACATGGTGTGTGGCCCTTACATGCAAAAGAACATTGACATCCTGGCCCGTGATGGCCGCTATATCATCATTGCGTTCCTGCAGGGACCGACCGCGGAGCTCAACATGCGCGCCGTCCTCGGCAAGCGCCTCACCATTACCGGATCAGCGCTACGCCCGCAAACGACGGAAGAAAAAACCGCAATCGCCAGTAATCTCCGCGAAAACGTACTGCCATTACTTGCATCCGGCAGCGTCAAACCCATCATCTACCATTCATTCCCATTGGCGGAAGCCGGTCGCGCCCACGAGCTAATGGAAAGCAGCCACCACATGGGCAAGATCGTTCTGGAAGTTGCCTGAAAATCCTGCGAGAGAAAATGAAATGAATTTAACAATGTTATGGATCTTCGTCGGCGCAGCGTTAGTCATTTTGGCCGCCATGTTCCTCAGGAAAAAATTGCCGGTCGGCCCGACAGTTCCCGACGCATTGAAGAAAGGCAAGCTGCTCCCGGATTTTTCGGCAGTCCACGAAGACGGCAGCACGGTCAGCTCGTCCGAGTTACGCGGCAAACCATCCGTCATTCTGTTTGTTCGCGGCAACTGGTGCCCGTTCTGCACCAAGCAAGTCGAAGAAGTCACCGCCCACTACAAGGACCTGAACAACCTGGGCGCACGTTTGATCTTCGTAACACCCAAACCACTGGACACGACCCGACGAGTCGCTGAATTTTTCGACCTGAAATTTGATTTCTGGCTGGATGAATCGCTGGCAATAGCCGGTACCCTTGGCCTCACTATGCCAGACGGCGTCCCCGGCGGATGGGCCAAAGAATACGGCCACGACACCGCTTGGCCAACGGCACTCATCGTAGACGAGAACGGCATCATCCAGTACTCAAAAATATCGCGCCTGATCTTTGACAGACCTAACTCCGAGGCACTGGTAAAGGAGCTTCGGAAGCTTTAGGGGTTTGTGGTATTGGATTGTGGATTTTCTTTGGAACGCGCCCTGATCTCGAAAGGGCGTGGTGCATGGGATGTTCTTTTGCGGGAATAAAGCGGACCGTAGGGAGCCATCCCGTAAAAGGACATCCCATGTGCCGCGTCCGCCTGCCAAAAACTAAACCGCAATCCTACCCAGCAGCAATCAACCGCCGTGCATGTGCATCCGCAATTTCACTCGTCGGCTTGCCGGATTCGGCGGACTCTTCGAATATTTTTGTCAGACGCGGACCGATGGCGGCCACCTGCTCCATGACTTGTTCGTCTGTGCTATTGCCGTAGTACTCGCTGGAGACATTGATAATGCCGCCGGCGTTGATGACATAGTCGGGTGCGTAGAGGATGCCGGCCTCGGTGATTCGCTGGCCGTCAGCGTGGGTTTCGAGTTGGTTATTGGCGCCGCCGGCAACGATGGATGCTTTAATTTTGGCGATTGAGTCTTTGGTGAGAGTCGCACCGAGTGCACAGGGGGCGATGACGTCTACATCTTGAACCAGAATCTCGTCAATATCGACGGCTGTTGCTCCAAATTCATCGCATACTCGATTCGCGCGATCCTGGTCGATATCGGCAACCAGGATTTTTGCGCCGGCTTCATGCAGGTACTTGCTGAGGTAGTAGCCGACGTGCCCGGCACCCTGTACGGCGACGGTGATGCCTTCGACCGATTCGGCCTGGAGCTTGAATTGTGCGGCAGCTTCAATCCCTTTGAAAATACCAAACGCGGTTTTTGGTGACGGATCACCACCGGCATGATCGCCTTTTGGTGGCAAGCCTGACACGTATTTTGTGCGCCGCGAAATGGTTTCCATAATCGACACGGACATGCCAACATCTTCGGCAGTAATATAACTGCCATTGAGATCTTCAACAAAATCGCCGAATGCTTCGTACAGGGCGTCGCTGCCCTGGAAATCCGGCGTCTTGATTATGACCGCTTTGCCACCACCAAACTTGAGCCCGGCCATCGCGTTCTTATAACTCATGCCTTGCGACAATCGAAGAACGTCATGCAGCGCTTCTGAATCCGATGCGTAGTTCCACAACCTGCTCCCACCGGCAGCGGGCCCGAGAGCCGTGGAGTGAATGGCGATAATCGCCTTGAGTCCGGTGTCTTTGTCACAGCAAAATAGGACACGTTCGTGATTGTCGAATGCGTCATCAGCAAATACAGACATTGAGGTTCCCGTTTTTAGAGTTTGAGGCGTGCGGCGCGCGGATTCTAGCATCCGGAAGTCCCGGATACACAATCAATTTGCAGGCGATTTATCCGCTAGTAGCCGAACCTTACATACCGCTGAATGGCGTCTTGGCGCTTTGTGCCAGCGCTCGCGCCCGATCAATCACGTACATGCGCACCGCCTCGCTTTCCTCGGCGTTGAGAATACCCGCAAATGCCGGCATCCCCGGCCCCTGACGTTGTCCACCGAGCACGATTGCGTGCCATTGCTCGTGCACGGCCCCTTCGCTCAGACGCAGGTCCTTAACCAGGCCACCGCTGATCGCGCTGAACCCATGACATGACAAGCAACGCTCAACATACACGGCATGGCCCATCGCAATTTGCTCATCGCTGCCGACGGGAGTCAGCACAGTAGGCTCATGATGAACAATCTTTGCCGGAAGGGGCGGCAGCTCATTCGAAGCGTTCAGGCGAAAGGTCAAAACGCGGCTCTTGTTTTGCATTTGCAGCGGCGCAACTGTTGGGCCGCCAAGAATGCCCAGCAAAGTGCCCCATCCGACAGCAACACTCACGTACTGTTCGCCGTCCAGCTCATAAGATACCGGTCCTGCGGTGATACCGGTCTGGGTCGCAAAACTCCAGAGTCGCTCGCCTTTATCGGCAGAATAGGCCACCAGTTCACCAATCACATTGCCCTGAAAAACAAGGTTGCCTGCAGTGGCAAGCGTTCCGCCGTTCCAGGGTCCGGCATGCTGGTAGCGCCACACTTCTTTTTGTTCTATCGGATCCCAGGCAAGTAGAAAGCCACGAAGGTTGGCAGCAAGCTGCGCGACTTGCATCGGGTCCGTTGGCATATCTCCCGGCAGTGCATTCGTTCCCGTATTCCACTGACCCGCTACGAACTCGAATTCTTCATCATTGACGTAGAGCCAGGGCAGCTCCTGCGCCGGCACGTAAACCAGCCCCGTTTCCGGGCTATACGACATTGGGTGCCAGTTATGACCGCCATGCGGTGCGGGCAACGCAAGCTGCGGCCCTTTGTCGTAGCGCGCGTTATCCGTTTCAACCGGGCGCCCGGTTACCTTATCAATGTGGCTGGCCCAGTTGACAGATACATAAGCTTCCGCCGAAATGAATTCGCCTGTCAGCCTGTCGAGCGTATAGAAGAACCCGTTCTTGGGTGCCTGCATGAGCACCTTGCGAGATTCTCCGTCGATATCGATATCCGCGAGAATGATCGTTTGCGTTGCGGTGTAGTCCCAACTTTCGCCCGGCGTGGTCTGATAGTGCCAGACGTAATCTCCCGAGTCCGGGCGCAAGGCGACAATGGATGAAACAAAAAGATTATCGCCACCTTCCGGACTGCGAATATTGCGGTTCCAGGGAGAGCCATTACCGACCCCGATATACAACAAGTCGGCGTCCGGATCGTAGGCCATGGAATCCCAGACCGTTCCGCCTCCGCCATATTTCCACCACTCACCTGTCCATGTTTCGGCGGCCCTGGCCATCGCTTCGTTCTCGAAGCCGTCGGCAGGATTCCCGGGAACGGTGTAGAACCGCCAGGCCTGTTCACCGGTTTCTGCATCGAATGCGGAAACATAGCCGCGAACGCCAAATTCGGCGCCGCCGTTGCCGATGATGACCTTGCCCTTAATAACCCTCGGCGCGCCAGTGATGGTGTACGGTTGCTCGCGGTCGATCGTATTAACACGCCACGCAACCGCCCCCGTGTCGCGTTCCAGTGCGACCAGGTAGCCGTCGAGTGTGCCGACAAAAACCTTGTCGCCCCAGGCAGCGACGCCTCTGTTGACAGCGTCACAACAGGCATTCTTCGCCCAGATTTTCGGTACTGCCGGGTCGTAGTGCCATTTCTCCTTGCCCGTTCGGGCGTCAAGCGCGTACACCATGCTCCAGGACGTCGTTACGTACATCGTCCCGTCGATAACCAGTGGCGTCGATTCAATACCCCGGCGCGTGGGTAAATCGAAATACCAGTCCAGCCCCAGCTGACCCACGTTTTCGGAATTGATGCCGGTCAATGGAACGAATCGTTGTTCCGAGTAGGTTCGGCCATGTGTCAGCCAATTCTCCGTATCGTTGCTGGCCGCAAGCAATCGGGTTTCGTCTACAACATTACTGTGGCTGGTGCTTTTTTCCGAACAAGCTGCGGTGAGCACGAGTGCCGTGAAAATGGTGATCGATAAAAGTAATTGTCGTTTCAATACTGCACTCCTACCGCCTTGCACAGAAACTGCATATAGTCCGACGCACCCTTGAAAGCCGTCTCGACTTTCTGCTGGAACTTCGGATTCAAGGCGTCATCGTGACTCATGTTTTTCACCGCGATGAAGTCCTTGCGTTTCAAGTCTTCGATCATCGGATGGTCTTTGTCGTAACCACGCGGCGGTCGCACCAAGGTTGTTCCACCAAGATGAAAATGTCGTTTAAATTTTCGATCGGTGGAAACGCGAAGCCACTCATTTTGCTTGCTGGCTATTCTTTCCCGAATTCCAGAGAGTGCTTCGGGATCCGGCCGCCACATGCCCGCGCCCAGAAATACTTGTTCAGGATCAATATGAACATAAAAGCCGGGCGAATGGACGTCTTTTGCACGTTCGTGGCGAAACTGAATGCCGATATTTGTTTTGTACGGGTCTTTCCCTTTCGAGAAGCGGGTATCACGGTAGACACGCATCAACGAACCACCCATGCGCTTTGGAATCGCCGTGAAATGTGGCGCGATATCGTGCAGTGGTTTTTGCATCGACTGGATAAACATCAGCGCAACATCAAGTACCTGTTCTTCGTAGCGAGTCTTGTTTTCCTTGAACCAGTCCCGATTGTTGTTTGCGGCGAGCTCGTCGAGAAACTTCAGAGACTCGGGCGTGAATGATGCGTAGCGTGGTTGTGCCATTCAGGATCCCTTCGACCAAATCGGCAATCGCTTCTGCAAAAAAGCGCCGATGCCTTCTATCGAGTCGTCTTCTAGCATGTTCTCTACCATGATTTCGGAAACGTAGTCGTAAGCGTCGTTCAGATTCATTTCGAGCTGGTTATAAAAACCTTCTATGCCGACTTTTACGGAGTAGCTCGGCTTGCTTGCAAGCTTCGAAGCCCATTCATCCACGGATGCATCCAGGTCGGCGTCCGGGACGACTTTGTTGATCAGGCCGAATTGTTCGGCACGAATTGCGCTCACCGGCTCGCCGAGCAACAACATCTCCATGGATTGCTTGCGGGAAACATTGCGGCTCAAACCCACCATCGGCGTCGAACAAAACAATCCGAGGTGTACACCCGGTGTCGCGAAAGTCGCTGACTCGCCCGCGATGGCCAGGTCACAACTTGCAACGAGCTGGCATCCTGCGGCAGTCGCAATACCGTGCACCCTGGCGATAACGGGCTTGGGGCAGCGGACAATTTTGCGCATCATTTGCGAACTCTGTTGCATTGTCTCGCGAAAAAACGCCGCACCATTGTCGTCGTCGCTACGATGCTCAGTCAATTCTTTCAGATCATGACCGGAACAAAACGCCGGACCGCTTCCCCGGATTACGATGACATTCACATTGTCTGCTGAACACGCATCGTCAAGCGCGTCGCTGAGTTCTGACAGCATCGCCCGCGACAGGCTGTTACGTTGCTCGCCGCGATTTAGCGTCAACGTCAGGCACCCGTCGATGCAATCGTCCATTTCCTGCAGTAACATTGCGCTCACCATTCTTCAAACATCCTAATAGCGAATTGACTCTTCAAGTATTACCCGGCGACCGTCTTTCACGGTCGTCAGGATCGACTCATCAACACCCTTGTGATCATCAGGTCCGAATGTCAGGTGATACCCGAAAACTCCTGGTGGTCGGACATCGACTCCAGACCACTGCACAGTGCATCCGGATCCAGACCTCGTCTGGCATGTTGCAGCGTGATAAATATTTATTATTGGACTGTCAGCAGTTTGCCTGGCCCTCTTCCGGGTGCGGAAACAGATCCGACTCATCCTCCCCCTCCCGCGGTGTCAGGCACGCAAAATCTTTCTCGACCAGAATTTTCAATTCGCTGCCGTCGTCTATCGTCTGAATTGCTTCAATGGAAACCTGCTCCGAGTCGGCCCATTGCACGACCGTGGTTTCGGGTAGCCGAATGGACATTTCACCATTGTTGAATTGCGCTGCAGAGTCGACGCACGCCGGCGAGCTTTCCAGGCAATAGATCAACCGCGAGCCCGCGGCGAATACCAATTTGCCTCCGACGATGCCGTCAGTGCGGAGCCTCGCTACCTCGGATTGCGTCAGCCTCAGTCGAATCGAATTATCGCGTATACGAAGTTTCATAATTCACAATTTCCAGATGTGTCCGAACACGCCTGATTTAACCACGGATACCGCCGGACAGTCGCTCTCGTTGACCGATATCAAGGCTGTGGTGCCGTTAATGACTGCAGCAATGCCGCTATATCCGGGTCACCTGGAAATTCTCGCATGGCTGCGCGCAGCAACTCGACGGCAGCTTCAGGCTGGCCCAGCGAATTGAGTGCAACGGCATAGACGTAGACGTAACGACTGTTATCGGGCTGCAATACTGCGGCCTGCCGCAACTCGGCCAGTGCTTCCTCGTGCTTCCCCGAGCGAACCAGCAACAGTCCAAGTGCGTGATGCAGCGTCGCATCGTTCGGTTCCAGTTCCAGCCCGTCCCGTAACAGCACCTCTGCTTTATCATCGCGCTGCATGCTTCGATACAGGTCTGCCAGATTGGCACGGGCGCTGGTTAAACGCGGTTCGCGGATCAGGGCGTGTTGATAATAATTTTCCGACTGCACCAAATCGCCGCGGTTTCGAAACTGGTTTGCGATATTGCCGAGCGACTCTGGCCGTTCGGCGATCGCGAGTTGTGCGCCCAGGTATTCTCGCTCCGCCCTTTCGAATGCAGGCCTCAATGGCGCATCAAGACTCTGCCGGACGGGCGAGATGATCTCCGCGGCAGCTAATCTCACTGCGCGAATGGGATCTTTGAGCAGCGGGGCTGCCAGAGATGCATGTGCCTCTGGACGTAATGCTGGCAGCGCCCTTAGTGCACCCAGTCGAACCAGAGGATCGGCATTTGAAAGTGCCTGTTGAATGACGCCAGCCTGCTCACGTGACAACGGGGCTCGCAGCAAGGTCAATGCCGTGGCACGCACGATGCCGGATACCTCATTATTAGAAATGACCGTAACCAGGCCGTCGTTAGCACCGACGGCACCACTTCTAGCGTCGTGAATAGCAAGCGCGAAATGTCCGGGGTCTGGCTCGCCGAACCATTCTGCTGTTGCAGCGATCGCCCAATCAACGTCCTTATCGGTATGACAATCATTGCAGGCATTCGGCGCGCCGGTTGCCAGCGTGAGGTCCGGCCTGGGAATGCGGAAGCTGTGATCCCGGCGACCGTCCACCACCATGAAATTGCGGGATACCATGTGGCAGTCAACGCACTCGACGGTATCGGGCGCATGTCGGTGATGGGATTCCGTCGCGAACGTCGTCGGCAAATGACAGGTGCTGCAAATATTACTCACGGCCCCTGCGGCACGGAGCGTCGCCGAGTGCGGATCATGGCAGTCCGTGCAGGTAACGCCCGCCCGGTACATTCTGCTCTGAACGAATGAGCCGTAAACATAGACTTCTTCGCTGATCTGGCCGTCAGCAAAATAAAGCCGGTCCTCCAGCAATGCGAGTATGTGCGTGTCGAGCAATGGCTTGCCAAACTCATAGTCGGCGGTCGCAATACCACGCCTCGAATGACAACGACCACACGCCTCCGGCTGCAGCGATGGCGACATCCTCGCAGGCGTGCGCGCTGCAATGCCGGAGCCTTCATTCATGATCCAGACGGCATCACCGTGATCGTCAAGATCCGCAGGTAGGCCACTGCCACGATCCCACTCGCCGGACCCCGCAATCGTCACATGATTGGATGCCGGTCCATGACAGGCTTCACAGGACACATTGATTTCGCTCCAGGTCGTGTCGAAGCTGTCTGCCTTGAGGTCGTAATCTTTTTGCAGGTTGGTGGAATGGCATTCGGCGCACATGTAATTCCAGTTCTGCTCGCGGCCGGTCCAATGCAACATATCTGTGTGCGGTATAGGTTCGTCCGGATACAAATGGAACCAGCGCTTTTCTACCGTATCCCAGGCAATGGGCAATGTTTGCAGGCGCCCATCCTCGAACTCGATCAGGTATTGCTGCAAGGGCGTGACACCAAACGCGTAGGAAATCTCGAATTCCTGGAGCTCGCCGCTGGCGTTGTCTGTCTCCACCCAGTGAGCGCCGTCCTGCATGAAAAAGCGGCTCCTGACGCCGTCTTTTTCGAATGTTGCGTCCTGGAAGTCGCCGAGCACGGTTTGTGCGTTGGCGTGTTGCATGGCGAGATCGTGATGGGATCCGCGCCAAGCCGTCAACTCTTCAGAGTGGCAGTCGGCGCAGGCTTCTTTGCCAACATAGGTCGCTGGTGGCAGCGCTTTTCGGACGACATCGGGCGCGTTGTCGCTCGCCTGTTCGCTGCAAGCGGACACAAACAGGAATGCGCTCAGAAGCGCAACCCGGATTTTGAACTCAGACATAATCAGGCGGGGTGGTTACCGCCTGCAAGCATGAAATAGGTCTGATGACCTACTCAGCCATCACACTTTCTGCCTGCGGCCCTTTTTCACCCTGGGTAACTTCCATGGTGACTCTCTGGCCTTCTTTCAGGGTTTTGAAACCCTCCATCTGAATCGCAGAATGATGTACAAAAACGTCCTGCGCCCCCTCTTGCTCAATGAAACCAAAACCTTTGGAATCGTTGAACCATTTGACGGTCCCGCTTACTCGTTCGCCTGACATAACTACCTCTTAAAAATATCCCCCAGCCTGAGCCGGCGTTTGTTCTGCTAGCGATATTTGCGTAGCGCCGTCAGTTTACCCACAAATTCGTGCAGAGGCCCGTATTTTTGCTCAGGAATCCCGGAATGCCAGCATGGAAGGCTTCAATTCAGTGACTTTGCCGCAGCCCATCAGGCGCATATCCCGCTCGATTTCGTCCCGGATCAGCGTCATTGCCCGGGTCACGCCGCGACTACCGGCACCCGCGAGCGCATATAAGTACATTCGTCCGCCCGAACAGGCGGTCGCACCGGCCGCCAGTGCTTTCAATACATGGGTACCACGACGCACGCCGCCATCGAGAATAATTTCGATCTGGCCACCCACCGCATCCGCTATCGCCGGCAACGCGTCAAAAGGCGACACCGACCCATCGAGTTGTCGGCCGCCATGATTGGAAATCATGATCGCGCTGGCACCGATTTCCACGCAACGCTTCGCATCATCAACCGACACCACGCCTTTGACCGCGAACGGACCACCCCACTCCTCAACCAGTTTTGCCGCATCGTCCCAGTTGATGGACATTTTCATTTGATCGTTGATGTAGTCCACCACCGACGATGCAACGCTCGATCCCTGGGCGATGTAGCGCGAGACATTGGGCAGGTCGAAGCCCTTCCTGAACAGGTAGTTCAGCGTCCAGGTCGGGTGAGTTGCGAAACTCATCAGGCTCTTTACCGTTAATTTAGGCGGCGTCGTCATGCCGGTCAGATAGTCACGTTCGCGATTGCCGGCAACGATGGTGTCCACTGTAAGGGCCATTGCGCCGAAATTCGCATCCTTGCATCGCTGTACCAGGTCAGACGTCAATGCCGGATCATTGTGGATGTAGATCTGGAACAGCTTCGAGGCATTCGTTCTGGCACCCATTTCCTCGATACTTCGCGTGCCAATAGTCGAGATTCCAAACATTGTGCCCAGCTGTTCTGATGCGTTGGCAAGCGCCCATTCACCCTCGTGGTGAAACAGGCGCTGCATTGCGGTTGGCGAAAAGAATAGCGGCATGTCGAGCTTCTGCCCAAGCACCTCGGTACTGAGGTCTATCTGGTCAACGCCCGCCAGGACGTTCGGTACGAGATCGCAGGTATCGAATGCGGACGTATTCCGGGCAAGCGTGATCTCATCATCCGAGCCACCATCAATGTAGTGAAATAGCGGTGCCGGCAATCGCTGTTTCGCCAACCGTCGAAAATCGTCGGTTCGGTAACAATTCTTCAGTCGCACGTGCGTCCCCTTTGCTGGTTATTTGTCTGCAGGGCAATGGGGCCTATTCTACAACCTTTGTGGCTGTTCTGTTCCGATCGGCTCCTGTTACTATTGCCGCGAATTCGAATTGCGAGACAGCCACTGATGACAGAAAGCTCGATGAATAAGAACAAGACCGTGGCCACATGGCTACTCATATGTTGTGCGCTGGTGTTTGCCATGGTGGTGCTGGGCGGCGTCACCCGCCTGACAGGGTCCGGGCTCTCCATGGTCGACTGGAAACCGGTGACGGGAATACTGCCGCCCATGGGAGAAGAAGCCTGGCTTGAAGAATTCGCTCAGTACCAGGAGTCGCCTGAATTTCAGAAAGTAAATTCCGGTATGGATGTTCACGGTTTCAAGAAGATCTTCTGGCTTGAGTATTTGCATCGGCTGCTTGGCAGAACGATCGGTATCATCTTCCTGCTTCCGTTCTTATATTTTCTTGCGCGCGGTTACATAAAGAAAAACGAAACGCCTAAATATGCGCTCATGTTTATCCTGGGGGGGTTGCAGGGATTGCTGGGCTGGTACATGGTCAAGAGTGGCCTGGTGCATGACCCGCATGTCAGTCAATATCGCCTCACCGCACACCTGATCGCAGCTTTCCTCGTCTACAGTTATATGTTCTGGGTCGCGATGTCGCTGCTGTATCCGGGCAAGGGCAAGAAACATGAGTGGTATGGGAAAACTCTCGCACTAACGGCCTTGATTGTTACAACGGTGATTTCCGGCGGATTTGTAGCCGGGCTAAAAGCCGGCAAGATTTACAACACGTTTCCGATGATGGGCGACTACTGGATTCCGCCTGGCATCGCATCGATGCAGCCGTTCTGGTTGAACCTGTTCGAAAATACCACCACCGTCCAGTTCGATCATCGCATCCTTGCCATCACGACATTTTTCATGATCGTTTGGTTCTGGTTTCGAATTCGATCGACTGAATTGCCGCGTCGAGCTTCCGTTGCTGTGAATGCGTTGCTGCACACCGCCACCTTGCAGGTCGTGCTGGGCATATCGACGCTGCTGATGGCAGTGCCAATCTTTCTCGGATCCGTCCATCAGGCTGTCGCGATGCTCTTGTTTACGGTTGCTTTGTTCCTGCTGCACAGCCTGAGAAGTAAATAGGGCTCGGATCCCTTCATTACTGCAGGTATTTGCTGAACCACGCTATGTAGCGTTCGTATAAATCTTTCTCGTATGACGGGACTTCGAACTGGTGTCCCTGGTCCGGGTAAACAACCAGTTCGGTCGGCACGCCTTGCCGCTTTAGCGCGATATACAACTGTTCCGAATTGTGGATCGGCACATTCCAGTCCAGCTCGCCACCGACGACAAGTGTTGGTGTTGTGACCTTGTCCAGTTTGAAGAACGGCGAAATTCGATTCCAGTTGTCGCGATTCTCTTCCAGCCACGGCAGGCCAAGTTCTTCCTCCCACCAGCGCTGGTATTGATCGTGGCCATAGTTGGCCATGTACAGCGTTGCGCTCGCACCGGTTATCGCCGCCTTGAATCGATCGGTATTGGTAATGATATGGTTGGTCAGCATGCCACCGTATGACCATCCGAACACGCCCATGCGATCGGCATCGACCCAACCCTGGTTTATGGCGTGATCCATTGCCGCAACCACGTCTTCGTAGTCGACGCCGCCCCAGTCCTGGTAGATCGCGGTCGAAAAAGCCTGTCCGTAACCCCATGAGCCACGTGGATTCGGCATGACGACGACATAGCCGGCTGACGCCAGCAACTGTGCTTCGAAATCGAAACGATGGTCGTACTGTGCCTGCGGCCCGCCATGGATCATCAGGAGGCCCGGGTATTTCCGGCCTTTTTTGTAGCCAGGCGGAAAGGTGACGAAACTGTCCAGCGCCGTGCCGTCCGCACTCGCGTAAGAAAACTTTCGCATGACGCCCGTCGTAACAGCGTCCATTACGTCCTGGTTAATCGTGCTCAGCGCGGACAAAGCACCATCGGACAAGGTAAATAGTTCATCCGGCAAATCAGGCCGGGTGATCAACGTAACAATGTCACCATCAACGCTTACATCGAATTCGATAACGGTGTCTTCGCCCTCGACCAGCCGCTCACTGCTGCCATCCACGACACTGACGGCGACCAGGTTTTGCTCGCCTCGCTCTTCCGTAATCACCAGCATGCTTTTGCCATCAGGTGAAAACCGGGGCGTGAACACCTGCATTTCAGCAAGCGACTCAATCAGTCGTGGCTCTCGTGTCTCTATATCTATTGTTGTGAGTTGAGGGATAGCGTAAGCCGGCAGCACGCCCGGATCTGTCGACGTGTATGCGATGGACTGACCAGTCGGATTCCAGGCTGGACTGGCGTCTGCCGTTTCGCTGCTTGTCAGTTTGTCGGGCTCGCCGGCTTCTCCGGTAGCCTCGACCAGCCACAGGTCAGTGTTTCGATTGCCGTCCGGATCATCCGTACGATTGCTGACGAAAACGATTTTCGAACCGTCCGGTGACCAGGCCGGCTCGTCATCGTCATAGTCGCCATGCGTTATTTGCCGGACGTCTCCGGACTTAACGCCAACGATGTGGATATGTGTTCGATGGCGATCGAGATAGCCGACGTAGTCTTCCTTGAACTGCAGGCGGTCGATCACCCAGGGTCTTGGATTGGGTTTCTCTTCCTTATCGAGATCCGCAGGCGATGCGTCTTCGACGACTAACAGAATCTCCTCGCCGTCGGGTGACCACTCGAAAGAGTCGACGCCTTGCGGCAGCTTCGTCAGCTGCTGTGCGTCGCCGCCACGTCGGTCCAGGAGCCATACCTGGTCAGTGTCGTCATTGCGGTCCGAGAGAATGCCGAGGTACTTGCCATCCGGGCTCCATTTCGGGCTGCTCGCCTCACTATCGTCCGACGTCATCCGTACGGGATCGCCCCCTGTAACGGGCATCATCCAGATGACGCTTTTTTCTTCGTCCTTCTCGAGGTCTTTCGAGGTAAGCGCAAAGGCGACGAACTGCCCGTCCGGACTGACGGCGATTTCCGAAATATCCCTGAGCGAGAGATAT
>Ga0316193_10001828_pt1 | contig 14657 bp, 15 predicted proteins | sample MerIslsedime2_MG_FD_207735 | JGI IMG/M metagenome (GOLD analysis project Ga0316193, IMG submission 207735) | Coastal sediment microbial communities from Maine, United States - Merrow Island sediment 2 | ecosystem: Environmental > Aquatic > Marine > Coastal > Sediment | place: USA: Maine...
TAAGATCTACGTCGAAAAAGAATCCCTCGATGCCCGTGGTTTGACTGTTGATGACCTCATGCCATTAAAGTATGAGGACGAAAACGACGACTGGGCTGAGAAAGATTCGATCCGTGTCGTCAGTACACAAGAACTTGCTGAAATTCTGGATCAGCAAGAAGTCTTGTTTAACTTCTAACGGGGCGAGGTAATAAAAGATATGGCTATTTTGCATACCGTTAACAAATCACCTTTTGATCGCGGTTCACTCGAAGCTTGTGTTCGTCTTGCGACTAAAGGCGGCGCTGTCCTCATGTTTGAAGACGGCGTATATGGTGCCATGAAAGGAACCAGCAAGTCCGATGTGGTCACCAATGCAATGAAGGACTTAAGCTTCTACGTATTAGGCCCGGACCTGAAGGCCCGTGGCATTGATGAGGGCAAACTCATCGATGGTATTAAGGTCGTTGACTACAGCGACTTTGTAAACCTGACAGTAGAAAATGATAAGGTTCAGTCCTGGCTGTAACCAAAAGTTTCTATTAACTTAATTTACTAGCACGAGGAGAAAATACCATGGGTATTGAAGTAAGTGGAAAGGTTCTTGAGACCGATGAAGAAGGTTACCTGGCTAACCTGAACGAATGGACGCCTGAAGTGGCTACCGCTATGGCTAAAGATGAAGACGTTGACCTGAGTGAAAGCCACTGGGAAGTCATCAACTTCCTGCGTGAGTACTATGAAGAATACCAAATCGCTCCTGCGGTTCGCGTTCTGACCAAGGCTATTGGCAAAAAACTTGGACCAGACAAAGGTAACAGCAAATACCTGTATGAACTGTTCCCATATGGCCCAGGTAAACAAGCATGTAAATATGCTGGCCTGCCTAAGCCAACTGGCTGCGTATAAGCAGTTGTGACAGAGGGGGGTTCTCCCCCCCCCTCTTCCACTTATCAAGTTAAAGAATAATTAGATAGAAGAAAGGTATAGTGGTATGATAGCACTGTCGGTAATTTTCGCGCTTTTATTCTATGCAGCGACTGCGATCTTTGTCGTCGGGCTGGTGCGCAAGATTATTCAGTATTCACGTACCCCCGCTCCATTAAAGATTCCAACCACCCCTGCTCCGGTCACACAGACAGGTGTGGTTTTGCGCATGGCCCGCGAAGTCGTGTTATTTTCCAGTCTATTCAAGGCCAGTAAGTGGACCTGGATATTTGGTTGGATGTTCCACCTTGCCCTATTACTGGCCTTCTTCCGCCACCTGCGCTATACCATGTCACCCGACAATATCCTCTGGCCAGTGGTGAACATGAACCTGGTCCAGGCTGCAGGACAGTATGGCGCCTATGCCATGCTCATCGGTCTGCTCGGTCTGTTTGGACGTCGCATCTTTGTTGATCGTGTACGTTACATCTCGGCACCGTCAGACTATCTCATGCTGATTTTGATTTTCGCCATTGCCGGGACCGGCACCTTGATGTCGTTTGTTGCGCATACCGACATCATCCAGCTCAAGGCCTTCGTGCTTGGCTTGATCTATTTCGATTGGCAAGCCCTGCCCAATGATGGGCTATTGATTGTCCATCTGGGACTGGTCGCCCTTTTGATGATTATTTTCCCCATAAGCAAGCTGTTGCATGCACCGGGTGTCTTCTTTAGTCCGACACGTAACCAGGTCGATAACCCGCGTGAGAAGCGACATATCTCAGCCTGGGGTAAGGCCATGGACGATGCGGAAGCAAAAGCAGAAGCTTAGATTTAAACCCGATTAACCAAGGTAGACTGAGGATAATAACGTGGCTGATTTCGAAGTCCCAGAATTACAAGAGATTCCGGTCATCCCCCATATCAAAGCAGGGGCTATGGCGCACAGCTCCCCGTTCGTCGCCAAGGAACAATTCCAGGGGCCGCTCGGTTTTCCCGGAGAGCTCGTCGAAAACTGGGAAGAAAAGGTCTATGAAAAAATGGACGACCTGCGTAAGCGCTATCGTTCATTCCAGGTCTATCTTGATTCATGTGTGAAATGTGGTGCCTGTACCGACAAGTGTCACTACTACCTCGGCACCGCTGATCCGAAGAACATGCCGGTGGCGCGTCAAGACCTGCTGCGCAAGGTTTATCGTCGCAAATTCACCTTTGCCGGTAAATATTTCCCGAAACTGGTCGGTGCCGTCGACATGAGCAAGGATGTGCTGGACGATTGGTACAGTTACTTCCACCAGTGTTCACAGTGCCGCCGTTGTTCGGTGTACTGCCCTTATGGCATCGATACCGCCGAAATCTCCATGGCAGCACGTGAGATCATGGACTCGATCGGTGTCGGCATGAAATACACTAACGAAATCATCGGCAAGGTCTACAAGATCGGCAATAATCTCGGCCTGCCCCAACCCGCACTGGTAAACACCCTGGAAGGTCTCGAAGAAGAAGTTGAGGAAGATACCGGCGTCGCCGTGAAATTTCCGCTGGATGTAAAAGGCGCCGACATCCTGTTGGTCACCCCCTCCGCAGACTTCTTCGCCGAACCCCATGTGGATGGCCTGATTGGTTATGCCAAGGTCTTCCATGAAGCCGGCGCCAGCTGGACCATGAGTTCCTATGCCTCCGAGGCGGGTAACTTTGGCATGTTCATCGGTTCCTATGAAAATATGCGCAAGGTGGCACGTCGTATTCGTACCGCCGCGATAGACCTGGGCGTCAAACGCATTGTATTTGGTGAATGTGGTCATGCCTGGCGTGTCGCCTACAGCTTCCTCAATACCCTGGCTGGTCCCTGGGACTTCCTCGATCCAAACTACCCGGTACCTCAACACATCTGTGAGTATACCTACGACCTGATTCAAAGGGACAAACTGACCTTTGACAAGTCCGCCAATGACTGGCGTGTGATGACCTACCACGATTCGTGTAACGTGGCCCGTGCCTCACGCATGGGTGATGAGCCCGGTGGCCAGTTCAAGATCCCCCGCGAGGTGATCAAGGCCTGTTGTAATAATTTCCATGATATGCCGCCGGAAACCATCGGCGAAGCGACCTTCTGCTGCGGCGGTGGCGGCGGTATATTGACAGACGACCTGATGGAACTCCGTGTGAAGGGTGCCAAACCGAGGGCGGAAGCACTGAAACAGGTCACCGAGAATAACGGCGTTACACACATGGCGGCCATTTGCGCCATCTGTAAGAGTCAGTTTACCAAGGTATTGCCTTACTACGGCTTTACCATGGATCAAATTGTGAGCGTCCACCAATTGGTCAGTGACGCGATTGTATTAACCAAAAAAGATTCAGACGAATAGCACAGGAGAACTGGCATGGCTACATCTCGTGATGATATGCAAAATGAGAAATTGACCTTCCGCAAATATAAGGATGGCGATGACCAATGGCGTTCGATGACCGCCCAGATTTTCAAGGGCGACACGTCGCACAAGTGTCCGACTTATGTACACCGTACCCCACCGTGTCAGGGCAGCTGCCCCTCCGGTGAGGACATTCGCGGCTGGTTGGATATCGTGCGTGGCATTGAAAAGCCTTCCGGTGAGATGACCATGCAGGAATATGCCTTCCGTCGTTCTACCGATGCCAACCCCTTCCCGTCCATCATGGGTCGTGTGTGTCCTGCACCTTGTCAGGATGGCTGTAACCGTAACCAGGTCGAAGATTTTGTCGGCATCAATGCCGTTGAACAATTCATCGGCGACTCAGCCCTGGACGCCGGTTTCAAATTCGACGCCGCTGCTGACACCGGCAAGAAGATCGCTATTATCGGTGGTGGTCCTGCTGGTCTGGCCGCTGCCTTCCAATTGCGTCGCGTCGGTCACGGCGCCACTATTTTTGATAACCACAAGGAACTGGGCGGCATGATGCGCTACGGTATCCCTGGCTATCGTACGCCACGTGATGTGCTCGATGGTGAAATCAAACGTATTATCGACATGGGTGTTGAGCTCAAGATGGAAACCAAGGTCGGTGTTGACGTGACTGTCGAACAGCTGGAAAAAGATTACGATGCCATCCTGTGGGCCCTGGGTGCACAGGCCGGTCGTCAAATACCCGTTCCAAATGCCGACAAGGCCAGCAACTGTCTGACCGGTGTTGACTTCCTGGAAGCCTTTAACGATGGCCGTCTGCAACTGGTTTCTGAAAAGGTTGTGGTTATCGGTGGTGGTGATACCTCTATCGACGTGGCCTCGGTTGCCCGCCGTCTGGGTCATATCACCGAAATCCATGAAAAGGATCGTCCGGAAAACATCGTGCTGGGTCATACCGCTCACGACGTAGCCTCTTCTGCCAAACGTCAGGGTGCCACTGTGACCCTGCTCAGTCGTTCGCCGATTGAAAAAATGAACGCGGCCAAACACGAAATCGATGATGCCCTGCGTGAGGGCGTTAACGTACGTGGTCAGCTGAGCCCGGTTGAAGTTGTGCTGGGTGATGATGGTCGAGCCAAAGCCTTGAAGGTGATTGAACTGGAAGAAGACGGCAAGACACCTGTTGAAGGTTCTGAATTTGAAATCGAAGCCGACCTGATCGTAGCCGCCATCGGTCAGAGTGGCGATATGACCGGTATCGAGGATTTCGCTAATGAGCGTGGCCTCATGGATGCCGATCAACACTACCAGGTCCCCGGCAAACCCGGTCACTTTGTTGCGGGTGATATCGTTCGCCCTCACCTGCTGACTACCGCTATTGGCCAGGCCTCGATTGCCGTTGAAAGTATCGACCACTACTTTAAGCACGACGACCTGCGGAAACGTCCAAAGGTGGACAAGCACCACTTTAATCTGCTGGCCAAGCTGCGTGAAACCGGACTGGAACCTGAATCCTTCGATGCTTCAGTCGGTGACCAACGCGGTACTGACAGCACCAACTATGCGGTACATAACTACGAAGATCGTTCGGCTGCTGAAATCATTCCTTCTGACAGACTGTACCTGGGTCACTTCGACTACACTGAACGTCTGAAGCGTTCTGAGGAAGTGCCTGACTCCGATGAAGTCCTGGGTCACTTCCAGGAACGTATGAAGGGTCTGAGTGATGAACAGGCAGTGGAAGAAGCCAGCCGCTGCATGAGCTGTGGTATGTGTTTCGAATGTGATAACTGCGTTATCTTCTGTCCACAAGATGCCATCTATCGTGTACCCAAGAAAGAGGCCACCATGGGACGTTATGTTGCAACCGATTACTCCAAGTGTGTAGGTTGTCATATCTGTCAGGATGTCTGCCCAACAGGCTATATCGACATGGGCATGGGTGAATAATAAAAATTATCGGGGATAAGCATGGTGTTTTTGCCAAGATACTTAAGTAAGCTTGTCGCACTTCTCGGGGTCAGCCTGGTGCTGGCCCTGCCCCTGACAAGCCTGGCGGGTGACCTTTTGCCGAGCATCCCAAAAGGCAAAGGTGAACAATGCGTCGAACCCACCGAGATTATGCGGCGAAATCACATGGAGTTTTTGCTCCATCAACGTGATGACACCGTGCATCGGGGAATACGCACAACCCAACACAGCCTGAAAGAATGTATCGAGTGCCATAATGCACCCGCTCAGGACGGTAAAGTGGCCCGGGTTGGCACTGCGGATCATTTCTGCAACAGTTGTCACACCGTCGCTGCCGTAAACGTTGACTGCTTTGAGTGTCATGCCGACAAACCGGAAAACGCCCAATATCGTCACGCGCTGAAGGGGAAGACAGAATGAGCGAACAACAGGATACCGATTTGCATCGTCGCCGGTTTCTTGGCCAGGCCGCTGCTGCAGCCGGTCTGACTATTGCCCCCGGTGTGATGCTGTATCAAGTCTCGGCCCGACCCGCCGATCAAGCGGTCACCAGCCAGGTACGTTGGGGCATGCTGATCGATACCAGCAAGTGTGAAACAGGCTGTAATGATTGTGTCAGCGCGTGTAAAACTGAAAACGGTTGGGGTACGACAGAAACAAAATCCTCACCTCGCCAACAGGCGCAATGGATTCGCAAGGTCAAACTGACCGACAAACAAACCGGTCATGTGCAGTCCCTGCCCCTCATGTGTCAGCACTGTGAAACACCACCTTGTGTCGATGTCTGTCCTACCGGTGCCTCCATGAAACGTGAAGATGGTATCGTGCTGGTGGACAAACATATTTGTATTGGCTGTCGCTATTGCATGATGGCCTGCCCTTATAAGGCCCGTTCTTTCATCCATGAAGAACTGCACGATCAAAAGCCCTATATGCCACGCGGTATAGGTACGGTTGAAAGCTGCACCCTGTGTGTTCACCGGGTTGATAAAGACGGTACACCCGCCTGTGTTGAGGCCTGTAATGCAGAGGGACACAAGGCCATGTACTTTGGCGATTTGAATGATCCCAACAGTGAGATCTCCAGACGTCTCAAACAATATGGTGGTGAACAGATTCGTGCCGATCTCGGTTTGAACACCGGTGTCCGTTATCAAGGACTTTAATTAAAACGATAAACTCAGGTTGCGGAAACGATGAAAGCAGTCAAATATCTCGAAATTGAAGGCCGTAGTACCGGTTACTATGCGCTGCTGGCTATTCTGGGATTAATAGTTGCGGCAGGTGGTCTTGCGGCACTTTATATGGAACATAACGGCCATCATGTTACCGGCATGAACAATCAGATCGTCTGGGGTATGCCCCACGTCTTTGCCGTGTTTCTGATTGTTGCCGCCTCCGGTGCCCTGAACGTCGCCTCCATCTCTTCTGTATTTGGTAAAAAGGCCTATAAGCCCCTGGCCCCACTCTCGGCCTTCCTGTCAATTTGCCTGTTATTGGGTGGCCTGACCGTACTGGTGCTGGATCTGGGCCAACCGGATCGCCTGGTGGTCGCCATGACCATATACAATTTTAAATCCATCTTTGCCTGGAACATGATCCTGTATAACGGTTTCATTGCCATCGTGGCCGTCTATATCTGGTTCATGCTGGAAAGGCGCATGAACCAGTACAGCAAGTATGCCGGTTTTGTCGCCTTTTTCTGGCGTCTCATTCTCACCACGGGTACCGGTTCTATCTTCGGTTTCATCGTCGCCAGACAGGCCTATGATGCCGCCATCATGGCCCCCATGTTCATCATTATGTCTTTCGCCTACGGTCTGGCGATCTTCATCCTGGTGATGATGGCCGCCTATAGCTGGTCAAACCGTGAACTGGGTGATAGCACCGTACGCCGCATGAAAAATCTGTTGGGTGTGTTCATCGGATCCGTACTCTATTTCACCCTGGCCTATCACCTGACCAACCTGTATGCCACGGAAAATCACGGCGTTGAAGCCTTCATCCTGCGTGATGGTGGTATCTATACCCAGTTGTTCTGGCTCGGTCAGGTGCTTGTTGGTGGTCTGATTCCCCTGTTCCTGATCTATTTTCCGGCCACGGCACAGTCGCGTGCCATGATCAGTATTGCCTGCGCCCTGGTGATCCTTGGTGGACTGGCCACCATGTATTTGATCATCATCGGTGGGCAGGCCTACCCGATGGAGATGTTCCCGGGCAAGATTGTTGAAAGTGCCTTTTTTGATGGTGGTGTGAAACAATATATCCCGACCATGGCCGAAACGCTGTTAGGTGTGGGTGGTTTTGCCCTGGCGCTGATTATGGTTGCCCTGGTGGTCAAGATCCTGCGTGTTTTGCCTGTCAGTCTGGCCGATGCCGAGCTTGACCCCCACGCCTCCACAGGCAAGTAACCGTTCTCTTTCACAGCCTGCCTGACTTTTCAGGCAGGCTCATTTAATATCAAACCCCTGTCCAACAAAGGTCACATGACCATGGATCGCCTGCTTATATCCGCTGCCCACAAGTCGTCCGGTAAAACCACCATCAGCATTGGTTTGTGCCATGCCCTGTCGCAGCGCGGCCATGTTGTGCAGCCCTTTAAAAAAGGGCCGGACTATATCGACCCCATGTGGCTCGGCCGCGCCACGGGCCGCCCCTGCATCAATCTTGATTTCTACACCATGCAACATGAGGAAATCATTCAACGGCTTAGCCAGTACGGCCAAGGTGCCGGGCTCAGCCTGATCGAGGGTAACAAGGGACTCTATGACGGTCTCGACCTGGACGGTTCCAACAGCAATGCCGCCCTGGCCCAGTTAGTGCAAAGCCCGGTGGTGCTGGTGATCGATGTGCGTGGTGTCACCCGCGGTATCGCACCCCTGTTATTAGGCTATCAAAGCTTCTGTAAAGACATCCATATTGCCGGCGTCATCTTCAACCAGGTCGGAGGGCGCCGACATGAATCCAAACTGCGTGCCGTGATCGAACACTACACCGATATCCCCGTCATCGGAGCCGTGGCCCGCGACCCGGTGATGGGCATTGATGAACGCCACCTGGGCCTGATTCCAAGTAATGAGGCCCCGGTGGTGGAGAAAAAGATCAGCGTCATCAGCCAACGGGTCGCCGATCAGGTGGAATTGGACCAGTTACTGGCCATTGCCGCCAAGGCACCCCGCCTGGCGGAAACAAAGCTCGAGACCGCGATAAGGGTCCAGATCCCCGCTATCAAGATCGCCATCGCCCGGGATGCCGCCTTTGGTTTCTACTATCCCGATGATCTCGATGCCATGCAACAGGCCGGTGCGGAGCTGGTCTTCTTTGACACCATGCAAGACAAGACCCTGCCCGAGGCCGACGGGCTCTTCATCGGCGGCGGTTTTCCTGAGTCCTTTGCCGAACAACTCAGCGCCAATCACGCCATGCGGCAGTCGATCCATGACGCCATAGAAAACGGCCTGCCCACCTATGCCGAGTGTGGTGGCCTGATGTATTTATGCCGCAACATCAACTGGCACAATGGATCTCACGACATGGTGGGGATTATTCCCGCCGATGTCAGCATGCACGAAAAGCCGCAAGGCCGCGGTTATATCCGCCTGCAAGAGACCGCGCAACACCCCTGGCCCCGTGATGACACCGCCCACGGGCAGGAGATCGTCGGGCATGAATTCCATTATTCCAGCCTCGCCCGGCTGGATACATCCCTACCCGCCGTTTATAAAGTTTTACGTGGTTATGGTATTGATGGCCAGCAAGATGGCCTTATATATAAGAACCTACTCGCCTGTTATGCCCACCTGCGTGATACCGGGCAGAACCACTGGACAAGGCGTTTTATTCGCTTTGTCCATCAATGCAAGCAACAAACCGGAGGAAAGCAATGATTACAGTGACACCCGCAGCAGCGCAACAAATCAAGGATTCAGCCAAGCAAGGCCAGGCCGAAGGTCTGCCCCTGCGTATCGCCGCCACCCGTCAAGCCGATGGCAGTCTCCACTACGGCATGGGCTTTGCCGAGGAAGATACCCAAAAGGATCTAAGCTACGCCTCGGAAGGCGTTACCATCGTCGTTTCCCCGGTGAGTCTGGATCTGCTGAATAATACCGTGATTGACTATGTGGAGCTGGATAATGGCGACAAGAACTTTATCTTCAAAAACCCCAACGATCCAAACTACAAGCCGACCCAGTAATCGGTGGTTTCCAAGTCTCGGCACACCACAAATAATTGCTAAATCATGCCAATTTCGACTGTTCCCGACCAGAATCTGTTAATATTTACGGATCTTGACTTGAAATGGAACCAGACCGCAGTAGCGTCATGAATAGCACTCCGCAAGAACAGACCTGTAATACCCTGTTTGACAATCGGCCGTTTGAACAAAAACAGGCCGGTTTGCACAGCAAGATATTTCGTGGTCTGTGGCGCAGCCGCTTGTGTGTGTTGTTTTTTTCGATTTGCACATCGATCCTCTTGCTCGGTCTGGTGGCTCTGTGGGGTAATATTTACGCCCTAAGCCCAGTCTACTATTACTCCCTCACCGCCCTGCTGACCATTATTTCCCTGGGCCTGCTCGGTGTCTTGTTTCACCGCATCCGTAACTATTTACTCAACCCGCTAACCGAGCTGCGAAACTGGGCTGTGGACATGACTGCCGGCAATCTGTCGGCGCGCCTGCCGGAAAGCTATCCCGGTGAATTCACTGCCCTGGCACAGGATATCAATACCCTGAGTGAGAACCTGCAAAACCTGTCTGAAGATATGCAAAGCCAGGTACGCAAACAGACCTACCACATCGAGCAAAAGACCCGCTCGCTGGAAATCATCTATGACGTCGCCGCGAGTATCAATGTCTCACGTGATCTGGAGGACCTACTGACCCGTTTCCTGCACACATTAAAAGATGTCGTGCATGCCCGTGCGGCGGTGGTCAGACTGGCTACAGAAGATGGCCAGATGCGTCTGGTCTCCAGCATCGGCTTCGATGAAGACCTCATGAACAGGGAACAGCTTATTCCCTCAAATAGTTGTCTCTGTGGCGATGCCTATCATCAAGGCAAGGTCCTGTTTCAGGAAAACATTGCCGAGTGTGACAAGATCATCGGTCGTGCCTTCTTTGGTAAAGAGGATGTCGGCATGATCGTGGTACCCTTGCAATACCGCGATCGCACCCTCGGTGTTTATAACCTGTTCGTCTATCGCGAAGACTTTAACACCACCGAAGATGTCGAAGACCTGCTCACCAGTATTGGCCGCCATCTGGGCATGGCCATCGATAAGGCCCGCTCCGATGATGAATCGAATCGTTTCTCTATCATGGAAGAACGCACCCGCATCGCCCACGAACTGCATGACTCCCTGGCACAAACCATGGCCAGTCTCCGCTTTCAGGTACGCGTGCTGGACGAAACCCTGCGCCAGGGCCGGGAACCTGCAGTCTGGCACGAACTGGAAAAGATCGAGAATAACCTCGATGAGGCCTATGCCGAACTGCGCGAATTGATTACCCACTTCCGTGCCCCTATCGACCACCGCGGCCTGGTACCCGCGGTACAACATTTGGTGGATCGTTTCCGTAAACAGGCCGGTATCCATATCTTCCTGCAAAAGGAATGGAACCTGATTCAGTTACCGCCCAGTATTGAGGTCCAGGCACTGCGTATTATCCAGGAAGCCCTCAACAATATTCGTAAGCACAGCGAGGCGCATAACGTTCGTATCCTGTTGCGTAGTGATCCGAACGGCAACTGTATGGTCCTCATCGAAGACGACGGTAGAGGGATCGACACCAATTCGGGTAATGATGGTATCGATCACCATGGACTGAATATCATGGCCGAGCGAGCGAAACAGATTAATGGTGAATTACGCATCGAAAGTGAACCCGGTGAAGGCACCCAGGTCATCCTGCAGTTCAAACACCATACCGCAACACCCGAACAACGCCCTGTTAACATTGAAGTATCTTCATTCTTAAAGAGATTTGATTCATGAGCCTACGCGTCCTACTCATCGATGATCACACCCTGTTCCGGGTTGGTCTGGAAGGCTTGTTAAGCAGCCGTGGTATCGAAGTTGTCGCCTCGGTGAATAGTGGTCAGGAATGTTTACCGCTGGTGGAAGAACTCAAGCCTGATGTGATTCTGTTGGACATGCGTATGCCCGGTATTGACGGCCTCGGCGTATTACGCCTACTCCGGGAAAAGGGACTGGAAATGCCCATCGCCATGCTCACCACCAGTAGTGAAGAGAGCGATCTGGTGGAATCCCTGCGTGCCGGTGCACAAGGTTATCTTTTAAAAGACATGGAACCAGACGATCTGGTTCTCGCCCTGCGCGACATCGTCGCCGGTAAAACCGTGGTCGCCCCCGACCTCGCCCCCATCCTGGCGCGGGCCGTGCAAGGCAAAACCGATGAGAGTGCTGAAGATAAGACCAGTCCCTTTGATGAACTGACCCCACGTGAAACCGAAATCCTCGGTCTGCTGGCAGAAGGTCAAAGTAACAAGGCCATCGCCCGCAACCTCGGCATCTCCGATGGCACCGTCAAACTCCACGTGAAGGCGATCCTGAGAAAACTGGGTGTCCACTCCCGTGTCGAGGCCGCTGTCATGGCCGTCGAACGAGGCCTGCAACGTAATCCTGTTTCATCGACCTCATAGATTCACTCGGGTTTCAGTATGAAAACGTTTACTCAACTTGTGGACGAATGCCTGCAACACATTCAGGAAATCTTTCCCTGGGATCTGGCAGAAAAACTCCATGTCTCCAAACCAATCATCGTTGACGTGCGTGAACCCTATGAATTCGATGCCATGCGCATCGAAGCTTCCATCAATGTACCGCGTGGGATTCTGGAAAGTGCCTGTGAATATGATTATGAAGAGACCGAGCCCGAGCTTGCCAGTGGGCGCAGGAAAGAAATCATCGTCGTCTGTCGTTCCGGCCGCCGCAGCGCCCTCGCCGCCCTGGTCATGCAGGAAATGGGCTATGGTCATGTCATCTCACTCAAGACCGGCCTGCGCGGCTGGAATGAATTCGAACAGCCCCTGATCGACAAAGATGGCAAGCCGGTCGACATCGACGACGCCGACGAGTACTTCACCGCCAAACTGCGTCCGGCACAACTCAGTCGCAAAAAATAATTCACTCGATACGAAAGATCATTTGATCTTTGGCCAATATGCCTTTTCCTAATCAAGCCTAAACCGGCCATCAAGCGTTCCCGGCCACATCAAGCACCCATATCCCCCGCATAGCCTTAAATCCATTTGTCACACTTTTAAACCCTGAGTCGTCTCACTCATCATTAAAGCAATATCGTATGGTGAAGCGAATGACAAAGGCATCGAACAACATGACGGCGGTGTTCATAACCGTGTTTACGGGATTTATTGGTCTGAGCATGCCCTACCCGGTATTCAGTCACCTGTTTTTATCCGAATATTCAAGCCTGTTGCCCGTCGATACAGTTGCAGCTGCCAGAACAGTATTTCTAGGTATCGCGATCGCTCTGTTTCCCCTGGGACAGGCCATTGCCTCCCCGATCTGGGGAACGTGGTCGGATCGCTATGGACGTAAACGGATCCTGATATATTCCCTGGCCCTGGCCAGTTTCGGTATGTTTGTCGTGGCAATCGCAATCTATCTGGACATGCTTTACCTGCTGCTGCTTGGCCGCCTGATATCCGGTCTGGGTGAAGGCAACATCGCCATTGCCCAGGCCATTGCCTCGGATGCAAAAGATGAGACTAGCAAGGCAAGAAACTTTGCCGCGATCTCTATCGCAATGAATGCCGGCTGGATCGTCGGGCCACTGCTTGGCGGTGTTTTGGGAGACAATCGTATCGCTGCGTTCACCGGGCCAATACTGCCATTCTGGCTGGCTACACTCATGTATCTGTTCAATATGGTGATTGTCTCTCTGCTCATAAAGGAACCCGATACACTGCAAGACAAGCCATCTGCATATCCCGACTACCTTGGCGGTATTTTGCTGAGAGATCAGGGCTTCCGCGCTGTAATGCTGCTCACCCTGTTCAGTTTCTTTGGTACCTATATCATGTTCAGTTTTTTTGCACCCTATTTTGTGCAGATGTTTAATGTGCCTCCCGCCGAATTGGGGCTATATGCGGCACTACTGAGTGTGCCATTGATCCTGGCCGGTATTTACGCGGATAGGGTCAATCGCTGGCTCGGTACCACAAAAATGACGGTACTGGCCCTGCTGCTCATGGCCGTCGGTCTGGCGACATTCATTTTGCCAGACAGCCTGGTATGGCTGATTATTCCAGCCACACTGACGGCCTTTGGCATTGTATTCATCGAGGTAAGCACCGCAATCATGGTATCCGATATGACACCAAAGGCGCACCAGGGACAGGCCATGGGGGTCTATCGCTCTGTCATCGTTAGCGCGGAGATCATCGCCGCACTCATCGGCGGATGGCTTGCCGGCCTTGCACCGGCAATGCCTTACTGCGTCGCTGCAATAGTGGTATTGCTTGGCCTGCCGGTCCTAATCCCGGCCATATCGGAACGAATGGCCCGCGACCCAGCCTGATCGACCCCATACTTGAGTCACGCTTTTCACTGTCCATTCGTCTTAATGTATAGGTAAACAACGCAATATGAGGATCAAGAAAATGAGTATCGCAGCATATCGAACCGAGATTGATAATTTTGAAGCACACTACAAATATGACAGCACTTATATGCGGGAACTGCTCGATCACTCCCCCGAGGGTTTTGCCAAGTTCAACAGCTTTATGCCCCTATCTAGTCATATAGAAAAACTCAAGCTTGAAGACTATTGGGTGGCAAAACTGGCCGCCATGCAGGTTGAGGACTGTGGTGAATGTCTGCAATTGAATGTACGCATGGCCCTGGAGGCCGGTGTCCCCAAGACGCTGGTGCAGGCCGCTATCCAGGGTGGTCGAGACTTACCGGACCAGCTGCGGGATGTCTATGATTATGCAAAGAGTGTGGCCAACCATGAACTGGTCGATAATGAGTTGATGGATCGCATCGAGGCACGTTTTGATAAAGGCGCCCTGCTGGAATTCGGACTGTGTATTGCCACCGCCAAGGTATTTCCTACCATCAAGCGGGCCCTGGGTTATGCCAAGACCTGTAGCCTGGTCGAAATTGAAATATGATCTTAAGGACTCAGGGGGTGCCCGTATTTACCTGCGGGTACTTCCTGGTGAAGAGGACAACAGCTTAGAATAATGGAAATTACGACACTGCAAAAAAAGGCAGCATGATGTTACCCACAGCAATCGAGACATTCGAAACACATCGCTCAAAATTGATCGGCCTGGCCTATCGAATCACCGGTTCGAGCTTCGAGGCGGAAGATATCGTGCAGGAGGCCTGTCTGAAGTGGAT
>Ga0316193_10001830_pt1 | contig 14652 bp, 11 predicted proteins | sample MerIslsedime2_MG_FD_207735 | JGI IMG/M metagenome (GOLD analysis project Ga0316193, IMG submission 207735) | Coastal sediment microbial communities from Maine, United States - Merrow Island sediment 2 | ecosystem: Environmental > Aquatic > Marine > Coastal > Sediment | place: USA: Maine...
CCGGCTGAGTGTGTTTTGCGGAAAGCCGGAGGATGCGCTGATGTCGCGGGCATAAGCGCCGTCCAGCAGGCCGAGCGAAAAAATGACCACGAATTCGGGTCGCGACAGGCCATGGTGCTCTTCCACCCAGGCATACAGCGGTACGTTGTAGCGCAAGGCCAGATAGTTCAGCCGATAGGTGAACCAGCACGGGTTCTGCCACAGCTTGACCCTGGTCATCTCGTCATGCGCGCCCGTGTCGGGCAGTCCTGCAACCTCAACGGGAGTGCATTGTTTCAGGTCGGGTTTGAGCATCTATCAATCCATGTGGAAATGCGAGGCCATCTATTTTTCTCTTGACGCGGACAGCATGGCGCAGCACCTTTTATGAAACAAGTTCCAAATTGAAGTATTTATTTTTGGTGCTTGCGAGGTTGAATTTGTATCCGAATCAAGGGGATCACTCCATGAAAAAGACGATCTATTCACTCGTTCTGGCCAGTGTGATGGGCATGTCCGCCGTTGCCGCCAGTGCTGAAACACTCACGGTTGGTGTGCGTGGGGGCCCTGAATCAATGGACCCGCATTACTCCGCACTGGGACCGCAGGCCGATGCGGTAAAGCATATTTTCGATCCGCTGGTGTGGACCGGCGATGACCTGCAGCTTGAACCCGGTCTCGCGACATCCTGGAAGGCAGTTGATGCAGATACCTGGGAGTTCAAGCTGCGCGAAGGGGTTAAATTCCATGACGGTTCCACCTTCGATGCAGAGGATGTAAAATTCTCCATCGACCGGATTCCCAAAGTGACCGGACCCACGACGACCGAGATTTATGTTCGCCGTGTAAAGCAGGTTGAGATTGTGGATCCCTACACCATCCATATCCATACCGATGGGACGGCAGCGACGCTGCCCTATGATTTCGTACGTCTGTTCATCGTGTCGTCCGAGGCGGCCAAAGACTACTCAACTTCCGAGACAAGTGCCGAAGGTTTCAATTCCGGCAAGGCAACTATTGGAACCGGACCCTTCAAATATGTGTCGTGGGAGCCCAAGGGCAGCCTGGTCCTGGAGCGGTTTGACGATTACTGGCGCGGTGCTGCACATTGGGAAAAGGTGGTTCGCCGTGAAATTTCGGATGACTCATCCCGGCTGGCTGCGCTCAAGGCGGGTGACGTCGACGTGATCAACTATGTGTCTTCGGCAGACTATCTGTCGCTCGGCACCGATCCGAAAATCAAGACATTCCTTGGTGACTCTGTCTACGTGATGAACCTGCAGCTCGATCAGCGTGAGGTCACGCCAAAGGTGCGTGCCAAGGACGGCAGCAAACTGGACAAGAACCCGTTGCGCGATGCACGGGTGCGCGAAGCGATCGATATCGCCATCGACCGCCAGACCATGGTGGATGTGGTTCTGGAAGGGCTCGGTAAACCGGCCAACCAGATGATGCCGCTGGGCTTCTTCGGGTCATCCGAAAAAATCCCGACCCCAGAATACAATGTGGACAAGGCCAAGGCGCTCCTGAAAGAGGCCGGCTATCCCGACGGCTTCCAGATCGACCTGCACTGCACCAATGACCGGTTGCCGGGCGATGGTGCAATCTGCGAAGGCCTCGGCCAGATGTTTGCCCAGATCGGCATTGATACCAATGTCAACGCGATCTCGAAAACGGTGTATTTCCCGACCCAGGCGCGCAAGGAATACTCAGTGTTCATGAACGGCTGGGGAACGCTCACCGGCGAAGCTTCGTATACACTTGGATCACTGGCGCATTCACCCAATGAAGAAGTGAAGATGGGTGCGTTCAACCGTATCGGCTATCTCAACGAAGAAGTTGACAAGCTGCTGCAGGAAGGCGTGCAGGAAGCGGATGCCGACAAGCGCCGGGCGCTGTTCGAACAGGCAATGGAGAAAACCATGGCAGATCGTGCCTATATCTCTATTGTGGTTCTTCAGTCCGTCTGGGCAGGCCGTGCCGACAAGGTCGTCATCACGCCGCGTGCAGACGAGGAAACGCTGGCATACTTCATCAAGCCTGCGAAATAGCATGAATAGACGGGATGCTCCGGCTGGAGTATCCCGCACCTCTCAGATACGGATATTGCGGCATCGATGTCAGGTTTCATCATCCAGCGACTGCTGCAGGCCATTGTCGTGATGGCAGTGATGTCAGTGATCGTGTTCGCCGGCATCTATTCCATCGGCAACCCGCTGGAGATACTGATCCCGCCCGAAGCGACGCAGGACGTTCGTGAACGCACCATTGCCCGCTTTGGTCTCGACCGGCCGGTTGTCGAACAATACTTCTACTACATCCGCAACCTGCTGCAGGGCGATCTGGGACGTTCCTACATCTATAATGAACCGGTTCTGCACCTGATCTCCGGCCGCCTGCCTGCGACCATTGAGCTTGTCCTGGTCTCCGTGCTTGGTGCGCTGTTCATCGGTGTGCCTCTGGGCATGCTGGCCGGTTACCGGCCCGACGCATGGTCTTCGCGGATTATCATGGCTGTCTCGATCCTCGGGTTTTCGGTGCCGACATTCTGGGTTGGCCTGATCCTGATACTTACCTTTGCCGTTGAGCTCGGCTGGCTGCCATCCGGCGGGCGCGGCGATACGGCCGAGCTGTTCGGTACGGCGTGGAGCTTCCTTACCCTGAACGGCTGGTCGCATCTGGTGTTGCCTGCCATCAACCTGGCGCTGTTCAAGCTCGCCATCATGATACGGCTGGCGCGAGCGGGCACACGTGAAGTCATGCTGGGTGATACGGTGAAGTTTGCCCGTGCCGCCGGTCTGTCGGAGTGGACCATCATGACACGCCATGTGCTGAAACTGATCTCGATTCCGATCGTCACCGTGTTCGGGCTCGAACTGGGCTCGACGCTTGCTTTCGCGGTGGTCACCGAGACCATCTTTTCGTGGCCCGGCGTCGGCAAGCTGATCATTGATTCCATCAAGAATCTCGACCGACCCGTGATGATGGCCTACCTGATGCTGACCGCAGGACTGTTCGTGACCATCAACCTGGTTGTCGATCTGGTCTACGCGCTTCTCGACCCGCGCCTGCGCAGAGGGGGAGCAGCATGAGTGATCCTGTCATGAAACCGCTGACGGGCGACGCGTCCAAGGCCATATCACCATGGCGGGATCTGTGGTGGCGGTTTTGCGAAGACCGGGTGGCGCTGTTTGCATTTGGTGTCGTGGTGCTGCTGGTGTTGATGGCGCTGTTTGCGCCGCTGATCTCACCTCAGAACCCATACGACCTGTCCGGCCTGTCATTGCGCGACGCAAGGCGGCCGCCGGGGTTTGTCGGCTCGGGCGGATACACACATGTTCTGGGAACCGACGCGCAGGGCCGTGATCTTTTGTCTGCCATTCTCTATGGCCTGCGGGTGTCATTGCAGATCGGCATTACCGCAGGTGCGGTGGCGCTGGTTATCGGCACCTCAATCGGCATTACCGCAGCTTATGCGCGCGGGTTTGTTGAAGCGATCCTGATGCGCATTGTCGACCTGCAGCTTTCTTTCCCACCGATTCTGCTGGCGCTGGTGCTGGTGGCTTTGCTGGGACAGGGCCAGGCGCAACTGGTTACGGCGCTGGTTGCCGCGCAATATGCCTATTTCGCGCGCACTGCATTCGGCGCGGCCTCGGCCGAACGCTCAAAGGACTATGTGGAGGCTGCTGCCGCCACGCCGCTTTCGGCACGCCGCATCGTGTTCCGCCATATCCTGCCAAACGCCATGCCGGCGCTGATTGTGGTTGCCACGGTCCAGATTGCCTATGCCATCGCGCTGGAGGCGACGCTGTCTTTTCTGGGGCTCGGCCTGCCGGTCACCGAGCCATCGCTCGGCATGCTGATTTCCAACGGCGTGAAATACATGATGAGCGGCAGAACCTGGATGTCCGTCTATCCGGGCATCATGCTCATCATCCTCATTGTCGCCATCAACATGGTTGGCGATCACCTGCGTGACATCCTCAATCCGAGGCTCGACAAATGAGCGCGCCCATTCTCGAAGTTCGCGATCTGAAAACCCACTTTTTCACGCGTGCCGGCGTGGTGAAGGCGGTTGATGGTGTATCGTTCTCGGTCGGGCCCGGCGAGATTGTCGGGCTGGTCGGTGAGTCCGGGTCCGGCAAATCGGTTACGGGTTTTTCGCTGATGGGGCTGGTCGACCCGCCGGGGCGCATCGTTTCCGGGTCGATCAGGCTGGACGGCGAAGAACTGATCGGCCTGTCATGGAACCAGTTCAGGGCACTCAGGGGCTCCCGCATTGCAATGGTGTTTCAGGACCCGATGGCAACGCTCAATCCGGTGCTGACAATCGGCACCCAGATGCGGCTGGCCATCTCGGCCCATGACAAGACTTCAAGACGGGCCGCGGATGCGCGCGCTGCCGAAGTGCTGACACGGGTTGGCATCCCCGAGGCGCAGTCGCGGCTGGGAGCCTATCCGCATGAGTTTTCCGGCGGCATGCGGCAGCGGGTCGCCATTGCAATTGCGCTGCTGCACGGCTCGCAGGTGCTGATTGCCGATGAGCCGACGACGGCGCTGGATGTGTCCATTCAGGCCCAGATCCTGACCGAGATGCGGGACCTGGCAGCAGAGACCGGCACGGCGCTGGTGTGGATCAGTCACGATTTGGCGACAGTGTCGACGCTGGCCAGCCGGCTGCTGGTCATGTATGCCGGGCGCATCGTGGAGCAGGGCCCGGTTGCGACGGTCCTGCGCGACCCGCGCCATCCCTATACGGCGGGCCTGTTGCGGTCTCTGCCTGCCACTGCGAAACCGGGCGAAGACCTGTTTCAGATCCCGGGCTCAACGCCATCGCTGCTCGACCCACCGCCGGGATGTCCGTTCCGTCCGCGCTGCCAGCATGCCAGTGAAGCGTGCACCACCGACCCGCCGTTGGAGGTGAGTGGTGAGCGCGGGGTGCGTTGCTTCCATCCGCTACGGCAAACGGTGAGCGCATGAGTGCTCTCGGCGACACCGGCGATGGTTCGTTGCACCCGCAGGGCTTTGTTCATGTCCGCGATGCGCACAAGCATTTCGGCCCGCAACTGACGCTGGGTGACAGGATCGCCGCGAAGCTGGGCGCCAATGTCGAAACCCGATCGGTGCGCGCCGTGGATGGCGTCAGTCTCGATATTGTTCGCGGTGAAACACTTGGGCTGGTCGGGGAGAGCGGGTGTGGCAAGTCCACGCTTGGCCGCATGATTGCCGGCATACTGACGCCGAGTTCCGGGAGTGTCGCCGTCGACGGCGCGCCTGTCATGGCCGACGGGAAGAAGATCGACACAAGGGTGCAGATGATCTTCCAGGACCCGTTCGCCTCCCTCGACCCGCGCATGCGTATCGGCGACATCATCGCAGAAGGACCGCTGGCGCATGGGCTGACCAGCAAGGCCGAGCAGGCTGCATATGTGGCAGGCTATCTGGAGCGCGCCGGGCTTGATGCCAGCCTGGTACGGCGGTTTCCGCACCAGTTCTCCGGCGGCCAGCGCCAGCGGATCGCCATTGCCCGGGCACTGGCCATGCAGCCCGAAGTGCTGGTGTGCGACGAGCCGGTTGCTTCGCTCGATGTGTCGATACAGGCGCAGATCATCAATCTGTTTCTTGCTTTGCAGCGCGACCTGGGGCTGACGCTGATTTTCATCAGCCATGATCTTTCCGTGGTCCGCCATCTGTCTGATCGGGTGGCCGTCATGTATCTCGGCCGCATTGTCGAGGAGGGGCCAGCCGAACTGGTCTACACCGCGCCTGCGCACCCTTACACAAAGGGGCTGCTCGCCAGCGTTCCGCGGCTGGTCCTTGATGAGACCGAGCTTGTGACACTGGAGGCAATCGAGGGTGAGATACCGTCGCCCCTGTCACCACCTGCGGGGTGCAATTTCAACCCGCGCTGTCCTCTGGCTGAAACGCGCTGCGTGCGGGATGATCCTGAGTTGCGGCTTGTGCGACCCGGTCATCTGGCTGCCTGTCACTTTGCGGAGTGACCTTCAGGTCCCGTTTGTTTTCGTCCGAGCAGCATCTCGCGCTTGCTGGCAAAGCCTTTGCGTTTGGTGACGGTAAATCCTGCTGCCTCCAGATTTCGACGGACCTGGGCGGCGGCTGTGTAGGTTGCAAAGCTGCCGTTTGGGCTGGTGTGATCATGGACCCGCTGCATCAGGCCCGGGCTCCACATGTCAGGATTTTTCGCAGGCGAGAAGCCATCCAGATACCAGGCATCGGCCAACCCGTCCCAATGCGTAACCGTAGCTCCAGCCTTGCCGGGAATGATGTGAAGCACGGTCTGTTCGTCCATCTCCCACAGTGCCGGCAGCATTGGCGGATCCCGCCATCGGGATACAAGAACTTCGGACAGAGGTTTCAGAGTTGCCCACGGCGCTAGGGCGCGGGCCATGTCGTCTGCACTGATCGGATAGGCTTCAAACGAGGTGAACACCAGCTGCTGCGACGGTGAACGCTCGGCAATCCAGTGCCGCCAGGTTTCCAGGAAATTTAGCCCGGTGCCGAAGCCGAGTTCGGCAATGGCAAAATGCCCGGCACCGGACCAGCGCCCCGGCAAGCCGTTGCCGTCCATGAACACGTAGGCTGTTTCAGCCCGGCCATCGCTTCTTGTATAGAACGTGTCATTGAAAACCGACGACCTGGGTACATCGTTGGCGTCCCAGCTTACATCGTGTTGGGCTGTTTGAATTTGTGCGTCGTGTAAACGGGACATGAGTGGCAGCAGGTTTTCAGGTTCAAAAAGCGGTTTTGGCATATAGTCCGGCAATGATACCAGATTCAACCAGCATACCTGCAACACCGGACGTTGTTATCATTGGCGCAGGCGTGGTGGGCCTGTGGTGTGCGCTGAAGGCAAAGCAACGAGGCTTGCGCGCCGTCGTTGTTGAACAGGGACGGATCGGGCAGGGCGCCAGCGGCGGCATACTGGGTGCGCTGATGCCGCACCGGCCCGTCAGCTGGGAGGATATCCAGGTCTTTCAGCTTGAGGCATTGCTGTCGCTGGAAACGGAGGTTGCACAGCTTGAAGCGGCAACCGGACTATCGTGTGGATACAGCCGGTGTGGCCGGGTCATGCCCATCGATTCAGACGCGTTCCTGGCGGAACACGAACAGTGGCAGGCAGGGTCAACCAGGTTCTGGCCTGCAGTGTCGCCATCCGGAAAACCGATCGCATGGGATATCATGCGCGGCACGCCTGAGCCTGACTGGCCGGCGCTGAAACCGGCATTCGTGGCCTACAGTTTTGATACATTAAGCGCCCGTATAAATCCGCGCAGGCTTCTGCAGGCGCTTGCGGGCAGTGTTCAGCCTGAAGTTACCATTGCCGAGAATTGCCCGGTGGCGGCAGTATCCGATAACGGCGAGGTGTTGCTGGCAGACGGCACGCGCCTGTCTCCGGCTAAGATCATCGTGGCGGCGGGGCATGAAAGTTTCGGCCTGTTGCAACCGGTTCTGCACTGTGATCTCGGGTGGGGCATCAAGGGCCAGGCGGTGTTGCTGCGGCCGCAGGACCGGTCGTTTGACGACATGCCGATCATTTACAGCGGCGGCATCTATGTTATTGCGCATGATGATGGGCTGGTGGCGGTCGGCTCAACGTCGCAGCGATATTTCAAAAACACCTGTGTTGATGAAGCCCTGTCGCAGAAGCTTGTTCAGCGCGCCGTCGAGCTTTGCCCGGGCCTGGCCGGTGCGGGCGTGGTGGAACAATGGGCCGGCATCCGCCCACGCGCTGCCGGGCGCGATCCGGTTGTCGGGCCATTGCCCGATGCCCGAAATATCATCGTGGCATCCGGCGGCTTCAAGATAACGCTCGGCATCGCCCACCGAATGGCAGATGCGGCACTGGCTTATGCGGCAGACATGCCATGCGAGTTACCCGCTAGTTTTGCCGTGCAGCAACATGTTGCGAAAGCCGGCTCACTTGCAACCAGTTAATTACAACCGGCACAACCCGAGCCCTTATTGAACGAAATCGACCATTTGAACGTTGAACGCCTCATACTGCGAGTGCAATTGAGCTTGTGCCGGCCCATTGCCACCGGCGGGTCTGTCCCGCCAGGTTTGAACGCGCAACCTGCCCAGTGTGGCCTTTTCCGCGTCTGAAAGCTCGCCTTCAATTTCAGCCATTGCGCCCTGGAGATCCGGGACACCATTTTTGGCCGCATGTGAATACAGCACATAGGAAGTCTGCAGGTTCTTCTCGATGTTTGTCCCCCAGCGGGCAAAATTCGCCAGCATTGCCGTGGCGCCGACATCACCAAAATAGGATGAAGCCCGGTAGTGACTGACTGCGCGCTTGGCGTCGCGCATGTCGGACGGCGCGGCTCTGTAATAGAGTTCCGCCAGGATGCGGTTGGCCATTCGCAATTCCATGGCGGGTCTTCTGCCATTGAGAAACACGGTGGCATTTTCAATGGCTTCCCTGGCTGCCGAAGCATTTCCTGCAATTGCCCTGGGAAGCAGAACCGAGGCAAGTGCGACTTTTGCGTCCGGCCGGGAGGAAGAGGCTTTTCTGAGATATTTGATTGCTTCGTCCGAGTTGGCTTTCACCCCGTGGCCAAATGCCAGCATCTTGCCGATCTCAAATTGGGAAATTGCATCGCCCTTGTCCGCTGCCTGTTTCCACAGGGCTGCCGCTGAAGCAAAGTCTATTTTGCCGTTCAAGCCGCGGGCCTGCATCAGGGCCAGGTAGCGCAAGGCGGAAGGGTGCCCGGCACCGGCCGCCTTTTCAAGCCATGCCGTTGCGGATTGCGCAAGGTGTTCCGTGCTGGCGGGATGTGCCGTGCCGACACGATCCAGGACAATCCTGTAGTCGGCCGGAAGTTTGCCGGCCAGGTCGTTGGCCAGCATGGTAAGATACATTCTCCCAAGTCGCAGGGTTGCGTCACTGACACCATTTTGAGACGCGAATGTGAGGAGCTTCATGGATGTTGCGTAGTTCTTCGCACCCTTGAACCGGGTGCCAACAATCCCCGCGGCATAGGCAATGATCGGCTTGGACGGGTTATAATTTTTAGTGAGCCTGTAAGCCGCTTCAATTCCCTGCCTGTCACCCTTTGCCAATAAGGAATTGATGTTTTCCAGCAATGAGACAACTTCCGGGGGCTCCGAAACCATTACATCTTTCGAAATCGGCGGCAGGCTGCCCAGCGAGGTAAGGGAAATAAGGCCGGGGGCTTCGTTGGTTCCGGCGACTTTGAACTGGTATTGGGTCTTCTGCGGTGACTTGAACGGCGACAGGGATTGAACCGCCCGGTAGAGTGAGCTTGCGGCCCCTGAGAACTGGCCGGTGGCCAAAAGCACAATCATTCCAATCACGGCAAGCTCCGAGCAGGTTCTGAACAGCACATTGGATGCGTAGAGTCTGACAACATCTGAAAGCAGATGCGCCCGTGGCATGCTTGTATCAGCCAGAAAGGGCCGTTGCTGCAGGGGCTTTGCGGGCTGCATCAGACGGCTTCCTCAATGTGCGAGGCATCCGCAGAGCCATCCTTGAGATCAACGACCAGCACCTTGACACAGTCTTCCGAGGCGACCAGACGCACAGTCCTTGCGTTTTGCGCCCGCGCGTCGATCAACCCTTCGGAAATCTCCTTTTCGATCATGCGGGCAATGTCACGCACGCCACCGCGTGAATGATCCTGCATGGCGTCAACCGCATGCAGCAGGATTTCCGGGTCAATGCCGCCATCAGCCAGCTCGAGTTTGAACTGCCTGGCCAACTGTTCCATTTCCAGGGCAACGACGCGTGCGATATCGAGTCCCTTCAGTGGCGTGAACGGCAAAACCGCATCAATGCGGGACAGGACTTCCGGCGCGAACTGTGCATCAAGCAGTGCCTGCTTGGTCATCTCATCGCGCAATTCCGGCTGATCGAGGTGAGTTTCTGCAATCTCTCCGATCTGGCGCGAGGCTGCGTTTGTGGTAAGGATGAAAATGGCATCGGATGTGGGAATGCGGGCACCGTCGCTGACCTCGGTGACAAACCCGTCGTTCCAGGCGGTCAGGAAACGCTTGTGGACCTCGGTGTGGGCCTTTTCGAACTCGTCCAGCAAGATAATGCTGTTTGGTGTATTGCGCAGCGCAGCCGTCAGGCTGCCATAGGAGGTGGAGCCAACATAACCGCGCGCTTGTCCGAACAGGCTGGCAGCCGCATGTGGCTGTGAGAACTGTGCCATGTCAAAAAACTGCAAATGACGCTTGTCGCCATACAGATTTTCAGCCAGCACTTTTGCCAGGTGCGTTTTGCCGACACCTGGAGGCCCTGCCAGGCAGATGACCGCAACCGGTCTGTCCGGCCGGCGCGCTCCAAGGCGGCGGCGCACGTGCTGCGCCAGCTCTCCGATGACCTGATCCTGGCCGACGACCTTTGACCTGAGTTGGGTTGCGAGGGCTTCGGCATCAATCACAACCTGATGCAGCTCGCGGTCTTTGTAGGCATTTTCCAGGCTGACCTTGTCAGTCAGCCGATCAAGAACGTCCATAACGAACCTCGGTAATGATTTACGATGATATGCAAGTGTCAGGATTGCGAAAGCGAGTGCCGAAAACGTCAACGCAATGGCAAGGCCCGGATGCAGGCCCGCGATCGTGACCATTGCCATAATGGAGAACAGCAGCGTGACCACATGAGATGTTGAAGCCATCATCATTGCAGCGGTATCTCCATTACTTCGCCAATTGCCAGGCGCGGCAGATGCACAGGCCCCAGCATTGTTTTTATGCCAAGGGTAATACCGCCCCCGCCATCCCTGGTTCCGCTGATTCTCATGGTTCCACCGGGAAAATGCGGCACCAGGTAAGTGCGCGGGGTGTGTGCAATTCGCACCACCTGATCTATGCCGGCAGCCGACAATCTGATTTCGTCACCATCTTCTGCCACACTGTCCCATACGGAAATTGAACCGACACGCATGCGGCCCTTGTCCAGTTCGGATTTGACGTAGGCTTTCCGGTTTTCCGGAACATGCAGAAGTGACACGACATTGTCGTTCCTCATCTTGATGTCCGATGGCAGCCTGGTCATCATGCCGGGTACGTCCTGCGGGTCGATGAAGATGATTTTGGCCCTCTCTCCACCGCCTGCAGGCGATGTCAGTGCGGATGAGGACAGGTCATTGCCCCCTGACCAGGCCATGAACGCAATGCCGGCGATGGCCAGAATGGTTGAACCGCCAAGGAAATGGGCCGGTCGAAGCTGCTGGGTTCCCAACAACCCCGGCTCGCCGGCATCAGACTGTTTTTGCCGGATGTGTCTGTCTGGCGACGGCATCGCTTGATGTCCCCGAGTTTTGCAATCGGGTGCAATGCTCGCCGAAAACTCTTAACAAAGATTAGTTTTATCCAGAACGGACCGCAATTCCGTACTTCTTGGTTAATCCCCAGCAAGAAATCGGGAATCTGGTATGCAGCATGCTGAATTGGTTCACGCTCTACACAAGCTGCAATGAGTTGGATGCGTCAAACGCGTACTCGAATGTGAACCATTTCTTCTTGTCGCTGCCGGTTTCGATCCTGAACGCCGTCACCAACCGCTCGCCGTCGGTCTTCAGGTAAATGGTGCCGTAGACACTGACGTTTGAGCGGCCGAGATCCCAGATATCGCCCATGATCTTCTCGCGCACATTCGAACTCGTGCTGTCCTTGAGATTCAGGACGCGGCGCGTCAATGACTCCACCATTTCCGCGTCTTCCTTTTCGCGGGTGGAGCGTTGCAGTTCAGTCGAAAGAATAACCGGTGTGTCTCCGCGGCCCAGCTTGCCCAGTCTTCCCAGCAGGTCCGGCCGGGGGTGAACATGGCCTTCCTCATCACCGGACGAAATCACGAAAGCGGCTGGTTTAACTGTCTCAAGGAAGGCATCGGTTACTTTCTCCGAGCCGTGGTGGCAGACTTTCATGATGTCGGACCTGAACCATTTTGCGGCTTCGTCGATCATCTCCTGGTAAGCATCACTGCCTTTCTGAGGCATTCGGCTTTTCCCGGTGTAATGCCGCAGCAGAAATTTTTCCGCCTTGTCGTTCAGGTCGCCGCCGAAGAGCACCTTGAATTTTTTATAGTGCAGCCGCAGCAGGACGGAATGGCCGTTCTTGGTTTCCCCGTAGCTGCCGATCTTTCTCAGCCGCGGCTTGCCGGTGCCGTCAAATTCGACCACCGGGCCGATGACCTCGATTGAGTAGTCACGGTTGTCGGACGGCGCAAATCCCGGCATCCATGTGCGGTCGTCTTCGTTGGTGCCGTGTTGCGTTGACAACATTGCGAAGTCATTGATTTTCGGGTTGTTCAGAGCGCTTTGCATCACGTTGGGAAATACGAAATCCCCGACATCGATGCCGTCCGCGAACAGGGCCTCGATCTCCGGCTTGCCGATTGCCAGGTCCGAGACGTAGCTGATGCCGGTTGCGGCATCCTTTTCATGACCGCCGATTTTTTCGAACGTGCCGGAGACCGGGCGTTCGGCCAAACCGTTGTGGTAGACGATGTCGAAGCCGAAGCGCGGCGTGCTGAAGATGGAACCAAAGCCGCCATAATGGTCCTGGTCGGGGTGGGTGATGATGGCTGCGTGGAATTGAAAATCATCCTTGTAAGCGCCAAAGCGCTTGGACAGGAAGGTGTGCATATTGGCGTTGTCGCCGGCGTCTATGACAATGACGGCTTCTCCGTCATTTTGCTCAGGCGTGATCAGGACAGCACCGTCGCCTTGTCCGACATCCAGAAATATGATCTCGAGCGGGCGGGTGTCGGATGTGTGCTCCTTGGGTATGAACAATGTTTCGGGATGATCGCTATTGGGCGCCCAGTTCACCCGCAGCCAACCGTCCGCTTCCTCACCATCAACATTGAGCCAGTCGCCCCACAACACCTGCCGGACCTTTGTCGTGCGATTGGCCTTGAACAGGTATGTCTTGATCGTCCGGCCCTGATTGTTCTTCGGCAATCCAACGAAACAATGTGTCATGGCTGTCGCCCTTATTTCACGGTGTGTTTCCGGTTCGTCATCATCGCAGGCGTAAAAATGCTACAAGTCGCGTGTACCCTGGCACAAGCTTTTGGCGCTCTGAGGTCCATTCGTGAAAACCTGAACTGGAGACAACGCCATCAGAAAGGTAGTCAGAAGCTTTCGTAGGGTCAATTGAGCGGATGCAATGTGGTGACGGTGAATCCGTGCCATCTGCCAAGCGCCAGGCGGCACCGTACTTTTATTAAGTGCCGATCTGGCGTGAGGGGCGTCTTTGTCCTGTGCCTGTGTCCGTTGCAGAAACGGCATGCGGCGACAATATTGTCACGCTTGTCAGTCCCGCCATCGCACTGCGCCCGGAGGTGCTCTGCTGTGCATTGGTGCCACAATGCTCGTTTGTGCGACATGCTAAAGCGTTTGCAGAAAGCCTCAATGTCATCAACCCACATCGGTTGACGACAATAGTAACAAAGGCCAGTCTGCTTCTTTATAGCTGCATTGCGGTTCTTGATTAGTTGGCTTCTCATGATTTCACATCCTTGATGCTTCGAGTTTTTGTCGAAGCGGATGTGCAGCAACTGGTCTTGCAGTTGCCCCTCAGTTGGAAGCCTTTTGCTTGCACGAGACAGCACCTTGTTGGTGCCACTCCGCAGTCTCTTGTCGGTAAAGGGCCCCTAGAGCCCAACAGAGCTAGATAGCTCCACTCCGCTACCCAAGGCTACTTCACAGTGTGCGGTGTGTTCAAGAACATGGCCTGAAGAAAGTTAACCGGCGGGTTTACGTTTGCTGGAAGAGCAAGCAATTGGCAGGTTTTCACTATGATGAGTATTATCTTCGGACTCACCGTAAAGGTTGACGGAAGAACCTGTAACTTCACAGGGACGGGCGAGGCAACCTGTTGCCCCGCCCTTGTTTGCCGTGGTCGTTCAGTCGAACATATCCGGCTGATCTGCTTTTAGCTGGTCCCAAATGGTCTGGAAGTGGAGCCAGCCGATATATTCGCTGCCCACATGCTCGCGGCTATAGCGGGCGCGATCGTCCGGGACATGGATCGGCTTGATCCCGGACGCTGCGATATCGAGTTGCTGCTTGCAGCACCGTTCGAGCGCGATAAACCAGAAAGCGGCAGACTCGATGCTATGGCGGCTGGCGGTTAGCAGCCCGTGGTTCTGATGGATCGCAGCCTTCACCCCTTCAAACGCCTTGGCGACATTTGAACCGGCGTAATTTTCCACGGCCACCGCGCCGGCCTCATCGCCAATGACCACGTGATCCTCGAAGAACGCGCAGGCGTCCTGGGTTATCGGCTCGATCGGCCGGCCGGTCGCGGCCCAGGCAGTCCCGTAGACCGTGTGCGCATGGCACATGGCAATGATGTCAGGATGCTCTTCGTGGACGTTGGCGTGCAGCACGAACCCGGCGCGGTTCACTGCATGGTCACCTTCGATAACACGTCCCTGGTGATCAACCAGAATCAGGTTCGACATCTTCACCTTTGCAAAGTGAACGCACATCGGATTGGTCCAGTACAATTCCGGTCGTTCCGGATCCCGCACGGTGAGGTGCCCGGCAAAGCCATAGTCGAAACCCTGCAAGGCAAATGCACGGCAGGCGGCAACAAGCCGTTCCTTGCGGTGCCGGCGTTCGTCCTCGACATTGTCGAATTCAGGGATATCCGGAAAAACCAGTCCCTCCT